>QWCH01001714.1_pt1 | contig 31445 bp, 17 predicted proteins | sample 1972671 | NCBI WGS metagenome assembly QWCH01 (sample SAMN09866713, study PRJNA288562) | Human gut metagenome isolate term3_stool, whole genome shotgun sequencing... | isolation source: gut | host: Homo sapiens | place: USA: California
CGGAGAATCGAATATTTGAAAATAAAACGGACGGCGTTCCAAATATCCCAAGGAAATTCAGGGGCTTTTTTGCCCTTATGACGGTCCTCTTTTCAATTACGACCGTCCTAATCGCCATTACGACCGTCCTAATCTTCACGAGGTGCCGAGTGCACTACACATTAGCACGGTCACGGTGGCAAAGAGGACGGTCGTAATTGCTGGAGACACTCAAAAAAGAGGAAAAAGTCCCTTTTTGAGGTCAAAAAAGTGGATTAACATTTGTTTACTCTCGGAGGTCTTTTGAACCTAAAATATGCGTTTTTTACAATAAGGTCCCCCGGGAGAATTGAAAATTGAGAGGTGAAAGGTGAAAATTGAAAGATGAGATATTGAATAAACTATGATGATTTGTCAACATGGAGAGCATAATAATTGATTTTATGCTTTCCATATTGACAAATATTGCTTATTTTTGCTTTGTATAAAGAGCAACTTTATGGAAAAGAGAATTATTAAAACCATTATCTACGAAAAGCAACAAGAGATTGCTTCGACTGAATTAGTTGAGAGACCCATCTTTTTGGAAGAGTCTTGCAACTATGTTTTCGTGGGGCTTCGCCGTGCCGGAAAATCATATCTGATGTACCAGCATATTCAATCGACAATAAAAACGGGTAAAGCGGTTATCGAAGATATCCTTTATGTCAATTTCGAGGATGAGCGAATAGTTTCTATCAAAGCGGATGAACTGAACCTGCTTCTTGAAGCCTATCGTGAAATGTACGAAAATAAGTAACCGTTGATATATCTGGATGAGATACAAAACGTCGAAGGATGGGAACATTTTGCCCGCCGGCTGGCGGACTCCAAATACAGAGTCTATATTACCGGCAGTAATGCCAAGATGTTGAGTCGCGACATTGCTACAACACTCGGTGGAAGATACATTATTAAAGAAATCTTCCCATTTTCATTTGCCGAGTATCTTACCTACAAAGAGATTAAACTCTCTAAAAACTGGGAATACAGCGATAAAAGAATCTTGGTTGCAAAGCTCTTCGAAGAGTATTTCTATTTTGGAGGATTTCCTGAAACATTCGAATTGAAAGATAAACGGAGCTGGATAAACTCATTATATCTAAAGATTTTGTTGGGCGACATTATTACCCGGAATGAGATTCGAAATGCAGAAGCCATTCGTTTGCTTGCCAGAAAGCTGGCGGAAAGTGTGATGCAACCGACAACTCTGAGCCGACTGCAACATATCATAAGTTCGGCAGGAGGAAAGGTGAGCCGGAATACCGTTACCGACTATATCGGATACATGAAAGACGCCTATCTCATTTTTGGCATTTCAAATTTCACCGACTCACTAAGCGATCGGGAAACATCGCAAAAACGATACTTCTGCGATAACGGGCTGCTCAATGTCTTTTTGGCTGATCCGCAAACCAAGCTATTGGAAAATATCGTCGCTCTCACTCTAATGAAACAATACGGCAACGAAGAACTATTTTATTATAATAAGAACATTGAAGTAGACTTTTACCTTCCGTCGCAAAAGATGGCCGTGCAAGCCTCATTCAGTATCACCGACAGCCCTACATTTGAACGCGAAACCAAAGCGCTCGTAAAAATTGCGAATAGTTTCGATATAGAAAAGGCTATCATCGTAACTTATGATGATGAAAGAACTATAGAAATCAACGGAGTCTCCATAGACGTTATACCTGTATGGAAATGGTTACTCAAATAAAACCTTCTTCAACTTCTGGTAAAGGAACGAGAGAAGCAGCAGGATAACGCCCAGGATGATAAAGATGACGATCTTGCCGATAGTCGGTAACAGCCATAAATCGATAATGACAAGTTTGAGAAGGACAAGGCCGAATGTGCCTAAGCTGATCATTCGCAAAGATTTAAGATGCAGACGCATACCGATTGCCATCTCTACAAAACCGGCAATAATCAGGGAAATGGAGAAACCGGCATTCATCTCGTCAGCGAGTGAAAGCTGCCCCAACAGGCTGCGGACGGCAAGCACCAATAACACAGTCGAAAGGATACTGATATAGCCCGTCATCCGGCTGGCCGCCCCGGAGCGGTAGTTGAAGACGGCATAATATTCCCTTGCCAGCCAATAGATATGTGCTACGATAATAGCCACAGTCAACCATCCGAGCGTCTCCAAATCCGTCCACATAAGATAACGGTTCAGCAAAACAGCCTCCATATACCAGGCAACCGAAATGAACAGCGAAAGGGCATACAACCGGTAGTAACGCTCCACCGGAAAACGTTTCCGCATAACGATAAGCATGATAAAGAAAGCGGCAGCCGTAAACGACAGCATCAACCCTTGCGACAAATACCAGTCATCCACATTCCGCGCGAACTCGATCATAAATGCCGTATAAAGAACCGCACAGCCATCCAAAAGGGTGATGGCATTAAACGGAGAATATTTCAGTACGGAAGTCGTGCCAAACAACTTTTTCTCCCTGAACAGGAACCAGGCAACCAGCAAAAACGCCAAACCCACGAAAACGCCCGTCGCAAACATCCCATTCACAAATAGGGACGGCCTCGAGTCAGTACCCAGTATCGCTTCAATATCCATCCAATAGGAAACGTTCGTCAAAAAGAAAAGTATCGCGACAAAATATTCATATACCGGTATCCTCCATTTGATGAAGAGCCACAGGACAATCACCATCTCCGAAGCCCACAGCAAAGTGATGAATGTCCCGTCTAACTGGATCGGAATCGTGATAGAAAGGAAGGTCAGTGCCAACCCGATCAAAACAGAGGGCAACAAACCGTTTTCCGTCTTCCGTCGGTTGAGAACAAAGGCTATCACAGCATTAACAGCGGCAATAAACAGCGTAAACATCCCTTTTACAGGCTGTTCGGGACCCATTTCCCGGAGGAACCAAAGACAGAAAAAGAGGAAAAAGAAATTATTCAGGACCACGACAGCCATCAATAGCTGGTTGATCTTACGGCTGTCCGAACGAATCACGGAAACAATCGGCAACAGGAAAATCAGGTAGAATAGGGTGACGAAGAGCAGCAGGTGCACTAATTGCGTATTGGAGGCAATCTCCAGATCAGCCGCACACGAATAGCCAAACAAGATCAGGTAACTGCCCACAAAGCATACAAGCGGCAGCTCGCCCCATTTCTTATAAAGGGAAAGCCCGAACATCCCTAAGTTCAATATCGTCAAGTAGCTGAACAGCACCAGGTAACTACCCATGCCGTTGCTGACCAGGAAAGGAGAAATAAATCCGCCGACAAGGGCGATAACAGCCAGTTCCCTCCGGTTATAAAGGACGGACAGCACCGACATCCCAATCGTCAGCACTACTAATATGATAAAGGCCGCCGCCTGATTGAACAGCCCGTAATAATGGTAAGCCATCGCAACCGTCACATAGAAAACGGCAAAAGCGCCACCTGCCAGTAAGGAACTGAATGCGCGGTATGTCTTTTTCAGTTTCCCCGAGATCAGCAACAAACCACCGCCGACAAGGAATCCCAACACAGTGCGGAACACTTCATTAATCCAATCCTTATCGATCGCATACTTCACGAACAAGCCCACGCCGACAACCAATATCAGGATGCCGATCTTTCCGAACAGGTTTTCCCCTATATATTTCTCGTAATTAACGGGCTTGCGTTGCCTTTTAGGAGCTTGCGGCTTCGGCGTTTCTAACGTTACCGGTGTTTCATGGGGAAGAACGTCATCCGGCTTTACCTCTACGGACAATATCGGTATGTGATATTCTTCTTCGACCGGTTTAGCCGGAGAAACTGCATTTTCCTTCTTCTTCTCTTTCTCTGCTACCGGATGTCCTTCCAACTGCTTCCGCAGACTGTCGATCTCTTTTTTGAGAGATTCGATATTAGTGGAAACTTTACCTATATGATTATACAGGCTGATCCATACGACAAGAATGAGTAAGACGAAAAATGCAGCTTCCATAATGTCACTGTTTAATTAACAGCGACTAATATACGGATTTTATCTTGAATCTGATTACCGTAAACGAATATGCCGGCAATTCGCAGGTAAATTCCTGTCCAACTTCGCAATCAGAGCTTTGAGGTTCGAGGTTCTTATCTTCCAATGCTCCGGACAGAACAGTCTTGACGGCGCGTGAACCGGCAGCCGTAACACCCTCCAGATGAACCTGTGCCCGGGTTGCAGACGGCAGGATATTCACCATTTTCAGGATCAGGTCGCCTGTCTTGCTGTCCTTTACAACTGATACGGGAAAACGTTTGGCAATGTCTTCCGACGAATCGGACAGCTTCACCGTACTCGGCAGATATTCGTCACCTGCATTCTGCCCGTATAGCTGCTGGACGTAATAGTTCACCGTCGGTTTCACAGTCTGATTATTGAAATAGATCAAATCCGGATTCCATTGCGTATGCCCCTCTTTCGCCAATAGCGGGGCATAGGAAGCCATGCTGACAACATCGCCGTTACGCTCCAGGGAAGTCATATAAGCCGCTTCAGCCAACGAGACTTCCAGGTTGTTCGGACGCCCGGGAAGATGGGCGGCATATTCGCCCAAATAAACCTTCGCTCCCTTCCGGTCGTAGGAATCGTAGAAATGCTGGTTATTCAGGAACCAACCGGGTGTCTGATAGTAATGTTCATCCACCATCGGCACACCTAACTGATTGACAATGGCCCAACCTTCTTCATAATCGGTCCCTTCATTGAACGGTCCGGCCGTACCGATCACGGTTATCTCGGGATGTTTCGTTTTCAATGCCTGGTAGATCATGGTGAAACGTTCCTCAAAGGCATCCGTTATCTGGTCTTCGTTGCCGATACCGATATATTTCAGGCGGAAAGGTTCGGGATGGCCGGCTTCGGCACGCTTCCGTCCCCATTCTGTGGAGGCATCTCCGTTTGCATATTCCACCAGGTCCAGGATATCCTGTATAAAGGCATCCATGTCGCACATCGGGATTCCCTGTTGTCCGCCACCTTGCGAGTTCTGGCAACACACGCCGGCAGCAATCACCGGGACAGGTTCCGCATGGATATCTTCGCAATATTGGAAAAACTCGAAATAGCCCAATCCTTTTGTCTGGTGATACCCCCAGAGGTTCCGCTGCGGTTTACGGCTTTCCAGCGGGCCGATCGTTTCTTTCCAGTTATATATATTATGCACGCCGTCGCCATGTGCCAGGCAGCCGCCGGGGAAACGCATGAAGCGCGGATGCAAGTCGGCTATGGTCTGCGCCAGATCGGCACGCAGGCCGTTCTTCCTGCCTTTAAACGTGTTCTGAGGAAAAAGCGAAACCATATCCAGATGCACTGCACCCGTCAGTTTCGGTTCAAGTGACAACACTCCTGCGCGTACATCCGCATTGGCAACCAATACCGTATGCTGCCGCTTCCATTCCTTGGAAGAGACATTCACTGCCGACTGCGCCACTTCCCTGCCGTCTTGATCCAACAAACGGACAATCACCTTGCCCCCTTTGCTGCCTTCCGGAAGACGCGCAAAAAGCGAGAAATCATATTTGTCCCCTTTTTTCAAAGAAATCCCGTCAAAACCGTCGTTCTGCAAAGTAACTCCCGGATTTGCCTGAAGCACTGCATAATGCGGGTTATTTTCGTGCAAAGGATTCTCAACGGCTATCGTAGCAGGTGAAGAATGCCCTCCTTCCCTGACACTCCATGCATAACCGTTATCCCAGCCTTGACGCGCACCATCCTCGGGGGAGTATTCAAAGTCGCGATTCTGGATCAGTTCGGCATACAGACCGCCGTCGGCCGCATAGTTCAGGTCTTCAAAGAAGATACCGAACAGATTATCACTGATCTTCTTTGCCCGGTTGCCATGAACGGTGATTTCCGCCTCTACAGGGATAGCCCCTTTCAGGGAATCCGGCAGGGCAAGGCGCTCGTTGCGCAACTTTTCGCGGTGCTGGAAGGCGGAGACTTCCGACAATAGATTATCGACAAATTCCTCCGAAACAGTGATGATAGAGCCATGTTTGGCATCTTTCGGAATCGAAATACGGTCGGTTACATCCTCCCAGGTATGGAAATCACGTGTCCGTTTCGCTTCATAGCGGTGACGGGTATAGGCATCCATATAAACCACATAGCTGCCGTCGGACAGCGGACAGACGGCTGGTCCTTCCACCCAGTCGGTCGCGAAAGGCTTATCTCCGGTCGGGATGTACGGACCTGCCGCATGGTCGCTCACGGCAACCGACAGTTCTTTCTTCGCCTTCGGCCAGATCCGTTCGTCTTTATAGAGCATATAATATTTCCCGTCTTTCTTCTGGATGGTCACGTCGATCACATTATGTCCCGGATCAAAAAATATCTTTGCCGGAGAAAACGTCTTGAAATCCTTTGTCGTGGTATAATACATCCGGTGGTCGTATTTCTCTCCCGGCTCGGTTTTCCATTCGCCGTTTTCCTTGATCGTACTGGCCCAATAGATCACATATTGCCCGTTTTCCTCATCATAGATCATTTCGGGAGCCCAACAGTTTCTCACTTCATAGCCCTCCATTACCTTCGGATAGGACTGGCGCGACCAGTGCACAAGGTCTTTGGAGCAAGCATACCCGATGGCGTTGCCGTCCCAGTTGAGTGTCCAGATGCAATGCCAAAGCCCGTCCGGCCCTTGCATGACAAAAGGGTCGCGCATGCGTTTGTCGGCATGCCAGGTCCCGTAATCGGATTTCAGGAAACTATGTTCCGGTCCTATAGGGTTCCAGGTATATCCGTCCTCACTCCAGGCCAGATGCATCCCGTTACGGTTTTCATTCTTATCCGTAAAATAGGCAAACAGATAGCGTATATCGGAAGAAGACGATGTCTTTGCCAGCGAAAATACTCCCGGCAACAAGAACAGGATCAAGATAAAGAAGGAAAGATGTTTTCTCATAAGATGACTGCTTTTCAGGTATTACATAAATCAATAACTTATCACTCCGGCAAAAATAAAGAAAAAGTGTAAGAATATACACTATTTATTATTCAAAATGGTGGAGAAAGAGCTTTAACAGACTATTTTTAAGCATTTCTATTTGTTTTATGTACATTTGTACATCGATTATACATTCATATCCACCAGCATGAATCAACATCCGGAAATTTTAAGACAGCTAAAAGAAGGATCTTACAAAGCGTTCAATTCTTTATATGAACAATATTTTGACTTGTTATATGGCTTTATCTTCGGACTCACCCGTTCGCATGAGCAAACCAGGGAATTGGTGCAGGAAGCCTTTATAAAAGTATGGATCAACCGGCAAAAAATAGATCTGAACTTATCTTTTAAAGCCTGGTTGTTTAAAATGGCACAAAACCAATTGAAGGACCAACTGAAAAAGCAGTTCAACAATCCTATTTTTGAAGATTACCTAATTCATTGCTCCGATGAACAATTATCCCTCAACGAACAGGATAGCTTCGACTTCGAGGCATTCAATCACTCTTTGACTAAAGCAAAAGAAAAACTGTCCCCCAGGCAGGTTCAGATATTTGAGCTGACAAAAGAACAAGGACTGTCCGCCACAGAAGTTGCCGACAGATTACAAATATCCGAACAGTCCGTTTACAATTACCTTCATCAGGCACTAAGCATTCTCAGAAAAGAGATGTCTGCTTTTTACACCCTGTTTTTGATGTTCTTCTTACATTCATGAATATCTCAATAAAGACATGTTTTATAACATGCAAAATCATTAGGTAGATTTTTGTCTTTCTATCGTATTACCGATAAACAATCTATTGCTATGGTTCAGGAGGAGATCAAGACATTATTCAAAAAATATTTATACGGACAACTCAAAAGTGAGGAAGTTGTACGGTTGAAAGCACTTATCCAAAATATGGATGACCGTTCTTTAGAACAAAATCTATCCCAACTGTGGGATACCTGCCATATTTCCGGAGAAAGAAATATCGAAGCGTTCGATACTATCTCGAAAAACATGGAAGAGATCATTCAACCGCAAAAAAGGATAAGCTTATTGGGATATTTGAATAGAATCGCTGCTGCCGCAATCTTTTTATTACTTATCACTTTAACCGGCTATCTCTATATAGATAAGAGACATATACAAACAGCAATCGCACAAATGTACACAATATCTGCCGAAAAGGGAGAACGTGCATCGGTAACCCTCCCTGACGGGACAAAAGTTTATCTCAATGCAAAATCCACCTTATCATATCCGGCTTCTTTCTCACTAAATGAAAGAACTGTCCAGTTGACCGGAGAAGCCTATTTTGAAGTTAAACATGATGCAGATATACCTTTTATTGTAAAAACTGAAGAAATCCAAATAAAGGTATTAGGAACGACTTTCAACTTATATGCTTATCCAGACGATTCATGGTTCGAAGCCTCCTTAGTCGAAGGCTGCATAGAAGTTACCCCTTATAGAAATCCGGAAAAACAAGTACATCTTTCTCCAAACCACAAAGCCCGCTACAACCATGAAACGGGAGAAATAAACGTAACGGGAACGGACCTTAGAGTCGAAACAGCTTGGAAGCGGGGAGATCTGATTTTCAGAAATCAACCGTTCAAAGAAATAATCGGGCAATTGGAAATATTCTATGGTGTCAATATAACTGCAGATAGAGAATATCCGGAAGAGCTATTTACGGGAAGTTATCACGAGAACGACATCATCCAGGTTTTAAAAAACCTGCAACAACACTATGCATTCGAATATCAAAAATCAGGAAACGAGATATCTCTTAAATTCACTAAATAATCATTCTAAAAGAACAGGCATTATGAATTCTTCTTAAAAAAAGCCGGAGAACCCATACAGATCTCCGGCAAAGTCAATACTTTAAACATAAAAGCCGAACCACCACGTAAGGCTTTAAGTATCAACAAATAATTATTTAAATCTATGTACTATCAAATTATCCAATGCAGTTTAGTGTGTAAAGATACTATTTTCAGATTTATACCGCTGCTACTTATCTCTATTTTTTTAGTTTGTCCGACAGAAATTTACGCACAAAATTCTCAAGTCAGTATTTCTGTTAAGAATGTTTCACTCAAAGAGTTATTAACAAATATCGAGAAACAGTCGGATGTCAGGTTTTCTTACATCGAAAAGAATCTCGACCACAAAAAAGATATTACCATCAATATCCAGGACGAACCGGTCGAAAGATTACTGGATCGCATCCTTCCCGGTAAAGGAATGGAATATACCCGGACAGGAAATACGATTGCCGTCAAACTTATCCAGACACAAAAAGATAAGCTGAAAAAAGTGAACGGAACCATCACTGACAACAGAGGTGAACCGATCATCGGTGCCAATGTAGTACAAAAAGGGACAACCAACGGCATCATTACAGACGTAGACGGTAACTTTTCTCTTGAAATACCGGAAGGAGCAACTCTTGTCATATCTTACATCGGCTATTTATCCCAGGAAATCCATACGGGCAATCAATCCATTTTAAATATAAAGCTGTCAGAAGACACACAAAATCTGGAAGAGGTTGTTGTTGTCGGATATGGTGTCCAAAAGAAAATCAACCTGACAGGTTCCGTTGAAAATATCACAGGATCAGACTTGGCGAAGAAGCCCGTGGGACAAACATCGATGGCTTTACAAGGGATGTCATCGGGTGTTACCGTCCAACAAACATCAGGACAGCCGGGTAAAGATAACGGGACCATCCGCATACGCGGTATCGGCACATTAAGTTCTGCCAATCCTCTGATTTTGGTCGACGGTATCGAATCGGATATCAATTCGGTAGATCCGAGTGACATCGAAAGCATATCAGTTTTGAAAGATGCGGCATCAGCTGCAATCTACGGATCGAGAGCTGCAAACGGAGTTATCCTGATAACGACAAACCGTGCAGAAAAAAGTTCATTTAAAGTCAACTATGACAACTACATCGGATGGCAATCCCCAACATCCATGCCGCAAAACGTTTCAGGATATGACCATATGGTGATGATAAACGAAGCAAACCGGAATGTGGGAAAAGTAGAACCTTTTACACAAGAATATATCGATGAATACCGCAAAAATTCACCATCGGACCTCTATCCTGAAACTGATTGGAGGAAAGTCATGCTGAAAGAGAAAGCCCTGCAGCATAACCACCATGTCAGTATCAACGGAGGTGGTGAAAAAGTAAGTATCTTAGGATCTCTTTCTTATCTGAATCAGGACGGTATAACAATCAACACGAATTATGAACGTGTAAACCTACGATTGAATTCCGATATAAACCTGCATAAAAGACTCTCCGCTAATTTTGATATTTACTTTATGACGGATGACAATGCTACTCCTTCTGCCGGTATGCCCTGGTATTTCCTCAACCGTTATCCGAATAACCTGCAAGGTAAAAATGAAGATGGTTCCTGGGGAATCGGATGGGATGGTACGAACACCTGGGCGCAAGAGAACGATGGAGGGATGACACATGAAAAAAATTATTCCGCCAACATCAACTTCAAAGTCAATTACCAGCCTATAGATGGTTTAAACCTAAGTTTCCAATATGCTCCTAAATGGAATTTCATCCACTACAAGAAGTTCGGAAAAACGGTTAACTTATACTATCCAAGCGGAGATTTATACAATCCGACTCCATACAGGGCAAATATGACTGAAAAGTACAGCAAGAATGTCACCAATAATCTGAAAGCTTTGGTAACTTATGACAAATCATTCAATGCTCATAACCTATCATTATTGGCGGGATTCGAACAAATAGACTTCCGGGGAGATTGGCTAAACGGGTTCAGGGATCAATATTTATTGGAGAACTACGAAGTGCTAAATGCCGGCTCACCGGCAAACCAAGCTGCAACAGGTTCTGCCAGCGATTGGGCCCTACGCTCCGTATTCGGCCGCATAAACTATAACTACAATCAAAAATATCTTCTCGAAGCCAATATCCGCTACGATGGATCTTCTCGTTTCGCTCCCGGATTAAAATATGGCGTATTCCCTTCTTTTTCCGCTGGTTGGAGAATATCCGAAGAATCCTTCATGAAAGATATCAAATGGGTCAATAACCTGAAAATAAGGGCCTCGTGGGGAAAATTAGGGAATCAGGACATCGGGAACTATCCATTTGTATCGTCCGTTTCATTGGGGATGGATTATGTTTTCAACGGTGCAGTTTCAGCACCGGGCGGGGCGGTCACAGACGCAGCCAATCCCAACATCACATGGGAATCAACAGCAATGACGAACATCGGATTCGACGCGACCCTTTTTTCCAAACTATCGGTCACAGCGGAATATTATGTTAAAAATACATCCGATATTCTTCTTAAATTACCGATACCTGGAACTTCCGGGTTAAATCCGGCTTATCAAAATGCCGGAAAAGTAAGAAACAAAGGATGGGACATTACACTCAGATATAATGATAGAATCGGCGATTTCGAATATGGGATCGGTGTTAATCTGTCGGATGTCCATAACGAAATAACAGATCTGGCAGAAACAGGGCCTTACATTTACGACCGGACAATCCACAAAGAAGGTTATCCTATAACTTCACTCTATGGATTAGAGGCAGAGGGACTATTCCAAAATGCAGATGAAATAAAAGACCATGCTTCCCAATTTGGAACAATATTGGCACCTGGAGATATCAAATATAAAGACCAACTGACAATTGATTCAGATGGTGACGGTATTATGGATAAGGTAGACGGGATCATCAATGCTGACGACCGGGTGATAATGGGAGACTATATGCCACATTACACATATGGTATCGACTTTTACGGAAAGTATAAAAATGTAGATCTGTCTTTTCTGTTGCAAGGAGTAGGCAAAGCAGACGGGTACATCGACCAACAAGGAGTATTGGCATTCTATATGGGAGGTACGGCACAAGAATGGCATAAGGATCACTGGACGGAAGAAAATCGGAATGCATCTTATCCACGACTTACATTTAATTACCCGAACAATGAACAAGTATCTTCGTATTGGATCAGGGATGCATCTTATCTCCGGCTAAAAAATCTCCAAGTGGGATATACGGTACCCAACCGGTTTGTTAAAAAGGTATTCCTGGATTATTGCCGCGTATTCTTCAGTGCACAGAACCTCTTTACCATTACAAGCTTTTATGATGGATTCGACCCAGAAGCTCCTATTGGCAGAGGCGATTTCTATCCTATGATGAAAGTCTATTCATTCGGGCTTAATGTAAAATTCTAAAAACTAATCACCATGAATAAATATATAAAACTTATAATCGGCGCATTTACTTTCGGATGTATTTCATGTTCAGACTTTTTGGAGAAGTATCCATTGGATAAACCTTCGGATGCGACCTTCTACAGTACGGAAAGCGAACTAACGATGGCTGTTAACGGCATTTATTTTAAGAGTATGTATTTCCAACAAGCAGCCTCTCCTTTGAACCTTGTTTTGGATTGTGCCTCCGATATCGGCTGGGACCGCGATCAAGGTAGTGACCTACAATTGTTAGGTGAAGGATTGCATGTACCGACAAATGAAACTTTTAATAAAATATGGTTCAACTGTTATACTGTGATCAACCAATGCAATATGCTTTTAGCCAATATGCACAAAGCACAGTCTATCACAGATCCTAAGATATATACGAGAATAGAAGGTGAGGCTCGTTTTTTCAGAGCTTACCACTATCATTTATTGGTTAACTTCTTTGGCAATATACCTTTGTTGACCGAGCCTCAATCTATCACTGATAAACCGGCCCAAACCGACAGAGACCAAGTTACCGAGTTCATTTTAAATGAGCTGGAGGAAACGGCCAAGCTATTGCCGATACAATATACAGGCGATGATATTGGCAGGGTAACTCAAGGATGTGCGCTTTCCGTAAAAGCCAGGGAAGCCTTATTTTCCGAGAAATGGGATATTGCAGCCGATGCCAGTAAACGTATAATAGAATCGGGTGTCTATTCTCTGGATCCCAACTACAATAACCTTTTCAATAAGCAGAATAAGCAAAGCAAGGAAGTTATTTTCTTCGTGCAATATTCGCGCGTAAACCAACAGACTCACGGTGTTCCTGGTAACCTATTCTCACGTATGGCTTCCGGATATTCCAACAAAGTTCCTGCACAATCACTTGTCGATTCTTATTACTGTACAGACGGTTTGCCTATTAACGAATCAAGTCTTTACAATGCAGCCACTCCATTCAAAAACCGGGATTTACGGCTGGAAGCAACCGTTGTCGTACCTGGCAGTACATTCCAGGGCTACCAGTTCGAAACACATCCTGACAGTTTGGAATGCTGGGATTACAATGTAACTCCTGCGGTACGCAGAAACAATCAGGACGTAACAAATCCCTATGCTACATTCTCCGGATATTGCTGGAGAAAATACACGGATGAAGAACAAACTTTCAGGCTGAAAAGCGAGCTGAATATCATCCTGATCCGTTACGCGGAAATTTTATTAATGTATGCGGAAGCGATCAATGAATTAGGGAGAATGGATAATCTTGGATACGAAGCCTTAAACTTAGTTCGGGAAAGGGCACAAATGCCGGCTATCAAACCGGATACACAGGAAAATATCCGAAAGTTGATTCGTCAGGAAAGAAAAGTAGAATTTGCAATGGAAGGTTTGCGCTTCTTTGATATCAGAAGGTGGAAAATTGCAGAATCTGTAATGAACGGGAAATTGTATGGAAGACCTGTAAGAGATTACCGGCCTAACTATATCCCGACATTCGACCAAAACGGCATGCCTCAATATGATGCGTATGCTGAAGCATTACGTTCTTTCGATAACAGAACATTCAATCCTGATAGAGACTATCTATTCCCGATTCCTCAAAAAGAATTGGATATTAACAAAAATCTGAAACAAAACCCCAATTACTAATTAAGAACAGCCATGAAATACAGACATTTGTATTTCATGGCTGATTTAAATACGAACAATTAATTTTAAGACAATATGAAAAGAAGAGACTTCATCCACATCAACATAGCAGCATTAGGAGGCGTGTTAATCAATAATCATTTCTCGTACACACAAGCTATGGAAGAAATATCGCAGTCATTCCAACATGTGACGGAACAAAGCGACTATGACCTGATCATAAATGGAGCCGGACTTTCCGGTTGCTTTGCAGCAATCGAAGCATCCAGACAAGGGATGAAAGTATTGGTCATCGATAAAAGAACTTCACCGGGCTATGATATCGCAGCCAAGAGAAAATTATGGCTAAATACTGCCGGATACGAAAAATGGCCGGATACCCTGGTCCAATTGTTCTTCCCGGAAGGGGAAAAGAAAGAGATATTTAATACCCAACTTAGCGCACCTTACAACAGTTCTATCGGAGACGAGACACTTTTGTTTGCAGGGAGCTTGAAAAAGGGATTACTCCGCTCCCTCCTCGCCAATAATATCGACCTATTACTAATGACCGACGTTTGCGGTATCATTTCCAATCAGAAGAGACAGGTTTCAGGAATAATCGTCGCTTGCAAACAAGGGGTTTATTCCATCCCTACTATGGGGTTCATCGATGCATCGGACAACAACTCATTCACACGACACTTATTCGGACAACCATATAAACCTGATAAAGCTGGATTCGTGATGGAAGTACAAGACGCAGAATATTTAAATGACAAATACTTGACTCTTAGTTCTTCTTATGGCCTTTCAGATAACAGGCTCGAAATCCATCATGGTAAGAAATCCCAAGATCAGTATTTCTTATCATTCAATTTCCCTGTTGAGACAGATAATCTCAGTGCAATCGAACAAAAAGCAAGGCTTATTGCAACACAGATCAGCAAGGACTTCCCTTTGTTGGCAAAAGGTCTGGCCAATGCCAAGTTACGCTATTACGCACAGGAATGTTCCTATTATCTGGACAATTACAAACTTCCGGATATCACCCTCAAAGACTATATTTGTATCGAAAACCGCCCGACAGAACACAGCTATAATTCCATACTCGAACTGATCCAAAGTGCCCAGAACAGCATCAGCAGATACAAAAAGCAAGACATCCGGAGAACTATGGACACTGTTTATTATGCAGGAGGAAAAAACAAGCCATTCAACACTTCTACGAACCAAACTGTAAACGAATACGGGCATACACTCTCTTTGACAGCTTACTCAATAGAGGGTATGCAACTGCCCGTAGTCAATAAATCCCTATTGATTGCCGGAGGAGGAACTGCCGGAATAGCAGCTGCCCTATCAGCTGCAGAAAAAGGGGCAAAACCTCTTATTGTCGAATATTTTAATGACTTAGGGGGAAGTAAGACTATGGGAGGTGTGACCGGTTATTACTTAGGGCAAAACAAGCATTCCTATATTCTGGCATTGGAAAAAGGGATACGACAAACAGCCAAAGACTACAACATAGCTCTCAACTGCATCTGCAGGTGTTTCCATAGTGTCCGTTCTTTAAACCGATATGACTATAGTATGATTAACGGAGCTATTATCTGTGGAGCCCAGACCAACGGGAAAAGGTTGGAAAAAGTCGCTATCTGTGTCGACGGAGAATTGAAATGGATACAGGTAAAACTTACGATAGATGCAACTGGAGATGGAGATATCGCCTATTTCGCAGGAGAAAATTTTGAAATTGGGAATACAAGAATGTATACAACCCAGAACTACAGCCAATGGGATCTCCCCTTCAAAAGTAAAAATGCACCTATGCAAACGATCAACAAAGACTACGATATTATCGACAACACAAAGATAACAGAGTTGCAGCGAGGTTTGTATCTATCTCATTATGAATCATTCTTCTACGACTTTTATCCTATGCTGACAGTCCGCGAGTCCAGAAGACCAGAAGGCAAATACAAGTTAAACCTGATCGACGCATTGGAGAAGACATGGTTCAAAGATACGATCATTAATGCACACAGCGATTTCGACCCCCATCATTTTGGTCATTCCGAATATTCACGTTGTGCATTCCTGTTACCTCATTCCAACCAAATCACGGTAAATATTCCTTACCGTGCAATTGTACCCAAAACAATCGACGGCCTTTTGCTTTCCGGAAGAGGTATCAGCCAGACACATAACGCACTACAATTTACGCGTATGTCCGCCGATGTTTATTTACTTGGATATGCGACAGGTATTATTGCAGCTTCTATTATCAGCCGACAGAAACGTCCAAGAGATTTTTCTGTTTCCCAATTACAAAAAGAATGGCTGCAAAGCGGACTTTTATTGCCTAACCATCCACAGGAAAAACTCTCAGCACAGGATATCGTAAACAAACTAATTGAAGGAGATAACGAATACTTATTTAAATGCTGCCGGAAAGCCAAACAGGATATCCTTCCTCTTCTGAGAAAAGCATACAAGAAAGACAAATCGATTTTAATAGCTAAAGCATTAGCCTGGTTCAAAGATGCGGAAGGAGCCGGATTGATTATTTCCGAATTGGAACAGCTGTTTGCCGATGAGGCTCAGACAGGACATCCGCAACAGTATTTCGAGAAATATCAAGCAGACAACCTGTATTGGAAAATCAACCAAGATATCGCACTGCTCGGTATGTGTGGAAATTCAGATTCCAACCGGATTATAAACCTGATTCTATGTAAAACCCACTCCGGGGGAGAAAAAGTCAAGGCAAGCGATACTTATAACAAGAACAGAATCGATTTGCTATTAATCCCGTATTATAATCGCATTTTGAATCTCTGTTTCTATATTGAACGTATGCCTGATTCTCTCTTTATACCAGGGCTTGAGAAATTGGCTACGGATACTAATATCATTGGTTACCAGACATCCGATTACAATCATACCAGATGGCGACTGTACGGAGGACTTCTGGAATTATCGATTGCAGCAGCCTTGGGACGGTGCGGTTCTAACAAAGGTGTTCAAACCTTAATAGAGTATCTGAAAGATGTACATTCGGATTTCAGGTTTTTCGCTAATCAGGAGTTGACCGCCATCCTTAAAAAGGATATGAAATTCGACTATGACAAATGGACTAATCTGATTAATACGGATAAAGGGGTCCTGAATAAAACAACGCCTTTTTCCAAAGAGATTGAGTTATAAGAGTATATTATACCACGTATAATTGTTTTTTTCCTACTTTTGCAGCCTGATTAAATAAGTAATATGAACATACATGATCTTTGTTGCATCGGGCACATCACTTTGGATAAGATTGTAACCCCGAAACGCACCATACATATGCCGGGAGGAACTTCTTTTTATTTCGCACATGCAATCAGCCACTTAGACGCCTCCAACTTTCAACTGGTGACAGCCCTTGCCGAAAGCGAGATGGCTGCCGTCGAAGATATCCGCAGTAAAGGTATCGAGGTGAAAGTATTGCCAAGCGCCCATTCCGTTTATTTCGAAAACACATATGGCGAAAACCAAGACAACCGGACACAGCGGGTATTGGCGAAAGCCGATCCGTTTACGGTGGAAGGGCTGCAGGACGTAAACGCCCGTATCTACCATTTAGGCAGCCTCCTGGCTGACGACTTCTCGCTCGATGTGGTAAAATACCTGTCGACCAAAGGCATCTTGTCGGTCGACGCCCAGGGGTATCTGCGTGAGGTTCGCGGTGAAAAGGTTTTCGCTGTCGACTGGCCTGAAAAGCAGGAAGCCCTGAAGTATATCCATATCCTGAAAGCCAACGAACACGAGACGGAAGTCCTTACCGGCTGCAAAGACCCGCGGAAGGCGGCTCTGATGCTTGCCGACTGGGGCGTAAAAGAAATACTGCTGACATTAGGAAGCATGGGATCTGTCATCTATGCCGACGGCAAATTTCATGAGATCCCCGCCTACCCGCCTACAGAAGTAGTAGACGCCACCGGATGCGGCGACACCTACATGGTCGGCTACCTCTATATGCGGGGCAAAGGCGCCTCCTACAAAGAAGCCGGCTGCTTCGCCGCCGCCATGTGCACAATCAAACTGGAAGCCTCCGGCCCTTTCGGCGGGACGGAAGAGGAGGTTTGGGAGATTGTGAGGAAGGGATAAAGGCTGCTAAAAACAAGTAGTAGGCAAGGTGCACTCAAAATAGAGAACCTTGCCTCTTATATTAACGTATCTTCTTCGCCATCACCATATAAGAATAGATCAACACGACCGCATATCCGAACAACGGGACAATAAAGGAAAGAGCCATTGTCGAAACATCCGCCACATAGCCCATCAGCAGGGGACCGACCGCCCCTCCTATCGGTGACATCATCAGGAAGGAAGAGGCCCGTTTCGTGTAATCGCCCAAGCCTTTCAGCGAGATGGCAAAGATGGTGGGGAACATGATGGCTTCGAATACATAGCAGGCAAACAATGCTCCTTTCGAGAGGACACCTAAGTCCAACGTAATCAACAGAGCGCCCAGGACGGTAAAGATGGCACAAACGAACAACACTTTCTCCGCCCGGATATAACTCATAATCCAGCTACCGATGACACGTCCGACCATAAACAACCCCAATCCGCCGAAAGAGAGGACAATCGCAGCATCGTGTGCATCCATCCAGCCATCATCCGTCACATAGTTAATGAAGAAGCTATTAATGGATATCTCCGCAATTTCGTAGCAGAACAAAGCCATGACTCCCCACGTAAAACAACGGTGCTTCCACAATCCGCCTAACCCGGCTTTCGCTTCGACTGCCGTTTCTTCGCAATCGTCATGGCTGATCTCCGGCAAGCGGATACGGAAAAAGACAAGAGCCACAGTCAGCACGACAACACCCATCACGGTATAAGGCAACGCGATATTAGCCTCCCCATTGCCGGAGAACAGCAACATACCGCCGATCACCGGAGCACAGATACATCCCAGGCCGTTAAAAGACTGTGCCAAGTTCAAACGGCTGGCGGCCGTCTCGCGGTCGCCCAATTCCGTCACGTAGGGATTGGCAGCCGTCTCGAGGAAAGTCAATCCGCAACCAATCACAAAGAGGGAAAAGAGGAAGAAGTTGAACGACATCAACTGCTCGCTCGGGATGAAGAGCAACGAACCGATACCGTAAAGGATCAGTCCGAACACGACTCCCTGGCGGTATCCGTATTTATTGATAAAAAGTCCGGCAGGGATTGCCATCGTAAAATAGCCGGTGTACATCGTTGCCTGGATCAAGGCAGAGTGGGCTTTTGTCATGACAAGCGCTTCCTGGAAATGTTTGTTCAGTACATCCAATATGGCGTGTGCGAAACCCCATAAGAAAAACAGTGAAGTGACTAATATAAAAGGGATAAGATACTCTTTCTTTACCAGTGATTTCTTTACTTTTTCCATTCTATTGTTATTTGTTTTTATACTTATTTATTTGCTTGCCGGTTCATACGGGATCGTAAACCAGAAAGTAGATCCCCGGCCCAATTCCGATTCAGCACCGATTTCGCCGCCCAGAGATTGAACAATCGACTCACAAATGGAAAGCCCCAGTCCCGTTCCCTGTACAAAGCTGTCAAATTTAGCAAATCGTTCAAACACATGTGGCATATTTTCCCCGGAAATTCCTTTTCCCGTATCCGTCACATAGAAACGGAGCCTGTCGCCCTGCAGCTCATATCCCATGATGATAGAGCCTTTAGAGGTATATTTGCAGGCATTGCTCAAGAAATTGGACACGACCTGTGTCAAACGGTTCTTTTCCGAATGAATCACATAACCTGGGGAAGGTTGCCGGCAAAGTAGTTCGACATTGTCTTTTACCCGGCATTTATAGACTTGATACAGATTATTGAAAACGTCCGACAGATCGACATCCGTATAATTGAAATCCAATTGCCCGGCTTCGATCTTCGAAAGGTCGAGAATATCGCTGATTAATTGGAGCAGGAGTTCGTTGTTTGTCTCCACGATCTTGACGTACTCGCCTATCTCCTCCTTATCATCAGTCGTCGCTATCAGGTTGGAAAACCCGACAATTGCGTTGAGCGGTGTCCGTATCTCATGGCTCATATTGGCCAGGAACGCACTCTTCAGGCGATTAGCCTCCTCGGCCTTATCACGCAAGCGGATCAGTTCGTTCGTCATTTTCTGGTCTGTAATATCCGTACGCAGACCGATCAGTTTACTGATCCTTCCATCTTCCCCCTGCCCGTACGGTACGGCATGCATTTCAAACCAACGTTCTCCCAAAGCCGGCGTAATAAGGCGGATCTGGATATCCATCACCTGTGTTTTCCCACTGGCCAGGTCTTCCAGTCCTGCACTCAACAGGGTGGTATCTTCCGGAAAGACAAAAGAGAGGTAATCGTCCAACGGGATGATCGTTTCTTCAAAAACAGTAGAATTCGGGGAATAGAAAGTCCGGGCATCTACGTTATATTCCCACGATATGATCTGTGCCGCCTCCAGTGTAAACTCAAGTTTCAACTTGCTTTCATTCAGTTCCTGTTCGTTCTTGCGGATTTCCGTCGTATCGACTGTCGTTGCGACAATATACAACTTGCCCTCTTGGTCTTCGAGCCGCGTCTTTGTGGTAACTCCCCAACGTTTAGGAGCTCCGGTTTCAGGATCATAGAATATCCGGTCAAACGTGATCGGTTCAGCACTTTCCAGTACCTTCAAGTCTTCCTCCCTGAACCGTTCCGCTTCCGGATCATTTACCTCAAAATCGTTCTTACCTAACATGACACCGAAGTTTTCCTCATAAAATTCGGAGACTTTGTTATTGTAAAACAGATAGCGGAACTGGTCATCGACATCCTTAATGAACAGGCCGACAGGCAGGTTATCCATAATCGATTGCAGGAACGTCTTCAACTGTAATATTTCCTTTTCAGCAACAACATAAGGGGTTACATCATGCGAAAAGCAAATGATGGAATCTTTTCCGAAAGGAACGACACGCGCTTTGGTGTAATAGATTACATCTCCCTTTGCATATTTATAATTAAAGACCCTCACCTCGCCGGTCTTTATCGTAGCCCTCAGATTACTGATAAGGCAATCCATCATATCATCGAACGCCTTATACTCTTCGCCTACATCCAACAAGTTACGCCCGATCATGCTTTTGTCATTGCCCCCGTGTAGCACATGCTCCTGCGGATTGATAATATCCAGAATATTCAGTTCCGAGTCATAAATAGTCGCCATATCCGGCATCCGGCTTAAAAGTTCGAGCATCCTGGCATTAGCGGTCCTGTAGGCATCTTCCTTTCGCTTCCGATATAGCAGGACTCCAATGAAAATAACGATCATCAAGATAATCAGGCAAATGAGGAGCACGACTTCCAACGAATGCTCCTCCCACAAAGAAGGGGCCTTATTGTAGAACACCGTGCCTTCCGGCAACAGAGATAAATCAAGTCCTGCCGCCACAAAAGTCGGATAATTAATATAATAACGGGGTTGGGAAGGGGTGTACTGGAAAACGGGACTGTTCTCGATCCCTTTGGTCAGGACACTACCGGTAAGAATAGCGAGATCTTTCCCCATTTCCTCCCCTGAGATGTAGTAACCACCGATATAATTCATGTTTGCTTTTCCCTGATCCAGAGCTTGGAAAAGCGGTATCGAAGTATAATGCGGCAATTCATTATGGAGCTTTGAATGGGCATGGGGATACTGGAGCGCATCCGTGTACCAGCCCGCCGTCAGCAATGCGTACGTATCATCCATCCGGGAGATCGAATCGAGCAATTGTGTCGTGGACAACTTGTTGCCATCCAGATAACAAAAGCCGAGTGAATCGGTCTGCTCGCAAAGGGTTTTCAGGTAGTTTTCGAAAAAGGACAGATTATAACGGTTATCATAACAGAAAGCAATGTGTTCCACTTGTGGCTGAAGCCTTTTTATCAACCTGAAGTTTTCGGACAAATAATCTTTATAAGCATATCCCGTCACCTTAAAACCACCAAAAGACTCCTCCATCTGCTGCATTTCCCTGACAGTGAGCAGATCCAGGTCATTCAGGCATTCATAGTCGATAAACGAACCTTTCACGCATCCCAAAACAACAGGCGTATCATGCCAGTCATCAGGGCAAGTAACCCGATAAACCGACCAAGCCTCATTCCCCATCAAAACCACGACCTTGGGCCATGTCTTATATGCATCGAACAACTGGCGCATCCATTCAGACCAATCTTCAAAGGATGAAGACGATTCGGAGTCCATATATTCGACGGATATTTTCACCCTTGCATCTGTTCTCAGTTGAGTGATAAAAGACGAAATCACCCGGTTCCCTTCTTCTTTAATTGGAGAATAAGAACTAATGACCAGTATCTTCGAACTATTCACTTCCGCCATACCCGCCTGTATGTGGAAAAAGAAAAGAACGAAAACAAGGAAAGATATTATTAACCCGCTTATTGTAGATTTATTGCTTGACTTTACCATTATACTGTTATAACTCGCATCTGCAAAAGTACAGTATTTTTTTCATATCAATGGCTCAAAGTCTTTGTAAATGAAGTCCTCTCTAAACAAAAAACAGCCGTTTGCTCAACAAATCTCCCATCTGCCGTTTCAATGCCGGTGCATTAAGCGGCTTTGAGGTGTAAGCATCGAAGCCACAGTTCATAATCCGTTGCTCGTCCGAAGCGAAAGCATAGGCCGTCACAGCAATGATAGGTACATCTGCCGATATCTTACGAATTTCGGCTGTTGCCTCATAGCCATTCATTTCCGGCATATTGATGTCCATCAGGATAATATGGGGTCCGAATTCTTTAAACAGTTCGACAGCTTCCTTCCCGTTCCATGCATGAAGCAAAGTATATTCATGTTTCAGGATCGACTCGAATAATTTGAAGTTACCGACATTATCCTCGGCAATCAAAACGGTTAGCCTGTCTTTCTCAACCCTTTTCTTCTCGAATTGGTGGTGGTGCTTTTCCGGCTTGTTGGCAGGAGAGCAAGGGAAGGTAAACCAGAATGTCGTTCCTTTTCCTTCTTTCGATTCCACCCCGAGTTCACCTCCCAGATGGTTGATAATCATCTGGCAGATAGAGAGGCCAAGACCTGTCCCCTGGGCAAAAGCGTTCAATTTGACAAAACGCTCGAATATCTTTGCCTGCATATCTTCTGCAATCCCACAACCGGTATCCGTCACATAGAATCGCAATAAATTATCACGTTCCCGGGTATAGCCAAAGCGGATACTGCCTTCCGTCGTAAACTTAATCGCATTGGTCGTCAGGTTGGTCAAAACCTGCATCAAACGATTCTTTGGAACAGAGACATAACATTCTTCGGTCCGTTGCTCAAACTGCACTTTCACATCTTTCGCCGCACGAGGCTGCATCATCCGTTCAAATTCATACAACAGACTATTGATATCGACATCCGAATAGATAAACTCCAATGTTCCGGCTTCAATCTTCGAGAGGTCCAGAATATCGCTTATCAACTGGAGAAGAAGCGCATTATTATTCTCAATAATACTTATATATTCTTCTTTTTCATCCTGTTCGTCCGTTGTCGCCAGGACATTGGAGAAACCGACAATTGCATTTAGCGGAGTACGAATTTCATGACTCATATTAGCCAGGAATGCTGATTTCAGGCGGTTAGATTCTTCCGCTTTGTTCTTTGCATCGATCAATTCCCGCTCTATGGCTTTACGATCGGTTATAATCAGGGAAGAACCGATCAGCGAGAGAGGATGCCCCTCTTCATCCCTCTTATCTATGGTCGCACGCGCTTCCACCCAGTCGAAGCCATGCACGCCTTTTTCGGGGTTGTAAACACGGTACTCTTCTCTTACCTTATCGATAGTCCCGGCTATCAGTGACTGATAAGCCTCTCTCACTTTCTTCCGGTCGCTCTTGAATATTTTAGAGAAATAATCAGCCTCCGGTACGCTCAATTGATTTTCATCAAACAAGTCGGAAGCGCTTAAATTGGCTTCCCGGCTTACATCGCAAAGGATTGTTTTTCTCTCTAAATCCCATTTCCAGGGAATAACGTTTGCAACGTCCAGGGACATCGACAATTTCTTATTGACAGTGCGCAACAATTGCTGTGCCTTGAAAAGCTCGCTTGTATCGACCATGAAAAGGTCCACACAATCCTGTTCGCTGGCTGAAATAATCATCACGCTGAAATAACGGTCTGCCGACTCGATATAATACTGCGTACTCACTTTCTTATTCTGCCCCAGGACCAGATTGCACACATTCAGATACTGCCCGAACTGCTGGTTTGGTAACTCTGAACCTTTCTTTCCGACAAAAAGCGCATTCGTTCCCAATCGCATTTCAAACTCCGGATTTATATCCTTTATTATATAGTCGACAGGAGTTCCGTCAGGACCAAATATCACACGCTGCTTCATATAGCAAATCGGCATATTCTTAACCAGACGGCTATAGCTGCTCATCAGTTTCAGCTCCTTTTCCTGAAATTCCCGTTTTGCGCTCAAACTTAGAATCCTAAAAATAAGAATCAGCAACAGAAAGATTAATACAGTTCCACCTGCATAAACGTATGTACCGTATTGCTCCCAAAACGTAGGAGGCTTCATATAAAAAACCGTATCGGCCGGGCAAGCCTCCAATGGGATATCCAACCTCTCCAAAACCGGGTAATTCAATACCGGATAAGGACCGTCCGGCATGATGACCGCATCATATATTTTACCTTTTAGCAGTTCGTCTATTGTCTTGAACAAAAGGGATGATATCTTGGCTGCCGGATAATAGCAACCGCCAATCATGCCATTTTCCACAATATCCATATCGTTCAATGTAAATATCGGAAGATTGGTACAGGAACTCAACATCCGGTAAGTGTCGGAACTCAACATTGTATTTCTCCCCCGCGTCTTCATCAATGTCCATGAATAATAGAGAATCCCGGTATTGGGACCCGAGCTCTGCAGAACGTCGATCAACTCATCTGTCTGCATTTCTCCGGCAGTCAGTGTTTCCAGCTTTATTTCCGGAAACGCCTGCATCACGTTCTCTAATGTACTTTGGTTCTGGGCGCTGATATATCGTTTATCTACAAGAAACAACAGACGGTTCATCTCCGGAAGACACCGTTTCATTAAGGAAATCGTTTCATTAATATATTCCGGAACATATACGACAGTCAGGTTCTTACGGCTTTTGACAATATCTCCAAGTTGTATCCTCTCATCAACCGGACAAGCCTGTTTCGACAGGTAATAACCGCTCGGACAGATATAATCTTTTTCGACACAGACTAAAAGCGGTATTTCATCTCCCCAACGCCGCGCCAGTTCATCCCGCAGCAGGACATACGAGCTGTTCCCTAAAAGGACAACCATTACAGGAGGTTTCTCCCTGTATTTTCCAGATAGTTCATCGATAAAGGCATTTACATCCTCCTCTGTTTTCATCAGCATCACATCCATATGCTCTGTATAAGCATTGATACTGTCATTATCCGTAATCATACGCTCATAGATAGGGGTTGTAAAAACCCGGCTCCAGGGAGTAGATTCCGTATAAGAATTTATGATGAGAACATAATCCGGCTGCTTTGTCGCGGGAGAAGCAAAGGCAGATGTTAACGATGCCAATACCATTAAGCAGGTTAACAAAAAACTACTTTTATAACGATCTAACAAATCCATGTCATCATTTTCACCTAAGATCAATCATATAAAACCTATGAAAATCAAAGTAAATAATGGCCGCAAAGGTATTGATTTATTCCCAACAATAAAACTTTAGCGCACAAATTAGTAAGAATTGACTTATTACCCGACAATATAACGGGCTTTTTTGCCCATCAAACGGTTAATCGCATACACAATCAGCCATGAAACGCAGAACGCGACAACTGCCGCCGCCGGTATCTGCAAAGCGACCGGCACATCCAAAGCACGCATCAGCACAACGCCCGGACCGGTGAAGAAGTAATGTATCATATAGATGCCGAACCCGCAAACTGTCAGGTTTGCCAACAAACTTTTCATCTTTTCGGAGCGCACTTTCACCTTCTTCGCCAGCAGGAAAAGCGGCAGGGTCATCATCACGACATTCAGGGAACAATACGTGAAGAACAGTTCCAGCAGCTCTTCGCTGTATTCCGGCAAGGCCGTAACATACCGGAAGCCGAAGAAGGTCACGGCATAGCCAACCAGGAACATCGGGATTCCGAATGCTAAAATCCGGCCCAACTCCCAATCACGATTACGCAGATAATGCCCCAACAGCAGATACCCGTTGAAGCCGGCAAAATAATACAACATATTGAAGGAGTTCCAGGAACAACCGCCCCAGATATAAGGCGAAACAAACTGATAGTAGTAAGGCAGTAACGTCGTCACACCCCAGGCAATCAGGAACCACAGCTTGGCCCGTTCAGATGCTTTCTCCACCCAAGCAGAGAAGATAGGCATATAAAGATAGAGGCCGATCAGCAAATAGATATACCACATATGCACATCCACGATTGAGAAATTCTCCGGAATCTCAGCAATGTATTTCAAGGAGACAGCCAACGACTGCCGGGTGACCTCCTCGCCCGAATAAGGGAAAAAGTTCAGGATCACATCCGGAGACAAGCCGAGCAATCCCGTTATCCAGGGAAAAAGATTATAAAGAACCGACCAGATCAGGAAGGGCCAGAAGACACGGCTGATTCTTTTCTTGTAGAAAACCGACGTATCGCCACGAACCGGCAACAGCAAAGCCCCCGTAATCATCACAAACAGGGGCACGCAAGGGCGGAGAAAAGCCCCATAGGCGGCTCCCCAGAATTTAATCTGTTCGATATTGGCAGGCGGCTCGCCCGGATAGAAGTTAAACGGGTCCGCGCAATGGCAACAAACCACGGTAAACATAGCGACAAAACGTACGACATCGAGCCAAACGATATGTCCCGATTGGCGAATAGCCGGATTCTGACTCTGCATCATCATGATATTAGATATTTATTTAGTGTTTCTATTCTTCTGTTTCTTGTAAAGCTCTTCTGGTAGCTTCCGCACCTTCCTCTATCATCCCCGCCGCTTTATTGAATTGCAACAGGCTGTATTTCCTGCCCGGCACACGTATGACGATATCCGGCCGGCAGGCGGACACGGAGCACTGGATCAGCCGCTGCACAAGGGTGGTCATGGATTCGATCAAAAGAGAATACTTATTGTTTTTAAGCTGCCTGGGATTGCCGGACACACGTTCTTCGGGAGCTCCAGCAATGACAGCCACCAACAAATCGCCTTCCGTACGTTTCACCCGCGACAAAGGCAAAGGGTTACTGATTCCGCCGTCTACCAGGAGCATGCCCTCTTTTTCAACAGGCTTAAAGACAAAAGGCAACGAAATGGATGCCCGGACAGCTTCGTAGAGGCTGCCTTGTTCAAAGACAACTTCCCCGTCAGTCAGGAGATTTGTCGCAACAGCCGTATAAGGGAGCGGTAACTCTTCGATATCCAAATCCGGCATAATCCCTTCCAGCTCTTTCAATATCTTATCCCCCTTCAGAAAGCCTTTCTTAGAGAAACTAATATCCAACAGCTTCCATATCCGGCGTAAATCGAGCCCGCACAAAGCCTCCTTGCACTTCTGCAAATTACCCGTAGCATAAGCCGCCCCGACCAAAGCCCCCATCGAGCACCCGGCTATCGACGATATTTCATACCCCTGCCTCTCCAATTCCTCAATCACACCGATATGGGCTATTCCGCGTGCCCCGCCGGTCGAAAGAACTAAAGCTACTTTTTGTCTATCCATAATGTTTTCGGGGCACATTCTAAAACATAAACCCAAATCCCTTCTTACGGGTGGCATTATACTTCTCAATCTCTAAAGAAAGTGATTTCTTGAGCTGCATTGTCATGAAGTCCAGGAAAGGCCGGTTAACTTCATCATCTTGCGACTGCCGTAAGGAAAGAATATAGTCGGCTCGATCTTCTTTGAATATTTTCATCGGGAAAAGGTGATAACAAAACTGGATATAGTTCATCAACAAACGAGCCGTTCTTCCATTCCCGTCCACCCATGGATGGATAGTTGCTAAATTAAGGTGGGCATTAAAGCTCAACTCGTATTGTTCCCGGAATGTTCCCGCCGCTTTTTGCTTCTCTTGCAAGATAGAACAGAGCTCTTCCATTTTAGCAGGTACTTTTTGATAGCTCATATAAGAGCGCCCACCTACTCCGGCCGTAACACCACACAAACGAAACTCACCTTTGGAAGAATCGAAAGAACCACCCATTACATGATGCACACTTCCTGTAGTACGCATTAGAGTAGCATTCAACTTTTGCAAGAAAGCAGGGGTAATCACAGCCCCTTGTTCGCTTTCCTCTTTGGCCAGTTCATACGCTTTCTTCAAATCGTCATTCATCAGATGATAAACCAACGGTTTCCCTTTGGCGGTCACCCCCTCATCAAAGAGAAGCTGTGTATCCATTTCGGTAAGCGTAGAGCCTTCGATAGCCGTAGAATGGGTAATAAGAGAATAGAGGTAGTACTTTTCATAGCCCACCGACTGACTGATCCCAAGTTTCTGAAACTCCCGGTACAGTTCTTCTATCTCCTGCCAGATATTTTTATCCATGAAACAAATGTACAAAAATCAAGACAAAACCAGTAATGTATGGCAAAGAAAGAAAATAAAAACAGTAACTTTGAAAAAAGTTACACTATTAAAAAGGAGGGCTTATGCGCATTAAAAATTATTTCATCGCTATCTTGTCCCTGTGCGTCTTTTTACAAGCCAAGGCAACAGGGCTATCGGGGGATATTATCTCATTCGATGGAGAGAGTTGGGTTTTAATGGCTAAACCGATAAATATGGATTCCGCTTTGTATAAGCATTTGATGGCTTTTATTCCTGATAATCATATTGTCTCAACAGGTAATTGGGAAGGATATACAGCCTTTTGGGAAATACAGGACGATTATCTTTGTCTGCAGCACATAGAAGTATATGTATATGATAAGACAGGCCAGGAAGATTCCACATTGATATACAATACGGAAGCATTACAAATACCCTTTACCTCTTATTATGAGAATGGAAAAATCCAAGCACGTTGGCTAAGCGGTGAATTTCGAGCCGGAAAAGGTGATTTAGTAAGATATGTACACTCGGGATTCGACCGTAACATGGCAACAGAGCGAATACTACACATTACCAATGGAAAAGTAGTGGAAACGGCTACTTTCCATAACTATAAAAAGCCCGGTCTGAATATGAAAGATGTACAAGATGAAATTATTCGCAGGTTTCCATGGGAGCGTTTCCCTGAATATAAAGGTCAGCAAATAATTTTTGCAATAAAAAATATTCAAATGACCGATGACGGACATTTGAAAGATTGCGAAATATATTCCATTTCCCTACGTCCTATGCGAAAAACAATAGAGGATGGCAATCATCCTTTGGTAATAGCTCTCAAAGAGACATTGAAATCTATTCACCCATGGGAAATCCTGTTTATCAACGGAAAGTACACACTAAAATATACAAATTTTTCGATGGGTATAAAGCAATGATCAGCAAATATAACGGCCTCGTAGGGGCGGTTCACGAACCGCCCAAATAGCGACGTTGTCTTAGGGCTGTAAGCCCGGCAGATCTCACCGATAAATCATTATTTATGGTTCACTTAGTATATCCCAAACCAACGAGTTGCGAGGAGTAGAAAAGAAAAACGGAGAGAGTATTTCTACTTTCTCCGCTTCAGTACCCAGAGCCGGGATCGAACCGGCATGGAAGTGAATCCACTGGTGTTTGAGACCAGCGCGTCTACCAATTCCGCCATCTGGGCATTTGTTTTTTTCTAATGCGTTGCAAAGGTAGGCATTATTTTTAAACCTGCAAGGGTTTGCCGCTTTTTTTTCATTTTATATCTTCTTAGTAGTTGAAGGCAGACTAAATACCGGAATATTTCGTTAACTTTGTAAGAGTAAAACTAAAAAACAACCTGAATCATCATGAAAGATAATTATTGCGTTATCATGGGCGGCGGGATTGGTAGCCGCTTCTGGCCTTTCAGCAGAGAAAGTTACCCGAAACAATTTCTCGACTTTTTCGGCACAGGCCGGTCGCTGCTACAGATGACATTCGATCGTTTCTCTAAAATTATCCCGGTCGAAAATATTTATATCGTAACGAATGAACAATACGCATCACTTGTAAAAGAACAACTGCCCGAACTGGAAGAAAGGCAGATCCTATTGGAGCCCGCACGCCGGAACACAGCTCCATGCGTCGCTTATGCAGCCTATCATATCAAGGCCTGCAACCCGAACGCGAATATTGTCGTTGCTCCCTCCGACCATTTGATACTGAAGGAAGATGTCTTCCTGAAAGACGTGCAAAAGAGCCTCGACTTCGTAAAAGACAACAACGCCTTAGTGACCTTAGGTATCCGCCCGAGCCGCCCCGAGACAGGTTACGGATACATCCAGAGCAGCGACGTCATGTTAGGAGAGTTCACCAAAGTAAAGACATTCACCGAAAAACCGAATATCGAGTTAGCTAAAGTATTCATGGAAAGCGGCGAGTTTTTCTGGAACTCCGGCCTCTTCGTCTGGAATGTCAACTCGATACTGGAGGCATTTGCAAAATTCCTCCCCGATATTTCCCTCCGTTTCGACCTGGGAAAAGAGAAATTCAATACGGAAGAAGAACGGGGATTTATTACCGAAAACTTCCCCTATTGCCTGAATATCTCCATCGACTACGGTATCATGGAGAAAGCGGATAATGTCTATATGCTGTGCGTCGACTTCGGTTGGGCCGACTTAGGGACATGGGGATCGCTGTTCGACCTCGCCCAGAGGGACGAACAAAACAATGCACTGCTCAAAAGCGAAGCGATGTTGTATGAAAGCACCGGCAATATCATTGCACTCGACAATCCCAAACGCCTCGCCGTCATACAAGGGCTTAATGATTGCATCGTAGCCGAATCCGGAAATGTCCTTCTGATCTGCAAGAAAGAAGACGAACAGCGGATCAAACAATATGTAGCCGATGTCCAGATGAAGTTCGGCAAAGAATTTAATTAAATAATAAACAAAAAGGCTGTATCAAAAACCCCTCGTTCCCGCGCTTGACGCGGGATCGCATTAGAACTGGCAGTATAACAACTGATTGACAAGACCTGTTCTCTTGCGGCCCCGCGTCAAGCGCGGGGACAAGGATATTTTGATACAGCCACGTTTAAACTAACCGTTCTTCTTTCCCAACCCCAACAGGAACTCGATCAGCGACCTCACAAACTCCAAAATCGACCTTACTTTACTCATACGCTTTCTTTTTTTAATTACTGATTAATAACTGGATCTGGCGTGCGATCGACACCAACATCTTCCGGTATGCCGCCCGGTTGTCGCCGTTCACCTCGCTGATGTAGCGGCTGTAGGCGATCTCCTGCGCATAGGCCGCCGGGTAAGCACTGACTGCCGCCGCCTGCGGATAAGCGGTAAAGACGAGGCGGGCAAAATCCAGAAAACTATGCTCCGGCGTGTCGTAGCGGCGAAACAACAAGCCCCCG
>QWCH01001719.1_pt1 | contig 31365 bp, 16 predicted proteins | sample 1972671 | NCBI WGS metagenome assembly QWCH01 (sample SAMN09866713, study PRJNA288562) | Human gut metagenome isolate term3_stool, whole genome shotgun sequencing... | isolation source: gut | host: Homo sapiens | place: USA: California
CCTGCCTCTCTGCCATTTTCATGATATCCGTGTTTAACATTCTCTTTAACATTTCCTTTTTCCACCGGGTCCACGGGTGGTTGTTTACAGCCTCCCGGTACTCGTTCTTATCCAGTTCCGGGTCAAGTTCTATCGGGATATTTAATAAATCAACATAAACTGAAAATTCAGTCATAAGAGGGCTCATCACCGCATGAAAATTTTTCGGGCATACCGAAATTCCGTTTTCCCCGTAAAAAATGATTTCAAAGTTCCCTACATGAGTGGTATCCACTCTTGATTGGGCTTTCAAAGAAGAACAAGCTATAAAAAAAGCAACTATAACAAACAATAACTTTTTCATACATTTTGATTTTAAGCCATTAAAAAACAATAAGCTATATAATCCACGCTAAAATTGCTTGCACCATGTCAAGATACGAAGAAGTGCCTCCGTTCGTGATCTATAACCGGGATCTTGCCCTCGAACTATCTTATACCACTTATTATAAAACTCTGTGATTTTCTCCGGAACAAAGCCCGTTTCAATAAGTATCGTTAATTCTTCCAGGTATAACTTCTCCTGTTCTAATATTTTTGGGTCATCTACATTCTTAAAAAACATCGATTTGTAACCGGAAAGATTTCTATTAGGATAGTACCCCATTACATCCGTCACCATATCAGCCTCTGCCTCAACAAAAGGCATGTCACTCTCATTATTATCCATCGTGTATTTGCAAACCTTATGTTGAAAAGCATGTACCAATTCATGAGTAAATACCTCACGGGAAATAAAATTAATTCCCACCCCCGCTTTCAAAAAAAACATGCCCCACCGTGTATGATACGTGCCTCCCTCGGCTTCATCCAATCTCAATGCCGTATCAAAACCAATAGACATTGGCTCGTTTCCGTTTGCCAAAAATACTTGATAGGCAAACATACTCAAAATAGGTGCTTGGGAAAACCATATATCACCAAATTTTATTAATGACTGTTCCGAATATTCATCCAAAGCGATAAGTTTTTTATACCTTGGATCATTTATGTTCACATCTCGCTCAAACTTTTTGTAAAAATCCTTAAGTTTCCAGCCTGCTCGCGGAGGATCAAACATCACATCCCAATAAAGTGATTCCGATAATTCTAGCTTTTCTTCATCCAAAACCAAATTTTCTTGACAAGCCAATAAAATCACTACCAATAAAATAAACAACAATATTTTCTTCATAACCTCTTTTTTTCATAATTCATGTATAAACTTCTCCCGACACTCCATTTATGGCGGCAAAGCCGCCATAAACAAAGCGCCCAAGAAATTTTCAATATAGTAGTCTTGTAAACTCTACACCTCTTTCGGCAAAAACACCTCTGCTTTCACCTCATACTCCTTTCCTTCAACATCCCGAACCGTCACCGTCTTCGCCCCATGCTGGCGGATCAGTTCATCGATATTAGGAACATCCAATGTCACGTTTTCCAGCGGCTTGCCGTCCAGGGCAATCACCGTCCACAGCGGAGCCACTTGCTTGCGCACCTCTTTTCCCCACACGGTAGCGACCTTCAAAACACCGTTGTCCGCACCTGTCATCACGGGTCGGCGATCCCCTTCCCACGCCGCAGCCTCCGCATAAGGCTCGAAATGATAGCGTCCGTTAGGATAATCAAGCACAAATTTCCCCAACTCCGTGATCTTGAAACAAAGCAACAAATAGCCCATTCCCCCGGTGATAATCGGCACCTGCTTAAAAGCCGCATTCCCCAAGTAAATCTCCGTCATCCGTCCCCGGTAAAGTTTATTCAACGAAGCCATACCGCCAACCATTGTCCCGATAAAACCGTCACCTTCTTCCACGTCACCGATAATCCCCGCTTGCGTCCATTGCTCGAAACCTTCCGCCGAGGGCAAACCGATAGCCCCCGTGCCATTCCCCGTGTCAAACAAGGCAGGTACATCGTAAACCTCCTCTTTCCCCTTCACTTTCATCGAGAGCAACGGAATATTATTCCAAATTTTCAGCGTATCCCATCGCGTGATAGAAGCATCCGCCTCGCTCGAGAAAGTAATGGTCTTACTTCTCGCGTCAATAGCAACAACATAATCATTCATCACGTTAGCGCCGATAATACCATCCACCCCGAGATGTTCAAAAATCGGGTTACGCTCGTTCATCACGGCAACCTGCTTATTCCTCACCGTCAACTCACCCAACAACAATTCCGGTACCTCCGCCATCATCAACTGCCCCATGCCCTGCATCGTTTGCCCGGATTGCCGACAAGCCAACTTCTCCGTGTTCGCCAATCGATCAGACACACAAGTAACCCCCGCTCCCGTGTCGAACAAGAAATAATACGTGTGCCAATTAATCACCACCTTCACCACCGGAACCCCTTGCCTGACCTCGTAACCTAAAGTCACCTCTTTATCCAAGACAACCTTCTTTCGTGACACGGTTGGTAAATCCGGCTTCTGTCCCAAACCCGGTCTTCCCGCAGTCGGCATTCCCGAGGCAGCACTCGCTTTCAACAACTTCACACACTTATCCATCTCCCGCTTCGCCTTGCTCACCTCTCCATCCTTGCCCAACGCTTGCCACAAAGTAGCCTTACCGGCATACATCATCGCCCGGGTCTGGTACGAGGCGGCATCCTCTCCTGAAGTCCTCTCGAGTATCCCGTCCAAACGTTGGATTCCCGCGACCACGGCATTCTTCTTATCTTCCATTTGAGTCAACGACTGCATGAAAAACATAAAATACTGCCCGTATATCTGGGGTGGGAGAATATTTTCCCGTTCCACCGTCTGCATTACCTCCAGCATCTGCTTCCAATCGCCTTTCCGGGAGAGTTGGGATGTGTTCAGCCACACCGCCGCCATTGTCTTACCCGCCCCCTCCTTCACGTTAGCGAGATAATCAACGAATGCATCGAAACGATCTTGCTCGTAAATAGCCAGATTCGGGTTCTTGGCAAATTCCATTGCCGTCTGTACCAATGCCATAGTCAACTTCGCGTCCACCATCGCCCGCTGATTTTCCAAAGGGATAGCATAAAACCGATCAATATTCTTTTCCACCGCCTGCAACGTCTTCGACAAGGGGTCATTCTCGAATTGCATGATCATCTGCCATACCTTCGGGGTAGCCAACTGATCCAATGTCAGCCCCTCCAACCACCCCTTCACCACCTGTTGTACCTCGGCATTCATACCTGCACTCGCTAAACCTTGAACAAATTCCTTAAGAAAAACCGGATCACGTTCTCCCGCGTTATAACGGGCTGCCATAGCATCCAACCGTTTGTCAGGATCAAGTGCCATTTTCGCCCCGTTCACCAGCCAAGCACCATCACCCGCACCCACTAATTTACCGACAATCTGCCCCTTTTCCGGATCTATAAACATCAACGTGGGCAAAGAGGTCACCCCCCATTGGGACGCCAAAGCCTTCCCCTCGGCATCTTTCTCCACGTCCAACCGCACGTTAACAAAATGCTTGTTGAAAAAATCCCCCACGTCCTTCAACGTGAACACACTTGAAACCAATCGCTTGCAAGATTCACTCTTATCAGAATAACAATCCACGAAGATCAACTTACCTTCGTCCCGAGCCTCCGCCACGATCTTCTTCCACGACCGGGCATGCCCAAACGCGATGCCTTGCGTTTGGGCATGGGCATCCAAGCCCATAACCCAAAGCAAAGCAAAAACAATACACAACTTCATGCGTCAATCTCCTTTAATCATCATAAACGAAGCCAATGCCGTTTTATAATCGGTAAAGGAAGCAGAATAACTGGGTTTATATCCCGAATCGTTAATTCTAAATCGAACTTTGCTAGTTTGCTTACTACTCTTGTCTTTATTCAAGTACACGACCGTCTTTTCGTACGATCCGTCACCGATAGTCACACTTTGGCTGAATGTAGCCTGTTCCCACACGCCACCTTCTTTCTCTATCTCGATTTTCAACATCTCCGGCTTGTTTCCGGTTTTCCCATACGGAATCGTGATATCTTCCGCCTGCTGGATCAAGAAACCTTGTATCGACCGCACCTCTTTCATATCGATCGTCACGATATGCTCCCGCATCATCTCCGTCGTGGATTGTGGCGACCAATAATCCCGCTCCAGATTCAACAGGTTTTCCAATCCTGAAACATAATCATAGTCTTCCGGGGAAACGGAAATCTCCCATCCGGCAGTTTCCAGCAAAGAAATCGTATTTGGAACCTCCGCTGTCATATTCTTCTCCTTGAAGCAATCCAAGCCTCCGGCAAAATAATGCTTCCCGTAATGATAAATTTCCCCGTTCATCTGTTCCGCGAATATCTTCAATGCTTCCGTACTCTCCTCTACATCAGCTAACGCTGACTGGGAAATGGCGTCATCCGAAGCCAGATAGCGATTCGCACCCAAATAGAGCCTTTTCAAATTCGGGAAGAAAAGTACATCCACGAGAGAACTCTGGTCATAATTTAAATAAAGTTCCTCCACCTCGTTGATATCGGCAAACGAGACCTCTCCATTCAGATTCAACTGAGCTCGCAACTCCTCGAGAAAAAGAGCTTCAAACACAGGCACATCAAAAGCCAATACAATAGGTGCCAAATCCATCTCTATATTACCAAAACCCTCGATTTTTCCCCTGCGATACACGCTGATCGGCTGACTGAAATCAATATCCTCACCAATTACAGCGCAAGAAAGTCCATTCGGCCAACCATTCTCTCCTTCTTCTCCTTCCCAGAATTGTTCTACTGAATTATTCTTCTCGAAATACCCGATCTTAAACAACAGTAAATTGTCTGCCCACTTGTCAAAATTAACCACCAGTTGTTTGTTATTTATTTTAAAACATTTCTTCACCCCCCGGGAGAATGCCAACATTTCATCGGATTCATTCGTGTAGGGACGTATATACACCTCAGTCACAATATTCGACGGATTCGTCAACGACCGATTCACGATTACACCATCCTTCTCCTCGATAGCCGACACATTAAACGTGTATTCAAAATTCTCTAATCCCGTCACCGTGTACGTTTCCGCGTCTTTATCGAGTACCACTGAATCCGCCTTCTCGAAAGTCGACCATTTCACGACAACCCCCGTTCTCGCCGGATCAAGTTTCAACTTCCACGTCAACTTCACCGCCAACCACTGGGGAGTTCCTTCCAAGTTATAAATAGTCGACAAATAACGTTCAGGTCCATCCCCCGTGTAATCGGAGTAAGTATCTTCAAGAGACTCGCATCCTGCCATCCACCCAAAGGACAGAAGGAACAATACGTAACTAAAAATCTTTCTTTTCATAAATTATCTCTTTATTCCGTAAATCTCCAGTTCATGGAAAGTCACCCTGTTATTATTGTTATGGTTGTAAGTCGGATTTGTCAAATGAACATACGTCGCGTCAAACCGGAGTTTCAAGAAACGATACCCGTTACCCTCCAATTCGAAAGGAATCGACATATAAACAGGAGTCAACGTACTAAAATCCGTTGCCTCGTCAAGACCATTCAACAATGGCTGCCCGGTATCATCCGTGTACCACCTCTTCTCCATCGCAATACTGGGATCATCCTCAAACTTACCGAGCAGCACCCAATCCTCCTCTGTTCCGGGATTAACCTCTTTGTCATAATCTCCATTGCCAATCCATCCGTAAACTTTCACGTTACAAGGCAGCTTCGTATAATAATCATTATCAAAATCCCAATTCCGCGGATAATTATCCGTACCCTTCATGTACAATCTCATCTCTCCAACCGTCACATCCTCTTTCATATCCAGTACGAAATAAACATTATTCGTTTCCGTCCACAAGGCATCCGGCTTCGTCAGGAAAGTAAAAGGCGGAGTTGCATAATAATTTCGGACAAATTCCATTCCTCTCTGTCCCATCAAATCCCCGTCAAACAAATACTTCCAGCTCGTCGCACCCGGATAATAAAAACTTTCAGTCATCCTGTCTTGCTCCCACGACTTTCCAAAAGGATCGATCAACTCGAAATTCGTGCTAGGAATAAGTAAGCGGCTAGCCCCCTCAATTCCCGTCCAAACCTGTTTCCGGACAATCCGTTGCCGGTTATCCTCCGTGGTAATCACCACCGTGTAAGAATCTTGAAGCTGCGAATCATCCAAGGGATAAGCCTTCATATTCTGACCTGTTGCCAAAACAAAGTTCTCCAGAAAGATCGTGTCCCGCATCTTGGTCGTGGGATTCATCCCCAAGAAAAAAACAGAAGCAGAACCTTCCGCTCTTCCCTGAACATTATACGATACAGAAAAACCATTCCAGTATGAACCGATTTTCACATTATCAAAAAAAGAAAAAAGAACAGATTGCCGGGTAGAAAACGTAAATTCCAATACCTCGGATTCCAAATTATTCCGGTCTAAAAACGATACCCTCACCGGTACATTCTCGTGTACGCTGTTGAAACCGTCCAGCACCAAGGTATCCTCGGCAAAACTTGCCACCTTAGATACCGGCAAGCCAAACTCGTCCACGTATTCCGCTTTCACCTTAAAAATTCGCGAGTCCGTCAAGTGATAACGCATCAACGATCCCCCGTTCACCGGAGTAAAGGAAAACATCTCCTTATCAATCGTAACATCAAAATTCGCGTCATCATCAGAGCACCTCATCCAACAAAAGCTGCTCAACAAAAGTAAAAATAGATATACTTTTTTCATATTTCACCATTTTAAGATTACCATCCGGGATTTTGCTCCAAACCGGAAATCATCACTTCTTCACTCTTGATCGGGAACAAATAATCACGTGCCGGATTAAATAACGCTTTATCCCACACGACCACGGGTCCCTGGTAATTATTATAAAACTCCTGCCACGTCTTTCCTGCCACGTTCCAGCCCATCGGTTTCTCGTTCAACCCCTCTGCTACTGCCGTACCCCAACGCCGCACATCCCAGAACCGGTGTCCCTCGTACATAAACTCGATCGTCCTTTCCCGGTGGATAATATCGCGTAAACCCGATTGCGTGTTAAATTTATCCGGAATTAAACCGTAATTTCCCCAACTAACCTGCACGCTCGGAATACCTGCACGCTCGCGCACCTTGTTCAATCGATCAAAAATCTGGGAACGATGACTTCCATTCGGTCCCTCGTATTCATTCCACGCTTCCGCTGCAATCAAGTACAATTCAGCCAACCGCATCACCACGTTCGCATGCTGATTCCAACTCGTCCAGTTCGTCTGGTACTCGGGTAAGTCAAAATCACTATATATACCCTTTTTTACCCAATAACCGGTAACATTTTGCCTTACACTCGGATCTACACGATCCTGCTGAATCCCGAACAACTGCTTACAACGGGAATCCACCAACAAATGATATTTTGTAGTAGTCCGCGGACCGAGTTGCCAATACAACCCCGGGGCAGCTATCGTAGAATAAAAACGAGGCTCCCGGTTCAAATGCAACGCTAATACATCTGTCTTTAACGGGACCACATCCATGTAAGCAGGATCTGACTCTTGAGCCAGACGATAACCGTCACCATATTTCCACGTTTTATCCTCCTCAACAGGTAACCCGTTGGCTGTATAGAATTTATTCACCATCCGGATATTCGTACCCAATATTCCCTGAGCCCAAACGGAGTAATGCGGGTCAGTATTAACTGTCCCCAACTGCGGGGCTATTGGCATCCAATTGGGATTTACCGCAGCCACAATCCAAACAGCCTCCGTGGAATTTTTAAAATTAGGAGCCCAAATAGAGTTTTCCAAATCTCGCATCGTGTTCAACAAGGATGTTTTCTCCGTTGCATTTCCCGTTATCAACTTAAAACCCTGTCCCTCCAAATATGCAATAACCTCATCCGCATATTCTGCGGCAATCCGCCATTTTTCCTTATCCGTCTCTTCCGGGAAAAGAGTACCACCATTTTTACTCTTTCCTCCCCTGTATCCGGCTATACCACCGTTAAACAATGGCGAGGCTGCATAAAGCAGCACCCGTGCTTTCAACCCCATAGCTCCCTCTTTTGAAAAAAATTCCCTTTGACTGACATCTTTCTCACTCATAACTTGCAAATCGGGAATCGCCTCTGTCAATAAATCTGTGATTTCCTTGAAACAAGAATCCAAAGAACTCCGCTGCTGCCGTTGAACCTCGAGAGGTTCATAAACACCGATATTTCGAGGCACCAGCACGATAGGACCATAACGTTTCACCAATTCAAAATAATAGAAAGCCTTCACCGCTTTCACCTCTGCTATCCACGTTTCCAATTCACCGGAACGCAAATTGTACACCTTATCGATATTCTCCAAAAAAGTGTTGCAATACCGAATCCGGTAATAAATCTGGTCAAAAGCCCACATATTATTAATCGGCTGTAATGCCGTCTGCAACCCGTCGGAAATCAACAAATTAGTCAAATTCCCGGCTTCACGGGCATAATTCCCCGCTGTATATTCGTCAGCACCCACGAGGGCACAATTCGTCCCCATGTTCACACACAGCGTCCCGCATCCGGTATACGCGTCAACTTTCCATTGAAATGCCCCGGATCTCGTCTCAAAAATCTTCGGAACCGTCAGAATATCATCCTCGGGTACAAGGTCAAGATAGCTATTACAACTCGTCAACCAACTCAACGAGCAAACCAAAATTAATATATTCTTGAATTTCATAAGCATAACTTGTTTAAAATGTCAAATTAACTCCCACGGAATAGGTTCGTTGAATCGGATAATTAAACCCGTCACTACCCAACTCCACGTCCCAAAGTTTAAAACCCGTAAGCAAGAAAGGATTGTTCACCCGTATATAAGGCTTCACCCGTTCCAAATGGATCTTATTTACCCATCTGGTTGGAAGGCTATAAGCCAACTCTAATGCCTGACAACGCAAGAATCTCACCTTACGCATAAAATACGTGGATGCCCGCGTGGTTTCCTGCCCAAGCAATGACTCTTCCATGTTATGCGCTGTAATATTTTGGGTAGACAAACGCGGCCACAGGGGATTGCTTTTCATGTTCTCCGGCGTCCAGTGATCTTTCCAAATTGCGCTCAACAAAGCCTTGTCATTATCAAACGGGGAAATCCGACTCGGGTTAATAAACAAAGAACGTTGCCCCGAACCTTGGAACGCGAAATTAAACTCGAAACGCTTGAAACTCACCGTACCATTAAACCCGTACACGAATCGCGGATAAGTAGGAAAACCTATATGCACCGCATCATCAATGTCAATTTTTCCGTCACCGCTCACGTCCCGGTAACGGATGTCACCCGGCATATAATCACCACTTTGTCTCGGTGCCGCATCAATCTCCGCCTGACTTTGGAAAAGTCCTTCTGCCACGTATCCCACCACCTGTGAAAGATCGTGACCCACTTTTCGTTGCCATTCCGGCTTGTCCAACGCTTCTTCCAGTTCCTTATAAATAGAACGGGAATAAGTGGCGGTTCCACTCAAGATAAACCAAAAATCGTTCGAGAAAGCATGTTGAATCTTTCCTTCGAAATCAAACCCGCGCGTACGCGACTTCCCGACATTGGCATACGGGTAGAGACCCAATCCCATACTGGCGGGCACCACCACCCGTTGTGACAATATATTGTGACGAATCTCCTGGTAAGCATCCAAAGTGAAATCCAACAATCCATTCCAAAATGTCATCTCAAGTCCCAGATTCACCGTTTCAGCAATCTCCCATTGGATATCCGGGTTCGCATAAGAATTTATCACGTAACCGGAATTGTCTAATTTGGTAACTTCCTCCAAATACACGAAACGCCCGGTACCACTTGCCGTCCCGATTCCGTCATTCCCGACCTTACCGTAAGAACCTCTCAATTTCAAGAAAGACAGCCAATGACTAGTCCCCGCCATAAACGGCTCTTTAGACACCATGTAAGAAAAACCCACGGCGGGGAAAAAACCGTAACGATTGTGTTTGGCAAAACGTTCTGAACCATTATACCCAAAACTACCTTCCAGAAAATAACGATCCTTAAAACCGTAAGACAAACGCATGGAGAGCCCCATGTTCCTGCTCTTGGTACAATCAAACACGGTACGCCCCTGCGAGGAAGTTTTCTGTGACATAGCAAACAATCCAGTGTAACTCAACGAATGCTCGCCAAATTTTTGGTTATAATCTACGCGGAACTCTCCGGACAACGAACTTGACCCGATAGCTACTTTACTGGATGTTTCCACCGCCAAGTTCGTCGTACCTTCAGTCAACTGCTCTAATTGATGCTTACCCGTCTGGTGATTATAATCCAACAACCGGTACTGGTAATTCTTCATGGAAAAAGGTGTCACGTAATATGCCTCCTTGTAAAAAGAAACGTTTGCCCGAACTTCAAGTCCTCTCATATACTTACTTAAACTCTGGATATATTCCACTTTATTTACCGTGGAAAAACGGCTCCGTTCCATGTAACCGGACTGAATCGTCGCGTAAGGATTCTCTGAAGTCTTCGTCGCGTAACCGAAACGCATATGCGGGAACGTATAGGTATCATCAGCCGGGTAAACAGCCGCGTAATCCACGGGGTGAGCATTGAACGCGAGATAATACGCCTCCGTCACATCCGCCCTCGGCCCGTGGTAACTATCCAACGCGGAAGTCGTGTTAAGAATCAATTTCGCACTCGGGGTCATATCGATGTTCAAATTCATACGCAAAGTAGTCGTATTATTTCTGATATTAACATCGAACGAATTCAACTTATCGGTTTTCAACATACCCGTGTCATAATTAAACCCCAAAGAAGCGTAATACTGCATAATCTTCGACCCCCCTCGCACGCTAAGACCGCCATGGTGGTTCACTGCAACATCTTTAAAAATGATATTATACCAGTCATTTGCCGGGTACAACCACGACGGGAAACGATCGCTCCCCGTGTTGGCAATCCGGTCTGCAGTATACTTCGGTTGCACCAACGGGTTACGGGTTTGTGATGCCTCATTATATGCCCTCATGTAAGTGACCGGATCTGCCACCTCTATCTCCCGAGTCGGCATGGAAGCAATTGCCTCGTAACGAAAAGCGGTATAAACCGTTCCCTCGGCACCTTTCTTCGTGTTCACCAGAATCACTCCGTTCGCCCCGCGAGCCCCGTACATGGCGGTTGCCGAAGCGTCCTTCAACACGCTGAAAGAATCAATATCCTCCGGGTCAATCCTTGACAAATCGAGCACAGAAACCTCCACCCCATCCAACATAATAAGCGGAGCCGTGTTAGCATTATTACCGAACGACGTGACCCCGCGGATACTGAACACAGTGTTCAACTCCTCCACCGTTAAAGCACCCGGCTTACCGCCCTTCAGGTAACCGATCATACCCGGTATACGTCCCACGAAACTCGCGGTAAGGTCACTGTTAGAACTCTTCAACTTACTCACGTTCACCGTGGTAATTGATCCGGTCACACTCTCCCTCTTCTGCTCACCGTAAGCAACGACAGTCACCTCCTCCAAATTCTCGTCCGTGGGTTTCAACGCCACGTTCAATTCCTCTTTTCCCTCCACCGGCACCGTTTCATCCTTGTAACCGATAAACGAAAACTTCAACACGTCATCCGAGCGCACCAAAATGTCATAATACCCCTTGTTATCCGTGGCTACCCCTTTGGAAGTTTGATTAACCACAACGGTTACCCCAGCCATGGGTTCCCCTCTCTCGTCTACCACGCGCCCTTTCACCGTGATAACATTCCGCTCCTGCGTTTGTTCGGTTTTTGTTTTTTTCTTGATCACGATTACCTTACCCTCTATCGAATAGTCATAACCATGAGCCACTAGCACCTTCTTCAGCACCTCGTCCAGCGTCGCGTTCGCGAAAGTTTCCGTGATTTTGATTTTGTCGGATATATCATTTTGCTTGTGAACAAAAGTATATCCCGTCTTCGCCTTCAAATCCTCAAGTACCTCCAGTATCATATTATTCCGGTACTTGGCAGTAATTTTCACCTGTTGCAATGAGTCACTTTGCGCGAACGCGAAGACACTCGACAACAGCATCAAAATAAAATTTGCTAACATGATCCTACCCCATTTCCGAATTTCCACTCGAAAAATGGCGTGATTAGATTTTTTTTTCATACATTTGTTTTTGAATTAATAAGATATCGTCTGTCTCCAGCAGACGTTACACACCTCAAGCGGGAGAATTCCTTGAATTCTCTCTCTTTTTTACTCCAATTTTTGAACTTCTATTTTACCATCGGCATTCATTTTAAATTTCACATCTGCTACTTTACTTAACACGGCAAGAAACACCTCCAACGGCTCGTCACTCGAAATACTCCCCCGCAGGATAATATCCTCCCCAGACAAGGATTCCGTCACGAAATCCACGTCGTAAGCACGCGAAACGACTTTCAGGATTTCGCTCAAGGCCATATTCTCTATATTGATCATTCCGTCCTTCCACGACACCACGTCACTCACCTTTACCTGACGCACACGCAAACTATTGATACCCGTGCCCAGAACGGACTGTTCTCCCGGGGAAAGCACCACTTCCTCCATACTTCCGGCAGGCACGACCTTCACCCTCCCGGATGCCAGCGTGGTCATCTCCGGCTCCGACGGGTACGCCGACACGTTAAACTCCGTCCCCAGTACCGTCACGGACTGCCGGGCTGTCTCGACAACAAAGGGACGCATCGTATCCCGCGCCACACCAAAGAAAGCCTCTCCCGTGACACGCACCCTCCGTTCCCCTTTCGCGAACTTTTCCGGGTATTCCAACCGACTGTCCGAATTCAGCCATATCACGCTACCGTCATTAAGCGATATCCTATACAACCCGGCTCCCCGGGGAATCGTGATCCTGTTATAAACAAGCACATCTTCCTTTTCTTCCGCGTCCTCCCCGGACTTCTTATCGTATACGACCTTACCACTGCTAATCGCCACTTGCGCACCATCCCGCTCCTCAAACTTGATCCCACTGCCCCCCAAGTAATGTTGTCCGCCATCAGCCATCTCCAGTATCGCCTTACGAGCGGGCGGACCGATATAAGCCATCGTTCTACTCTCGTCAACGGAAGAAGCATCCCGCCATAACACGACCGAAGAAATAACCGCAACAACCACCGCGGCTGCCGCCACCCCGTACCACAACTTGAATGTCCGACGCCTCCTCCCCCCGATACGCCCGCGTATCGAAGAATAGTCCCCCTTGATCAACCGTGCACGCACAACCTCCCGCATAACGAGATTCTGCTTTCGCACCGTATCAAACAACTTACGGTTCTCGTCACAGGCTTCTTTCCATTCCAGAATCTCCCTTTCTTCCCCGGTAGAAAGTTTGCCATTAAAGAAGTCCAATAACTCGGATTCGGTAATTTGAGATTTTCTTTCCATTCTATCATATCAATTTCTTGCCCCATAGACCGGAAAAATGATAAAACGGTTGATTCAAATCAGGAAAAAAATCGGGGAAAATTAGAAAAAACTTTTCGAAGTCGTTTTAAAGCATTTACCAACAATGTTTTAACTGTTGCTATAGAAATAACAAATTTTTCAGCCGTCTCCCGGTAACTCAACCCGTCAATATACACCGCCCTCAAAACCTCTCTCATGCGCGGGGGTAACTTCTCGATCTCTGCCTCTACCGCCTGCAAAATCTCCTCCGTGAGCCAATCCGTATCACTCTCGTCCACCAACACGGGCAACACTCCACCTGCTTCCCGCAAGACATCCCGCTTCTCCAGTAACTTCAACGCCCGATTCCTCACTGCCGCGAAAAGGTATCCCCGGATACTACCCGACGTGATCCTCTCGTAAGCCCGCTTCTCCCAGAAATCCACGAGAAAATCCTGCACCACGTCCTCCGCCGCCGGAATATCACTCAAAAACGTGTCTGCCCACAGCACCAACGGTCGATAATAGTATTCGAACAAGACCTCCATTCCCCGGTGATCATGTTCTCCCAAAAAACGACATATCAACTTATCATCAACCTGCATAAATTCAAAAGCTCACACGCGTGTATAAATTATTGACTTCTCAAAGTTACACAAAAGCTTCTAATTTTATACTGGCATAACAAAAAAATACAAAAGAATATCTTCCGAATCACTTGTACCCCATCTCAAAATAGTAAAACATTTCCAAGGAAAACAATAAGAAAACCTACCTGAATTCATGTGAAATCCCGTATCACTTCCGGTTCAATTCCGTGTAAAACGCTATTAGTTCCCTATTAAAACGCTATTAAAACCCTATACTATAATAGCGTTTTAATAGCTTACTAAAAGGATACAAATAATGTTTCAAGTACTACTGCACCGGAATTGATACGGGATTCATCTTGAATTCAGGTAGGTTTTCACCTTATTTACGGTACTTCTCCTCCCCTTCCTCGAACATGCTCGTGTAACTGAAATAACGGCTTTCGCTGATTTCCCCGTCCTCCACTGCCTGAATAACAGCGCATCCCGGCTCATGAATATGAGTACAATTGTAGAAACGGCAATCTTTTGCCCGCTTGAATATCTCCGGGAAATAGTGTGATATCTCCGCTTTCTCCATGTGTATCAGCCCGAACGCCCGGATGCCGGGAGTATCCACGATATACCCCCCGAAACTCAACGGGAACATCTCCGCGAAGGTGGTCGTGTGCTTGCCCGTGTCGTGGGACTCGGAGATTTCGGCAACTTTCAATTGCAAACCCGGCTCCACCCGGTTGATCAAAGAAGATTTCCCCACGCCCGACAAACCGGAAAACACGGTCACTTTATCTTTCAACGCCGCCACGACATCCTCTATCCCTTCCCCTGTCAATGAAGACACATGCAAACACTCGTACCCGATCTCCATATATATTTGTGTCAGGGCACCCAACAGCATCAAATCATCCTCGTCATATAAATCGATTTTATTGAATACAAGTATGGCGGGAATCCGGTATGCCTCCACGGAAGCTAAAAAACGATCGATAAAAACCGTTGAGGTCACGGGATGATTCACCGTTACGACCAGCATCGCCTGATCGACATTCGCGGCTATGATATGCGCTTCTTTCGAGAGATTCGTTGATTTTCGAATAATATAATTTTTCCGTTCCTCTATCCGGTGAATCACCGCACCATCGGGATTTATCTCTACTTCCACGACATCACCGACCGCCACGGGATTCGTGGTCTTAATCCCTTTCATCCTGAATTTTCCCTTTATCCGGCATTCCAAGACTTCACCCGATTCCATCCGTACCGCATACCAGCTACCGGTAGATTTTACGACAATTCCTCTCATTGTTCTTTGATTTACAATTCATGCTTCATACCCGACCTTGTTCCATAATAAACACTGTCGAAACACGTTAAGCGGGTACAAATATAGCGTTTCGCGTTTGCAAAGACAATCTATTTCGTTAATTTCGCGATACACGAATTTTGATAGATTATGAAATTAGTTTTCGCGACCAACAACTCGCACAAGTTGGGAGAAATCAGGGAAATGCTGGGCAGTCGGCACGAGATCGTTTCCCTGAAAGACATCAGATGCCACGAGGATATCCCCGAGGAGCAAGATACACTGGAGGGGAATGCCCTGCAAAAAGCAAGGTATATACACGAGAAGTTCGGCTACGATTGTTTCGCGGATGATACCGGACTGGAAATAGAAGCACTTGATAATGCTCCGGGAGTCTATTCCGCCCGTTACGCCGGAACTGCCCACGACTCGGAAGCGAACATGCGGAAAGTGCTTCGGGAGATGGAGGGTGTCAGTAATCGTAAAGCACGGTTCAGAACGGTGATCGCCCTTATCCTCGGTGAGCGGGAGTATCTTTTCGAGGGTATCGTGAACGGGGAGATTCTCACGGGGAAACACGGGCACGAGGGTTTCGGTTACGACCCGATATTCCGCCCCGACGGTTACGCGGAAAGTTTCGCGGAGATGCCCCTGCACGTTAAAAACGAGATCAGCCACCGGGGGCGAGCCGTACGGAAACTGTACGAGTTTCTAAATGCCCGGTAACCCGCTTCCATGCAGACGATCAAAGGCATCATATTGAAAAGTCTACCCTATTCCGAGCAGCAGCAAATCATGCACGTGTACTCGGCAGAACGGGGGTACATGCAATTTATCACCCCCATGACGCTTTATAAACGGAAGAACAACCACGCCGTGCAATGTATGCAGATCGTCGAACTCGAATATTATCCCAATGAACGAGGGGGGCTTCACAAGTTAAAATCCGTGTCTTCACTGGTGAACACGTCATCTATCTATTTCGACGTGTACAAGATGAATATCGCCTTGTTATGGGGGGAGCTTCTGGACTTGGTACTACGACATTCTGACCCGAACGAGAACATGTACGAGTATATCAGGTACTCCGTGGAATATCTCAACACGAGCCGGGAGGATATCGCGAACTTCAACTTGCTGTTCCTGTTCCGGCTTAGCAAGCTCATGGGATTCGGCATTGACGACAGCACCTATCACCCGGATTATGTTTTTAACATTAACGACGGGTGTTTCTATCCCGCGGGCGCTCCCGAGAATTATTGCACGGGACCGCGTTCCGCCCGAATCATACACCAACTCTGTTCCTGCCCGATGGAATCGCTCAAAGACATCCCTCTCAATCAACAAAGCCGGAAAATCCTTCTCGATATCGCCCTGCTCTTTCTCGGTTTTCATTTAAACGTGGACTTCAACACGAAAAGCATCCGGGTAATCCGGGAAATATTCTCTTAGGCAAGTTTTAAAATCAAGACATATTTTTACCCGAAATAGCGCAAACAGGGCATAAGGAGAGATTTTTGTTAATGTTTTGTTAAAAAAATAAACCTTTTTAAGCGAAACAGGTCTTATATGGACAATCAGTTTTCACATTTTATTAACATACATTCCTACTTATTATGCATAGATTTATACCAACCTAAAATACCAATGTTATGCGTATCAAAATTGTAAATCTAAACAAAGTTTACCCGGGAGGTAAAAAAGCCTTAAAAGACTTGAATCTTGAAATCGAACCGGGAATGTTTGGTCTGTTGGGACCGAATGGAGCAGGAAAAACCACCTTGATGCGAATCATGACTCTCTTGCAGAGCTGCACATCCGGAACGATCTACTTCGATGACTATGACATCGCGAAAGACAGGAAGGCTATTCGCTCCATGTTGGGCTACCTGCCGCAGGACTTCCGCTTTTTCGAGAAGCTGAAAACGTGGGAATTCCTTGATTACGGGGCAGGTCTTGCCGGAATCAAGGGCAAGCAGCACCGGGGCGAAGTGGTAGACGAGATGCTGCGTAAAGTTGGATTATTTGAAGTCCGTGACCGCTGGGCAAATAAATTATCCGGTGGTATGAAAAGAAGGTTGGGTATAGCACAAGCCATTATCGGCAATCCTAAAGTAATCATTGTCGACGAGCCGACGACAGGACTCGACCCGGAAGAAAGAATCCGGTTCCGCAATATCCTGTCGGACATCAGTGACAAAGATTCCATCATCATCCTTTCCACCCATATCGTGGGAGATATTTCCAGTACCTGTAAGAAGCTGGCTCTCCTGAACCGGGGCGAATTGAAATTCGAAGGCTCTCCGGATGAAATGGTCAATCTGGCAAGAGGGAAAGTATGGGAGATTTTCGTGACTGATCAGGAATACGAGGAGATCAAGGAAAAATACCCGATTATCTCGACAATTCCTACAGACGGGGGACTCGAGATTCAAGTCGTGGCGGAGAACATCGAGGAATACTCGCATAAAGCCATTGAACCGAATCTGGAACATGCCTACGTTTATTACATGGACTACTTGCTGAAAGATAAAATGAACATGCAGGTGGAAGCCATTCAAGAAAACGAATTGTTCAAGTAAACCTATACTAAAATCAGCGATGAATATTCACAATATCAATACAATATCAAGATACGAAACCAAATTATTACGCCGGAGCTGGTTATTCCGGATATTCGCCGTTTTATCCCTTTTAATCATTGTCTTTTTCCAGATCAGCCTTCAATCAAATATTTTCGGCTGGTACCGTTGGGGCATGGTAGCCATGCCTTCGTCTATCCCGTTTGTCAATATTTATCTTTTCAATATCGCTCAATCTATCATAGCCATATTTCTGGCGGGCAATTTTTTGAAGAGAGATAAGAAACTGGACACGGCGGAGGTGATCTATGTACGCCCGATGAGCAACGCCGATTATATTGTCGGCAAGACATGGGGGATTATCAAGGCTTTCGTGTCGTTGAACATTATTGCATTAATCATCGCTGGTTTTATACACGTTTTCGCGAGCGATTCCCCGTTCGCGTTCCTCCCTTATATTTTTTATTTACTTACCCTGTCTATCCCATCACTGGTATTCGTGCTCGGTCTTTCATTCGTGGTCATGAGCTTTGTCCGCAACCAAGCGGTGACATTTATCATCATGCTGGGATTCATAAGCGGTACATTGTTGTACTTGGGCGGGGTGGAGCAAGGAACGTTTGACTTTTTCGCGCTTACCGTCCCGAACATGTTTTCCGAAGTGCTGGGACACACGAATCTCGTTCCCTATCTGACACAACGCTTCACGTTCCTGTTCTTGGGTATGGGATTACTTTCTTTCACGATCGCACTGGTAAACCGTCTTCCTTTGCATCCCAAGAAAAATATCTTACTCAACATCATCGGTTGCGTTATCATGATTTTGGGATTAGGTTGCGGGTACTCTTACTATTCCACCTACCATCACATTGACAATCAACGCCACCTGTATTCCGAGAAATACCAAAAATACAACATCGCGGATAAAGTTAATTTATTGAGTCAAGATATCACTTATTCACAAAACAAAAAAGAAATCTCGGTTACGGCAAACCTGCAAGTACAGAACCGGAATCACAAAACGATCAATAACGTATTACTATATTTGAACCCGTCATTGAAGGTCGAGAAATTAACCGCCAAGGGACAGGATATCCCTTTCGAGAGGGACGCTCAAGTTGTTGTGGCGGATTACAAACTCCGTCCTTATGAAACGGCTGAACTTCAAATCAGTTACCAAGGTACGATAGACGAGAATATTTGCTATCTGGATATCACGGACGAGGAATATTATGACACTCAAAACGGGAATAGCATTCTCCGATTCGGGAAGAACTACGCTTACGTGCAGGACAAATTTACCCTGTTAACCCCGGAATGTCTCTGGTACCCGACCACGTTGCCTCCTGTAAACCCGGAAGCACCTTATAATATAAGGAAGAATTTCGCCACGTTCTCTTTAAAAGTGTATAACCCGACGGAACGCGTGGTTTTATCTCAAGGTACTTCCTCCCGAAGCGGCGACACGACGTTATTCACCAATGCAGCTCCCTTACTGGGGGTAAGTCTGGCAATCGGGGATTACGAGAAAAAAAGCGTTACGGTAGATTCCGTGGAAATCGAACTATACAATTTTAAAGGTCACGATTACTTCTCGAAAGAATTTCCGAACATGGCGGATACCCTAGCCGGTTTCCTTTCAGATGTCAAAACGGAATACGAGATGCGCAAGGGACGCAAATACCCGTTCCCCAAGCTGGTCTTGGCGGAAACGCCCATCTCTTATGCCGGATACGTGCGCAACTGGAAAGGCAATAGCGAACAGATGCAACCGGAAATGGTGTTCTTGCCCGAACTGGCAGCCACTCTGCCGCGCAGCGATTTCAAAGCCTCCAAGAAAAGGATGAAAATGTGGGCTCAAAATGATCCGCGGGGAGGTTCATCGGAAGATATTGATCTTGAAATGAACACGATACGTGATTTTATCCGCAGCGTGTTCCAATCGGAAGAAACCTATCAAGAAGAGGGTAATTCTTTTGTCAATATGTTTACCAGCGGTTGGTCCGGTACATCCAAATTAAATAAATACGACATCTCGTCCATGTACTTTAACTACGCGACATCTATCTATTCGCAGGACTTCCCGATTATTGACATCGTGATGAACACCATGTTGAAGCAGGAAGAATCAAATCCCGGAAGAAGGTGGTTCCGTATGTTCTCGGGCATGGGGGACAGTCAACGGGCTTCGGCCTATTTGAACGGCAAGAGTTTTGAACAAGCCGTTCTGGACAACACGCTTTCCACGGAAGTGTTCTACGAGATGATGAAATTAAAAGGGATATACCTGCGAAATTATATCACGTCACGAGTTCCCTCTGAAGACTTCAAGAAATTCATGACCGACTTCTCTCAAAAATACAAATTCCAAGAAGTCAACTTCACACGTTTGAATAATGAATTTATCCGTAAATTCCATTTCAACTTGATGGATTTCATTCCCGGGTGGTACTCGATAAACGCCACGCCATTATTTATTGTAAAAGGGATAGACGCGGACGAGGTTGCCATAGGTGAATACACGAAATACATGGTACACTTCCAAGTTTATAACCCGACAAATATTGACGGAATCATCTCTGTCAGTGTTGAACAGGGCGGTTTCATGCGAGGTGGTCCCGGCAGACGGGGAAGAGCAGCCCAAATGGAAGAGAATCCGCCAAAAAATTTTATTATCGACGCAAGAAGTTATAAAGAGATTAGAATCCTTTGCGACGATCGCCCCAGCAACTTGACGATCAACACGAATATTGCCCAGAATCTTCCGAGCGATATCATGCACAATTTCGCGAAAGTGACCACAACCTCGACCGACACGGTAAGCGGTATCTTCGCGGGTAATCCTACCGTTTTCGCCTTTAACCCGAAAGAAATCACGGTCGACAACGAGGACAAAGGTTTCCGTGTAATCGAGTCGAACCAGAAGAATACGTTACAATCTCTTTTCAAAAAGGAGGAAGAAGACAAGTATAAAAACTTGAATTTCTGGATGCCCCCAAGTAAATGGACAGCAACCGTCGGTATAAATTATTACGGTGACTATATTAATAGTGCCATGTACAAGAAATCAGGAAGCGGGAACAATCAAGCGGAATGGAACACGCGAATCCAAATCCCCGGTTTCTATGAAGTTTTCGTTTACAGCTCGCCCGGCATGGACAGGATGATGTGGGGCCGTGGAGAACAACCCAAAAGATACCAATATTATACAGTAAAACATGACGACGGCGAAGAGGAAGTGTCTGTCGAAACGGGAGGCAGGAATACCACCGGTTGGGTTTCCCTCGGAAGTTTCTATTTCTCGGAGGGTAACGCCAAAGTTACCTTGAGCGACAGAGGTTCCGAACCGGGACAAATCATCATTGCCGACGCGGTAAAATGGGTTTACACGAGTAATAATAAATAATAACAATAACAGTTTATGAAAACACGTACGTCATTATCGTTGATCATTTCCGGGCTACTGATCATATTCTCCCCGGGAACAACGTCCGCTCAAGAGATTTTGACGCTAGAAAAGGCTTTGGAGATTGCTTATCAACAAAGCCCGTCGTTGATACAAAGTAAAATGTCGCTTGAAGAGAGTGAACTGACATTACTTCAACGGAAAGCATCCTTAAAATCTTTATTCCAATTTGATTTGAGCCCTTTTAACTATTCCAGAAGCAGTAGTTTCGAGGAAATAAGTTCAACATGGAATACCTACCGCACCATGAGTGCCGGAGGTAATTTCAGTATCACTCAACCTTTGAAATGGACGGACGGTACATTGACGCTAAGTAATGATTTCAACTGGCAAGATGCACAGAATCAATCCAGTAATCTGACAAACACTTCTTTTTCCAATCGCCTGTCATTACGATTGAATCAACCCATCTTCACCTACAACCGGACCAAAATCGACTTGAAACAACTGGAATACGCCTTGGAAAATGCCAAGATAAGCTACGCAATGGCACAACTAAACATTGAAAAGACGGTAACTTCAGGATTTTACAATGTTTACCAAAGTTTCAAAAGCCTGACAGACGCACGGGAAGCATTCGAAAGTGCAAAGCAAAACTATGAAATAACCAAGAATAAGGTTGAACAAGGCCTACTTCCAAAAGAAGAGTTATTCCAATCGGAAGTAACTCTGGCAAATAATGAAACAAGCCTGTATAGTGCTGAAACAAATTACGAGTCCACCAAAGACCAATTCAAGCAAACTTTGGGTTTACCTTTGGAAATGGACATCAGTGTACTCACGAATACAGATATTACACCGGTAGAGGTTGACCAAAACTTGGCTATCAAATATGCTCTGGAACAAAGAATGGAGATTCGGCAAAAACAGATCAGTGTCGAGCAAGGTCTCTTTGATTTGATCACAGCAAAAGCAACAAATGAATTCAAGGGAAATATTTCCGCCCAAGTCGGTTTATTCGGTAATGGAGATAAGGTAAAAGGTGCTTTCACCAAACCGGAAGATAACGAATCCGTGGGAGTCACTCTTACCATCCCGGTTTGGGATTGGGGGACTCGCAAAGCTGCTATACGCAAGGCTCAGATTGCAAATGAAAATAAAGATATCGATTTAGCCGAATACAAAAAAAGCGTTGTACTCGAAATTCGTCAAATATGCCGGGAACTTCCCAGCCTCGTGAAAAAAATAGAGATCGCACGCAAAAACGTGGAAAACGCCGAACGCACGTATGATATCAGCGTGGAAAAATACCGCAGCGGTTCTCTATCGGGTTTAGATTTAAAGAATCAACAAGATCAGCTAACCAGTGCCAAAACTGAATACACGAACACGATCATCAGCTATAAACTGAAATTACTTGATCTGAAAATCCAGACATTGTGGGATTTCCAAACGAACACCTCTTATCTACCCGTGGACTTGCTAAAATAAAAACAACAAAATATAACAACTATGGCTACAAATAAATCAATAAAATATATCGGGTTCATTCTACTCGCATTTTCTCTGAACGCCTGTAACGAGCAACGTTCGAGCTCTTCTTCCGAAACAACAACTCCCGTCTGGCTCACGGAAGTCGGCAAACGGAATATTCGTGAATTGACCACCACCACGGGTACGGCAAAAGCTTCCAAAACCGCCGAGATAAAATCAGAGATTACCGGTAAATACGAACTGATGAATAATCCCAAAACCGGACGCCCCTACAAATTAGGTGACATCGTGGAAGCGGGAGCCGTCATTGTGAAACTGAACAACAAGGAACACGAGAACAGCATATCACTGCAAACCAAGAAAATGCAAGTTGATATCGCCAGGAAAGAATGGGACGGTCAAAAGGTCGTGTATGATAAAGGCGGTGCGACAGAAAAAGACGTGTTGAACGCCGAGAGCAGTTATATCCAAGCACAAACCGCGCTGGAAACGGCAAATACCGAGTTGGAAAAAATAAATATCAGAGCCCCGTTTAAAGGGGTAATCGTCACTTTACCCTATTTCACACCGGGAATAGACGTTGCTTCCGGCGAAATCATCGTGGGTATGATGGACTACAGCCAGATGTATATGGAAATCGCACTTCCGGAAAATGCCATCGAAAAAGTGAAAGTGGGACAAAAAGTATTAGTTACCAACTATAATATAAAATCAGATACTTTATCCGGAACCGTATCCCAGTTATCCCCGGCAATTAACGAGGAAACCCGTACATTCTCCGGATACATCGCTATTAACAACCCGGAATTGAAATTACGTCCCGGAATGTTCGCCAAAGGCGAGATTATTACTTTGCAAAGAGACTCCGTGTTATTTATCCCGAAAGAAATCGTCAATGCCCGCCGGGGAATGCGTAACGTATTCACGGTGGAACAGAATCGTGCCGTGGAGAAATACATCAAAACAGGCATCAGCGACGACCGCTACACGGAAGTCACGGAAGGCTTGAACGAGGGTGACAAGATCGTTATCAAAGGTTACGAGTTCTTGAGAAACAGAGGCAAAGTAAAAATCATGAAATAAAACGATATGAACAGTATCACCAAATTTGCAGTAAAATACCCGGTGAGCGTGCTTATGCTCACGCTGGCGGTATGTTTACTGGGTACGATATCTTATAATAAACTGGGAACAGACCTTTTCCCCGACTTGAAAAATCCCGCCCTTTACGTGGAAGTAAAAAGCGGACAAAGACCACCGGAAGAGGTTGAAAGACAAATCACTCAAAAAGTCGAGGGTACTGCCGCACGACAGGAAGGTGTACAAAGCGTTTACAGCATCAGCAGGGTAGGATATTCCAAAATCACGGTTGAATACGGCTGGGATCAGGATATGGATGCCGCTTTTTTAGATCTGCAACGTGCAGTTTCCACCTATGCCCAACAGGACAACGTGGACGAGATTAACGTCACCCGTTATGACGCGAACGCCAGTCCGATTATGACTATCGCGCTCACGCACAACGAGCTCAAAGACATGAACGAGTTACGTAAGGTCGCGGAGAATTATATGCGCAACGAACTTGTCCGCGTGGGTGGAATAGCAGACATTCAATTAAGCGGTCAGGAGCAAGCTATCGTGGAAATCTCCACGGACGCCTACATGCTGGAAGCTTTCGGGTTGACGGCAAACACCATCGCTTCCCAGATTACCGGCATGAGCCAGAACGTGTCCGGGGGAACGATTACCGACAATGACATCCGGTACATGGTAAAGGGTGCGAATCTGATCAATACCATTGAAGATATTGAAAACATCATTGTCGCTTTCAAGGAAAATACCTCTTCCACCTCCAACGCATCATCACAAGCGTCAACAGGATCGAGTAAACCGAAAGCCCCAATCTACTTGAAAGATGTCGCCACGGTAAGTATCCGCAATCAAGAACCCGAGAATATCGCCCGTTACAACGGTGAACGTTGCTTGGGTATCAGTATATACAAGGAGAACAAGTACAACACGGTAAATGCCGTCGATAACCTGCTCGTGAAACTCGATGAATTCCAAAAAAGTTTACCGGGATACGAGTTCCACGTGATCAGCAACCAAGGTGATTTTATCGGAAGTTCTATCAATGAAGTGAAGGACTCCGCTTTGATAGGTATTCTGCTCGCGGTTATCATTCTTTATTTATTCCTGCGACGGGTGAACATGACGCTTATCGTGAGTGTATCCATTCCGATATCCATTATCGCCACGTTCAACCTGATGTATTTCAACGGGCTATCCATCAATATCATGACATTGGGGGGACTTGCCTTAGGGGCGGGTATGCTCGTGGACAACGCTATCGTGGTCATGGAGAATATCTTCCGAAACATGGAAGAGAATCACCTCTCTCCCACCGAAGCAGCGGTGCGAGGCACATCGGAAGTGGCAGGAGCAATCACGGCATCCACCTTAACCACCATTGTCGTGTTCCTCCCGATTGTTTACCTGCAAGGTGCGGCAGGTGAACTATTTAAAGAACAGGCATGGACGGTCAGCTTCTCGCTGCTATCCTCTCTGTTCGTGTCTATCTTGTTCATTCCCATGCTCGTGTCAAAATTTCTGGGTAAAAAAGACAGAAAAAAAGGTCATGCCATCACGATAAAAGGTTTCGGTAACTTCGTGGGACACGTATTAAAAGTAAAATATGCCGTTATTCTGGCGGCTCTTGTCCTGATGGTAATATCTTACTTGATGCTGCCTTTTATCGGGATGGAGTTCATGCCGAAAGCGGAATCCAAAGAGCTTGCCATACTCATCAATATGGAACCCGGTACCCGACTGCAAAACACGGACAATGCCGTGGCGACCATTGAAGATGCCGCACGCACGCTGGGCGGCGATGATATCGAATGGATATACACGCAAGTCGGTCCCTCCAATCTGGAAAGCACGAGCGGCGGCAAACTGGAAGAAGACAACCAAGCGCAAGTAACCGTGAAAATTAAAAAAGATTCCAAACTGGACGCTGATTATTTTATCACGAATATAAACGCGAACTACCAACTCCCCGAAGGTGTTGAAATCTCCTACGAAAAAGGAGAGTCCGCCTTACAAAGTATTCTCGGCACGGAAGGAGCCCCTCTCGTGATCGAAGTGAAGGGAGAAGAGTTGGATATATTAAACGAATTGTGTTCCTCCATAAAAGAAAAGATATCGGGCATCCCCGGACTCTATGATATCAAGACCTCTATGGAACAGGGCGCTCCCGAGGTAAACATCAAGATCGACCGGTTGAAAAGCGGTATCTACGGAATCAATGTCAAAGAAGTAAGTGATCAGGTAAGTGAAAAACTGAACGGTAAAGAAGCAGGTTCTTTCGAGAACAAGGGCGAAACTATCGATATCAGTATCAAAGTACCCGAAGTTTCTCTTTCAGAGATGGAACAAATCGAAATCACGCAAGGGGACAAAAAATATCGCCTCGCTGAAATAGCGGATATCGAAATCACTTCCGCTCCGCGGGAAATCGGCAGAGTAAACCAAAGCCGCACGGGTACGGTTACAGCAATGATCGACAAAGGATACACGTTAAGCCACATCACTCCTTCCATACGCGAAAAACTATCGGAAGTAGAGTTCCCGGCAAAATACACGGCAAAGATTACCGGAGAGGAAGAAAAAAGACAAGAATCTTTCGGCGGACTGGGCTTCGCCTTAGGTCTGTCCATACTGTTAGTGTATATGGTTATGGCGGCCCAATTCGAATCTTTACGCCACCCGTTCACTATTCTGCTGACCATCCCGTTAGCCGGGGTAGGTTGCGTGTGGGCATTCCTGATTACCGGACAAACACTCAACATGATGGCATTTATCGGTATCATCATGCTTGCCGGTATTGCCGTGAACAGTTCTATTATACTCGTGGATGCAATCAACCGCCTGAAAGCGGACGGTCACCCGTTGGACGATGCTATCAAGATGGCTGCCCAACACCGCGTACGCCCGATCATCATGACCAGTGCCACCACTATTCTGGCATTGCTCCCCATGTGTTTCGGTTTCGGGGAAGGGGCTTCGCTCCGATCTCCCATGGCATTAGCGGTTATCGGGGGGCTTCTGACCTCTACCGTCATGACCTTGATCGTCATTCCATGTGTGTATTACGTTATTGATAAAAAGAAGTCATGAAGACCATTATAAAAAGACGAGTTCTCATCTCGATGTTATTCATCGGGTTGGTACTTATGGGAATCTTTTCCCAGAAGCACCTGCCCATGGAAATATTTCCCAATGCCGAATTACCGGTATTGAGTGTCAACATCAGAGCCACTTCGAATTTGGAACTCGACCCCACGTACGTTGAAAATCACGCCGCTATCCCGGTAGAAGGCGCTATCAGTTCGCTCGACGGAGTGGAAAAAATAGAAACATACATCAGTTCGTCAGGTGTTTCAATCCGAGTTGCATTGAAACAAAATGTAGACTTGAAATACGCGTTCCTGCAACTGGAACAAAATATAAAGAGCATATCCAAGAACATTCCCGAAGAATTTACTTGTACTGTCAACAAATCCTCTGCCGGTTCGGCAAGTGACAACTTCATGCAGTTGCAAATCCTCGGGGAAGACGATATCGACTATGTCCGCAACATCGTGGATAAAGACATCACGCCCTATCTCGAAAGCGTGGACGGTATCGCGGAAGTCCGAATCGTGGGTGGCCGACAAAAAAGTATCGAAGTCATTATCGATTTGGAACGATGCAAAGCACTGAATCTCACGCCATCTATCATCAGTAGCAAGATATCTGCAAATCTGGCGGAAAAAACATTTGCCGGCTCCGTGTACGAGAACAATAAACGTTATTTCGTCAACGTGACGGCAGAATACCTTGCCACCGAAGACCTTGGAAGTATCGTTGTAGCCGAAGGACCAATTCTGCTAAAAGATATCGCGGAAATCCACTTCGGGGTGAAGGAAGAAGACTCCTATTCCCGTGTAAACGGTAAGGAGGTCGTAACCTGTAGATTATACAAATCCCCTTTGACCAACGTGATTGATTTGTCTGAAAAAGTACGGGCAGAAATCGACCGACTGAATGAAGAGATAGCCTCCAAAGGGATCAGTATCGACATTCAGGAAGATCAGGCTGAAATCATGAGTGATAATATCAACGAGATTATCAACCTTGCCATATCGGGAGCTTTTCTAGCTATTTTCGTCCTCTTCCTGTTCTTGCGCAAAATACATATCGTGTCTATTGTCGCTTTCGCAATACCGATATCCGTGTTCTCGTCCTTCTACTTCTTCTACTTGTTCGGCATCTCGATCAACACGCTTACCCTCACCGGTATCGCGCTCGCGGTGGGAATGTTACTGGACAATTCTATCGTGGTCATGGAAAATATCTATCGCCTGAAGGCCACAGGTATGCCCACGGATGAAGCCTGCGTGCAAGGAACCGAGGAAGTATGGAAAGCAGTCCTTGCCGCCACGATCACCACAATTATGGTATTCCTGCCTTTCCTTTTTGCCGATCGTTATGAGGTCAAACTTATCGGAGAACATATCGGGGTGTCCATCGTCGCCACGCTGACCATATCGCTGGTCGTGGCGTTACTGTTGATCCCCATGGCTGTCAATGCTATTTTGAAGAGGAAACCGAACGACGTTAATTTCAGCAAATTGTCTCTGCACAACCGCCTCGTGCAAATCTACATGGCAATACTGAAAATGTCCCTCCGCCGCCCGGCACAGGTTATCATCTCCGCACTCGTGGTGCTTCTCGTCACGGTAGTGCTATCCACTTCCCTGACGCTAAATACTCTTAGAGAAATTCAAACAAACACGTTCAACGTGTACATTACTCCGCCAACCGGATACACGTTACAAAAGACTGACGACATGATTCGCCTGTTCGAGGATGAATTGCTCGAGGTCAAAGAGATCAAAACATTTACGTCCGACATCAGCGAAGATAACGTGGATATTACCATCCGACTGAAAGACGATTTTGAAAAAATCAACAATAAATCTATCCCACAGCTGAAAGACGAATTAGTAAGGCTGGCAGAGAAAGTAAACATATCCAAATCCCAAATCAGCCTTCAAGCAACAGAAACCGCCGAGAGAGGTGGTGGCGGCATGTTGGGCAACGCCTCACTGCTTCGCCTGATGAATATCGGGAGCCAAAGCGAGAAGGTCATTATCAAAGGACAGGATTTCGAGGCTATGACAAATTTTGCCGAATACTTGAAATACCAATTCGAAGACCTTGACAATATTTCTTATTCCAATGTCAGCAGTCAATCGGGTAGTTCTGTGGCAAAAATGTTCTTTGACCAGTACTTGATGGGAGTCAACGACATCACTCCCGGCAACGTGGCAAATGAACTCAATAATTTCGGTCCCGAAAGCACGGCATCCACAAAATACAAAGCGGGTGACGAAGAATATGATATCATTATCCGGGACGCCACGTATGACGAAAAAGACAAGACTACACAAACCCGTACGCTTGAGGATCTGCGCAATATGCAGGTGACGAACTCCAAAAACGGACTGGTAGAATTACGTGATTTCGCCCGCATCAACCTCGGACGGGACAAAGGAAGCATCATTCGTATTAACCAAGAGAAGGAAGTCACTCTCTATTACGCTTTCAACTCGGATATCAACGAATCGAAACCTCTGCTTGAAGCGGCACGGGAAGAGATTGACGAGCTAGTGCAAGGCTTGGATGTCCCTGCCGGTATCGCCGTACAAGTCGTTCACGAGGAAAACGAAATGGATGATTTCACTTTCCTTATACTGGCCGCATTCGTCCTTATTTACATGATACTCGCTTCCGTGTTCGAATCGATATCAGCCCCTATCGTGCTGATGTTCACGATCCCGTTGGCAGCAATCGGCTCGTTATTGGCATTATTGTTCACGAGCAACCCGTTGATGAATGCCAATGTCTTTATCGGCTTTATCATCCTGATCGGTATCGTGGTAAACAACAGTATCATCCTTATAGATTATACCTCATTGCTACGCCGCACGGGCAACCGGAAGCAACGCGCTATCATAACCTCCGGCCTATCCCGCCTGCGACCTATCCTAATCACGGCAATCACGACCATCGTGGCTATGGTTCCGTTGGCTCTCGGCACGGGAGAATACGTGTCCGGACTAGGCGCCCCGTTCGCGATCACTGTAATAGGCGGATTGACTATGAGTACATTGTTGACTCTAGTTATTATCCCCACGCTCTACTCCGGTATGGAAGACGCCCTTGCCCGCCTGCACTCGCAAAGCTGGGTGATGAAAATCATACAAATCGCGGCATTCATCGTGGCACTCACTTGTGTCTATTTCTGGACATATACAGTGCTCGACCGAATACTTTATGTCATTCTGACCGTTATACTGGTACCGGGCATCACGTGGTTCCTTGAGGACAGTCTTCGCCGTGCCCAAAGCAACATCATCCCTGCCGACGAGGAACTGGAAATCAAAGTATGCAATCTCGTGAAGATATACGGTCGCCCCTCCCGTTTCGAGCGGGAATGGACTTCCGGGCTGAAAATCAGGGAACGTCTGGGCTTGAAAGAGCAATACCGGGAGTGGAAAGACCTGCAACCCCTGCTATGGTCGCTACCCATCCTCGGCTTCATGTATTACTTCACGTTCAGTTATCAAGTATTATTCTTGTGGGCGGTCATCTTCGCTTTCATCACGTGGATCATGACCCTCGGCACCATGAATATCTTCCGGGAATTTTGTGAAAACCGGAACGATAAGATGATTGCCAAGCTCTTGCGCATCATCGCTATCGCCATCTATTACGCGGGACCTTTCGTTATCCTCTACTGGTCGAGCAACAAGTTCGACAATAGCGGGGGAGCTATTTTCCTCGGTATGTTCTGGTATATCGGTATCGCAGCAAGATACTTGTCCAACAAGATTAACAAGGAGAACATTAATATTGATCTGATTGACGGTCGCTTCCGTATGTTGAAGAAAACCATATTCCGTATGGCTTCCAAGGCTCCGTTCATCGGCGTGAAGAAAAAACCGTTCAAGGCGTTAAGTTCCGTTTCCATGGAAATCCATACCGGAATGTTCGGACTCCTCGGTCCCAACGGAGCGGGTAAAACCACGCTGATGCGTATCATCTGCGGTATTTTCGAGCAAAGCTACGGCAAGATATTTATCAACGGTATCGACACCCAGAAGAAACGGGAAGAGTTGCAAGGCCTAATCGGTTACCTGCCGCAAGAATTCGGAACCTACGAGAACCTCACGGCTTGGGAATTTCTCGAATATCAGGCTCTGTTGAAAGGCATCTACAACAAGCGTGTACGCCAGAACCGGATCGCAGAAGTGCTTTCCGCCGTTCACATGTACGAGAACAAGGATAAGAAGATCGGGGGATTCTCCGGTGGTATGAAACAGCGTATAGGTATTGCCCAGACGTTGCTCAACCTGCCGCGCATCCTCGTGGTAGATGAACCCACGGCGGGACTCGACCCGCGGGAAAGAATCCGCTTCCGGAACCTGCTTGTGGAATTGTCGCGTAACCGAATCGTGATTTTCTCCACCCACATTATGGATTTGGCGCTCGACCTCTGCGATGAGATCGTGCTGCTC
>QWCH01001733.1_pt1 | contig 31194 bp, 25 predicted proteins | sample 1972671 | NCBI WGS metagenome assembly QWCH01 (sample SAMN09866713, study PRJNA288562) | Human gut metagenome isolate term3_stool, whole genome shotgun sequencing... | isolation source: gut | host: Homo sapiens | place: USA: California
CAGGATCAAACTCTCAATAAAATGGTATCTAAACAGCTCTCGCTGCTCAAACCTTTATCGAGCTATTTGTCATAGCTTGCAAAACTTTTTATCCTTGCCTTCCGCCGTAATTGACTAAACCGGCTTCCGGCAAGCTCGATGTCTTTTTTCAAGACACCTCATATCTGGTGCTTCTTTGTTCTTCGTTGTTTAATTTACAAGGTACACGCTCCAACCGCGGAACGAATTTTAGATTACCACATCTTTCCGACCTTGTCAACACTTTTTTTGTGTTTCTGCAATTTTTCTTCACTCACGACGGAGGAGGGAAAACCGTTGTCGGAAAGCCGTCCGCTTTTCGCGAACAGGTCGTATCTTAGCACGCCGCCGGAGCTTTTGCAAGTCTTAATTTTGTATTTTTCGTTTTTCGGTCAAACGGCACAATCAGAGCCGCTTATGTCCGTCATAACTGCCAAAAATAGCAGGAGAGAGGCGGGCAAAGCCCTCCTCCCTCCGAATATTTGACGGCTTTAGCCGTTGCAGCCGACGCCGAGCATCTGGCACAGCAGCGCAAGCAGAGCAGCACAATTCATAGCGCGTGAGCCTCCTTATCGGTAGTTTCGTCTTGATCAAGGACGTCGTCTATGATACCGTGCAGACGGGCAGAATGCAAATGCAATGTCTTCCAGCGTTTTTTCTTGTCAGGAAAAGCGTCGCGTGCTATACTATATATTTATTATGAGACCCGCCATTTCATCGACTGCCAAAGGAGCGAAGAGATGAATCCCAAACACACCTTAAAGGAATATGCCGACGCGCTCGCACGCGCCGGGCTTCTGACCGCAAGTACGCTGACGCCCGCCGCGGAGAATACCGTCATCGACTGTCTGAGCTACGACACGCGCAGCCTGCACGGCACCTCGCTGTTTCTCTGCAAGGGCGCGCACTTCAAAGCGGAGTACCTCTCTGCGGCGCTCGCACAGGGCGCGGCCGCCTATGTCGCCGAAAAGCCCTACCCCGTGGACGCGCCGCAGCTGCTTGTGAGCGACATCCGCTATGCGATGGTCGTACTCGGCCAACTCTTCTACGATCATGTGACCGACAAGCTCACGAGCGTCGGCATCACGGGCACCAAGGGCAAGAGCACGACCGCCTACTACGTCCGCTCCATCCTCAATGACTGGCTCACGAGCGAGGGCAAGCCCCCATGCGCCATCCTCTCCTCCATCAACAATTATGACGGCGTCATCACCGAGGAGTCGCACATCACGACGCCCGAGGTGCTGGAGCTCTATCAGCATTTTCAGAACGCATACGATTCCGGCATTTCCCATCTGGTGATGGAGGTCTCCTCGCAGGCGCTCAAGGTCGGGCGCGTGCGCGGTATGACCTTTGACGTGGGCGCGTTCTTGAACATCGGCACCGACCACATCAGTCCCATCGAGCACCTGGATTTCGCGGATTACTACGCCTCGAAGCTGAAGCTCTTCGACAGCTGCCGCGTCGGCTGCGTCAATACCGACGCCGACCACGCCGCGGAGACCATCGCCCACGCGAGGTCGAGCGGCTGCGAACTCATCACCTTCGGCAGCCACGCAAGCGACACGGTCTTTTGCGAACGGGTCGAAAAGCGCGCCGACGGACTGTATTTCACCGTGCGCTCGCCGAAGTACAACGGTGAATTTTCCATCACGATGCCGGGTCTGTTCAATGTCTCCAACGCGCTCGCCGCGATGGCGATCTCCATGGCGCTCGGCGTGCCGGAGGAATTTGTCCGCTCGGGTCTGCGCAAGGCGCGGGCGAACGGGCGGATGCAGGTCTACGAAAGCCGTGACAAAAGAGTGACTGTCATCGTGGACTACGCGCACAACCGCATGAGCTTCGACGCGCTCTACCGCTCGACAAGGGTGGAGTATCCCGGCAAGGAGATGATCTCCGTGTTCGGCTGCCCCGGCTCGCACGCGCTCCAGCGCCGCCGCGACCTCGGCGAGCTGAGCGGCGAGAACTGCGCCTTCGTTTACATCACGGAGGAGGACTCCGGCGAGGAGCCGTTCGCGCAGATCGCCGCCGACATCGAAAAGTATGTCAAATGCCCGCACCTCGTCTGCGAGGACCGCGCCGAATGTATCCGCCGCGCCATTCTCGACCATCCCGAGCCGCACGTCATCCTGCTCACAGGCAAGGGCGAGGAGACGACCATGAAGCGCGGCAGGGAGTTCGTCCCCTTCCCGAGCGACGTGGAGCTGACTCTCAAATATCTGGCAGAATATGACGAAAAGGAAGCGAAGGCATGAAGAAAAAGGACTTTCTTCCCATCATTCTCGGCAGCGACGAGAACGCCTACGGCACGGCGCGTCTCTTCCGCGAGGCGTACCCCGAGGTCACGCCGCTGCTCGTGTGCACCGCGCAGCTCATTCCCACGCGGCACTCGCGTCTTTTTGACTGCCGCATCATCGCCGGCTTTGAACGCGAGGAGGTCTTTCCCGACGCGCTGCTCGGCGTACTGCGCGAGTGCTCCAAGGACTACGAAAAGCTGCTCGTCATCCCCTGCTCGGACTATTATACCGGTCTGCTCTGCCGCCATTATGACCACTTCGAGGGGCTGATCGCGAACCGCTTCATCCCCGAGCAGCTGCTCGAGACCTTCGACACCAAGGATCGGTTCTACGCGCTCTGCGAGCAGTACGGCATGGACTATCCCAAGACCGTCATCGCCGCGCCCGACGAGCGCATCGAGGTCGCCGACCGTCTGCCGTTTGACTTCCCCATCGTCGTCAAGCCGGAAAACTCCAACGCGCTCGACTACCTGCGCTGCCACTTCGAGGGGCAGAAGAAGGTCTTTTTCTTCGACACCAGGGAGGAATACCTCACGATGGTGCGCAGCATGAACGGCTCCGACTATCGCGGCAAGCTCATCCTTCAGGAGTTTATCCCCGGCGGGGACGACGCCATGCGTGTGCTCAACAGCTACTCCGACACGGACGGAACGGTGCGCGCGATGTGCCTCGGCCAGCCGGTGCTCGAATACTACGACCCCAAGAGCGCCGGCAACTACGCCGCCATCCTCTCGCGCGGCGACACGCTGCTCTACGATAAAATGCAGCGTTTTTTGCAGGCCATCGGCTACGTCGGCTTCTCCAACATCGACATGAAGTACGACAGCCGCACCGGGCGCTATGTGCTCTTTGAGATCAACCCGCGGCTGGGTCGTTCGAGCTTCTTCTGCCGCGCGGCGGGCATCAACATGATGAAGCTGCTCACCGAGGACGTGGTCTACGGCCGCCGTGGGAAGTGCATCTACAACGAAACGACCGCGCTGTGGTCCAACGTCCCGCGCGGCATCCTGACGAGGTACGTCACCTCCCCCGCCCTGCGCGAGGAGATGAAGCAATACAAAGCCCTGCACACGCTCTGGTGCGGCGGCGACCTCGCCCCCGCGCGCGTGTACCGGCTGGCAAGGTATTATGCCGCACAGTACAAGAACTTCGCGCACTATTATTTTGATAAGAGCAAAGAGAAATGACGCAAAAGCGCCGGCACGAAGCCGGCGCTTTTCTTATTTCACAATGCCGTATAGCTCCCGCAGATCGCGGATCTCGTAGTCCACGCGCAGACTCTCCGGCTTCGGCGCTTTCTTCGGATTGAACCAGCAGCACGCAAGTCTGTAGTTGTTTGCGCCCTGAATGTCGCTCGTGAGCGAATCGCCGATGACCAGACAATTTTCCCGCGTAATGCCGTCGATGTGGGCGAACACATAGTCAAAGTATTCCACGGACGGCTTCGCCGCGCCCGCGGTCTCGGAGATGAACGCCTCCTCAACGTAGGGCGCGAGCGCCGACCGCCCCAGCCGCCCGCGCTGGACGGCTTCGACCGCGTTGGTGATGAGATGGATATGGTGTGTTTCGCGCAGCTTGGCAACGACCTCCGCGGCATGTGGCATAAGATAGGTCGCATTGCTCAAGCTCGCCAGATGGACGCGGTTGCACGCTGTTGGATCGAGGCCGCGAATGCCCTCGGCGGCGAAGAAGGCGCGAAAGCGCTCGAGCACCGTTTCGTCCTTTGTCAGCTCGCCGCGGTCGAACCTTTCCCATGTTGCGTTGTTGATGACCTCGTAGCGGTCGAAAAGCTCCTGTGAAAAGGGCAGGCCGAAGGCGTCGCACACGGCGCGGAAGGCGTGAGCATTGGCCTCATCGAAGCAAAAGAGCGTATTGTCGGCGTCGAAGAGCAGATAGGGATAACGTGTCATAGACGGGTCTCCTTTGATTTTTTGCCATGATACCACACTCTTTTGCGTTTCGCAATCAAATTTCCCCTGCCGTGCGCATAGAGTAAGAGGAATGGAAAGGGGGACGCCTATGGAAAAAACGATCGCCGTGCTCGGCGGGGACCGGCGCATGGCGCTGCTCGCGCGTCTGCTCGCGGAGGACGGCCATCCGGTGCGGACGTGGGGACTCGCCGCCTTCGGCATGGAGGACACGGCGTTGGAGGAAGCGGCGCAAGCCGACCGCGTCGTGCTGCCCGTGCCGCTCTCGCGCGGGAAAAATCTCAACTGCACCGCTGCAGCGCTGCCGCTGTGCGGATTGTTCGCGCTGCTGCGTCCGGAGCAGCGCCTCTACGCCGGCGGCGTGAAGGCCGCCGACCGCGAGGCCGCGGCGGAATTTGGCCTGACGCTGACCGACTACCTCTCGCGCGAGGAGCTGGCGGTGCGCAACGGCGTGCCGACGGCAGAGGGCGCCATCGAGGCGGCGATGGCCGCGACGGACGTGACGCTCTGCGGCACGCCGTGTCTGGTCATCGGCTTCGGGCGCATCGGCAAGCTGCTCGCCCACCGTCTGCGGGGGCTGGGCGCGGAGGTCACGGTCAGCGCACGGCGGCTGGACGATCTCGCGTGGATCGACGCCTTCGGCTACCGCGGTCTCCGCACGAACCGTCTCGCCGGACGGCTCGGGAGCTTCCGCGTCGTCTTCAACACCGTGCCGAACATGGTACTCACAGAGGAGCTGCTGCGTGAGCTGCCGCGGGAGTGCGTGCTGCTCGAGCTGGCATCGCAGCCCGGCTTTGACCGTGCGGCGGCGGAGGCGCGCGGGCTGAAGTGCATCGCTGCGCCGGGACTTCCCGGCAGGGCCGCGCCGGAGACCGCGGCGCGCGCCATCAAGCTGACCTTGGAAAAAATATGGGAGGAAGAAGCATGAGAACCGAACGCATCGGATTTGCCCTCTGCGGCTCATTCTGCAATCACCCGAAAATTTTGATGCTCTTTGAGGAAATGGCAGAGAGCTTTGAGATGGTCCCCATTCTCTCCGAAAACACGGCGCGGTACGACACCCGCTTCGGGCTGGCCGACGATCTCATCGCGCGCGTGGAGCGCGCGGCGGGGCGTCCCGCCATCCGCACCATCGTGGAGGCCGAGCCGTTCGGCCCGCAAAACCTGGCCGATGTCCTCGTCATCGCGCCCTGTACGGGCAACACCCTTGCCAAGCTCGCCCACGGCATCACCGACGGGCCGGTGACGATGGCGGCAAAATCCCATCTGCGCAACGGCAAGCCCGTGGTCGTCGCGCTGGCGACGAACGACGGTCTGAGCGCGAGCGCGCCGAATCTCGCCGCGCTCCTCAACCGGAAGAACTATTACTTCGTTCCCTTCGGGCAGGACGACCCGCAGGGTAAGCCCACCTCGCTCATCGCTGACTTTTCACAGCTCGTGCCGACCGTCGACGCGGCGCTGCGCGGCGTACAGCTCCAGCCGCTGCTGGTGAAATAGACGCAAAAAACGACCGCTCATGCGGTCGTTTTTTCATTCCTGTAAAATGCTCAGATACTCCGCGACGCTGCCGAGGACAAATGTCGGCTGCACCGCGCTGCCGGCGAGGTCCGCCTCCTTCGTCTCGCCCGAGAGGACGAGCACCGTGTCGATGCTTGCGTTCGCGCCGCAGGCAATGTCGGTGTAGAGCCGGTCGCCGAGCAGCACCGTCTCCTCTGCGGAAAAGCCGCCGCGCGCCATCGCAAGGCGCGCCATATCGGGCCGCGGCTTGCCGATGACATAGGGCCGCCGTCCGGTCGCGCGGAAAAGCATCTCGCACACGCTGCCGCAGTCCGGCACAAAGCCGTACCACGTCGGGCAGACCCAGTCGGGATTGGTGGCAAGGTAGTCCGCGCCGCGGTTCAGGAGAATGCAGGCGTCCTCTAACTTCTGAAAGGTCAACTCGGTGTCGAAGCCCATCACCAGGGCGTCCACCGCCGCGTCGCGGTCGTCCGTCAGGCGCAGTCCCGCCTGCGTGAGCTGCCGCTTCATCGACTGTGTGCCGCAGACGTAGAGGAGCTTTTCCGCCATGCCCTGTGCGTGCAGATGCGCGATGAGCGCGTCCACGCTCGTAAGGAAGTCGGAGGTCTCCGCCTCCACGCCGAGGCGGCGCAGCTTCTCCACATAGCTCTCCGCCCCGCGGGAGGAGTTGTTCGTCAGAAAGCGGTATGTCCCGCCGCGCGAGCGGATCGCGCGCAGGAAGCCCGCCGCGCCGTCAAAGAGCCGTTCGTCCAGATAGAGCGTTCCGTCCAGATCGAGCAGGAAGAGCCGCTTGGCGCGGAGCCGTGCAAGGTCGGGCATGGCTCAGGCCTTCTTTTTGCCGTCGATGGCGATGAAGAAGAAGGAGCTGACAGCCAGCAGGAACGGATAGAACAGATTCGGAATGATCTCAAACGCGGAGACCTGATACCCCAGCTCGTGCGCCGCGGCGATGGCGACGAGCATCTGCGCGCCGTAGGGGATGATGCCCTGGAAGATGCAGGAGAAGGTATCGAGGATCGACGCCGCCTTGCGCGGTGTGATGCCGTATTCCTCGCTCATTTCCTTTGCGATGGGATTCGCCATCACGATGGCGACGGTGTTGTTCGCGGTGGCAATGTCCATCGCGCCGACGAGCAGGCCCATGCCGATCTGTCCGCCGCGCTTGCCGCGGAACGCTTTTCTGATCCAGCCCAGCAGCGCCTCAAAGCCGCCGTACTCGCGGATGAGGGCGCAGATGGCGGAGACGAGGATGGCGACCATCGACGTTTCAAACATACCGGCGGCGCCGCTGCCCATGTTCTCCAGCAGCGCCTTGACCGCAAGCACGCCCGTCTGTCCGGTCGCGCCGGTGGCAAGCACGATAACGGACCCGGACACAATGCCGATGAGCAGCACCACGAACACGTTGATGCCGATGATGCCGCCGACGAGCACCAACACATAGGGGATGATCTGGATCAGGTGATAGCCGGGGATCTCCGCCGGGACGACGTCGGCGTTCAGCGTCAGCACGAGGATGAGCACGAGCGTCGCAAGCGCCGCGGGCAGAGCGATGTGGAAGTTCTCGCGGAACTTATCCTTCATCGCGCAGCCTTGCCCGTTGCAGGCGGCGATGGTGGTGTCGGAAATGAAGCTCAGATTGTCGCCGAACATCGCTCCGCCCATGACCGAGCCGATGCACAGCGGCAGGGAATAGCCGCTTGCCGCGGCAATGGGGATGGCGATGGGCGTGATGAGCGTGATGGTGCCGACGCTCGTGCCCATGGCGGTGGAAACGAAGCAGCTGACGACGAACAGCACCGCCACAGCGAACCTGGACGGGATGATCGAGAGCATGAAATACGCCACGCTCTCCGCGCTCGAGCGGCCCACCACGCCGACGAAGATACCGGCGGCAAGGAAGATGAGCAGCATCGTCACGATGTTCTTATCGCCGATGCCCTGTCCCATCAGCGTGAGCTTGTCGTCAAAGCTCAGCGCGCGGTTCTGGCAGCACGCCGCCAGCAGCGCGACAAGAAAGATGACTACAATAGGGATGGAATAAAAGCCCATCGGGATCTTGAGCACATACTCAAAGATAAGTCCCAGCCCCAGGTAAAGGAGTAGGAACTCAAGGATCGGCAGCAGCGCTGCGGGATTGGCTTTCTTCTGCATAGTGATTTTTTCCTTCCTGATTTTCTCTCTCGTATTCTTAACACACCCGTGTGCGGAAACGGCGGCTCACTCCGCCCAGCGGAAGCTCTCGCGGCCCGCGCCGAGCTGAAAATGGTATTTGACGATGCCGAGGTCCACATGGCTGTAGCTGCCGCCCCGGCTCTCCGCCCGAACGGTGTCGTCCGGCAGGAGCGTGAAGCGGAAGCGCTGCTGGTTCATCGCCGTGGGCGCGAGCAGCGCCGCCTTGAGGCCGCGGCTGAACCACTCGGGCAGCGCGCGGTCGGCACGGTACACCTCGCGCATCGGACGGCTCTCGTGCGCCTCGCCCTGCTCGGCCCCATAGCCGAACGCGATCACACACACGAGCCGCTCATCCGGTGCGAGCACATAGCTCCTGCGCGCGACCGCTTTTGAAAAGGTCAGGCCCACCCAGCAGGTGTTGAGCCCCAGCGTCTGCGCGAGCAGCACAAGGCGTTCGCCGAACCAGCCGGCGCGCTCGTCAAGATCCTTTGCGCGTTTTCCGGCAAGCACGATGTAGTTGCACACGCCGCGGAATTTCCCGTAGTGCGCAAAAAAGCCGCGGAACGCCATCGGCTCATTCATCACGAGCTGGATGTGCAGTCCGCCCTCGGCGTTGCACGCGCGGATCTCCGCGCGCAGCGCGTTCACGATCGCCGGCTCGACCGGCTTTGTCAAATAGGTACGCACGCTGTGGCGTGCGGAGATCGCCTCCTGCACGGTCATGGAATTTCCCTCCTGTTCCCATATTCCGATCAATTGAACATTCATTGTATCACAGGAATTTTAGAAAGAACAGCCATATTTTGAACTTTTTTCAATTTTTGCCTCTCGGGGACGAAAAAAGGAGGCCGCCGCGTCCGCGGCAGCCTCCTGCGTCAGTCTTGGGTTTTCGCCGCCGCTTTGATCGGCAGCATGAGCTGCATGGAAAAGATGCCGCCCCGTGCGCGGAACTCGCACAGGCCGCCGCGCCGCTCGGCGATCGTCTGGATGCTGCGGCAGCCGTAGCCATGCCCCGCGCGCTCGGAGACCGGCAGGCCGTCGCGCATGACAAGCCCCTCGGCGCAGGGGTTTTGGATCTCCACGAGCAGCTTGCCCAGCCGCACGCCACAGTAAAGCGTCACCCAGCGGTCCGCCTCCGGCTGATCGGACACAGCGCGCAGCGCGTTCTCCAACGCATTGGAGAGCACGGCGCACAGCTCGGTGTCGGAGACCGACAGCTCGCGCGGGAGCTTCGCGTCCACCTCCAGCCGAACGCCCATGCGCTGCGCCTTTCCGGCGAAGGCGGAGCAGAGCAGGTTCACCAGCTCGTTGTCGCAGTAGCGCTTGGGCGTGATGCGCTCAATATCCGAGCGCACCTTGCGGATATATTCCTCCGCCTGCTGCGGCTTTCCCGCCGCCAGAAAGCCGTCGATGGCGTTGAGATGGTGGCGCATATCGTGCTGATAGACGGCGGTCTGCACCTCTGCCCGGCGCAGCGCGTCCACCTCGATCTGCGACTGCTTCAATCCGGCCTCGAGCATGGTGCTCTGCATCTCCGCCTGCGCGCGGCGGCTGCTTTGGGCGTGATAGGCTGTGAGAAACATAACGTAAAAAATGATGAGCGCTGTGGGCAGGAACTCGTTGATCGCCCCGTAGCCGCGATAGAGCGCGTCGGAATAGACGACCGTGGCGTAATCAAAGAAATAATACGCCACCGGCAGGCTGCCGAATAAAAGCAGCGACTGCGGCGAGGCCATCATGGCCGCGTAGGCCGGGCGGACGAAGAAGCGGTAGCGCAGATAAAACAGCGGCCCGATCACCAGTGTGTAGCAGATCTCGCCGATCAGCTCGGAGCGGGTAAGCGCCGTGACCACCAGGTCCACCCAGCGCGGGAGCTGGCAGCAGAGGTAGGCCGTGCAGATGCTCACCAGCGCCACGTCGACTTTCTTCTTCAGAATGAAGATCAGGATGAGCGCCAGCGGCAGGTGAGTGATGAGCGGGTAGAGCTGCCGCGCCATGTCCGCACCCAGCGCCAGCCAGCACACGCTCTGGATCATCAGAAACAGCGGGCAAGCGGCAAAAACAAGCGTTCTCTGCTTCGTATTCTCCCAGCCGCCGGAGATGAAGGTGCTGAGGAACAGGCCGTAGAGCAGCACCAGCCCGTAGTTAAAAACGCCGAGCGTGGTCAATACGGACATCGTCTCACTCCTCTCTCTGCGCGAACAGCAGCTTCATATAGTCCTTTTGAAGCTGGGGGTATAACAGGCGTGAGACCGGCAGCTCGCGGCCCGAAAAGGTGCGGAGCCCGGTGGGTGAAAGCTCCTCGATCTGCAGCATATTGACGATGTAGGAGCGGTGGATGCGCATAAACTCCGGCCGCGTGAGCAGGGCGTCCTCGTATTCCTTCATCGAGCCGACGACCTCGCGCACCTGCCCATCGGCAAGGTTGAAGTAAAGGTGCTTGCCGTTGACCTCCACATAGGTGAGCTGCGAAAACGGCACGCGCACGATGATGCCGCCGGTGCGAAGCGTAAGCGCCTCCTGCGGGCGGCGCTCACGCAGCTCCAACCGGTCAAGGATGGGATAGAGCGTCTTGGTTCGAATGGGCTTGAGCAGATATTCCAGCGCCTGGACGCTGTAGCTGTCGTAGGCGAAGCCGGGGGACGAGGTGAGGAAGATGATGTCCGCCGCCTTGTCAAAGCCGCGGATCTCGCGCGCGGCATCCATGCCGTTCAGCCCTGGCATCATGATGTCGAGCAGGTACAGCGTGAAGCGCTCATGGCGCGCCGCGTCCAGCAGCTCCGCCGCGCTGCGGAAGCTCTTCACGCGCACGGGCGTGCCGCGGTCCTCCTCCCACGCGCCGAGCAGCTCCGTCAGGTCTTTGAGCTCCTCCGTCTGGTCGTCGCAGACTGCGATGTACATTCCGCCGCCCCCTTTCCTCGCTTCCTTTTGTCTTATTGTAGCATACCATTCTTTTTCTTTCCAGCATTATCTCACATTTCAAGCCGCAAATCCATACATTTCAAGTCGATATGGGTCCCTCCTGCCGGAGATTCCTGCTATACTGCAGAAAGCAAGCGATCCTCGTTTATCATTTCAATTACAGGAGGGAACCATGAAAAAGAAACTGCTCAGCGCGCTGCTCTGTCTCGTTCTGGCGCTCACCCTGCTGCCGACCGCGGCCCTCGCCGCGCCGACAAGGCTCAAGAGCGTCGACCTCGTCATCGACCTGCCGAAGGCGGGCGACCCCAACGAGATGGAGACCGAGGTCACCATCAAATCCATGAAAAGCGGCAACATCGACCTGCTCGCGAACGGCGCGGGCATCCTGTATACCGAGTGGCAGGGCGACGACGAGGAGACCGACGACGGCTTTTCCTTCCGCGCCGGCACGACCTATCTCGTCAACATCAAGCTGGCCTTTGACACCACCAAGGGCTATTGCGCCAACTACAAAACGGTTGGCGGCGAAAACATCGTCGGCCCCGACACCTTCTCCGCTACCGTCAACGGCGTGCCCGCCACCATCCGCACCAGCGCCCAGTATTATCCCACCTTGCAGGTCAGCCTGACCCTTGAGGGCGAGCGCTATACCGAGCAGGAGAAAGAGGAGCTCAACGCCGATCTGACGCGGAAAACAGACCTCCTCCGGCAGGCCAAGCGGGCGATGGCGACTCCCCGCACGCAGGCTGTGGCAGAGTCCAAGCAGCTCGAAAACTTTGTAAACGGTGTGACCGTCATGACTGACGCCAACCACGTTCTGGAGAACACCGACAGCATCCGCACCCTCATTCTGGACACCAATGGGAAAATAACGGATGGAACGTGCTTTTTCATCTGCTACGCGAAATATTTGAAGGAGCTCTGGCTCAGCGATAAGGTGGATGTCTATCAGTTTATTCAGGCGATGGATTCCTACCTTTGGCTGCCCATCGCCGGGTTATACCGGTGGGAGAGGCAGAGCGATCTGCCCTTCTACACCGCCGAGACCGTGGTGTATATCCCCGAATCCGCTGTGCCCGCGCTCAAGGCAGCCCAGGCCCAGCGCGGCTATAAGATCCCCTACACCATCAAGACCTACTCCGGCAATGACGTCTACGCCGCCCAAAAGGCGGGCGACGCCGCCGCGAAGGACAACTGGTGCACCGCCCACCAGTACACCCTGCAGATCCGGACGGCTGACCGCGTCTACACCTACGCGCAGGCCTGCCAGTATGCCCGACGCTATTACTATTCCTGCGCCATCTGCGGCAAGTGCGAGTACAATGCAAAGCATGTCGCTCCCCATACCTCGGATACGGAGATCCTGCTCAAGACAGAAAAGCTCGCCCACTCGGATAACGGCGAGTATCCCACGGTGGAGGCCTACATCGGCGTGAATGCCGCCGGAGAGCACGTCTACTGGCTCAGCTGCGAATACTGCGGCCACTCCTACCGTTATCTCCAGCAGCATCTGACCTCACGGGATGTTTACGCCTCCGGCACGGGAATGACCCTCGCGCAGTATCAGGCGGAAGCCAACGCCTCCCTGCAGTGGGAGGAAACGCAGGCGCTGAACACCACCGAGCTGTATCCCGGCACCTTTACGCTCTCGAAGAAGTCCGCCGCCAAGACCAGCTCCTGGGCTGAAAGCGATGTGAACCTCGCGCTCAACGACGATCTGCTCGATACTGCCCTGCTCGGCAGCGACTACACCAAGCCCATCAGCCGTCTGCAGTTCTGCTCCGTTGCGGTGCGTCTGGCGGAAACGCTGACCGGCAAGAGCATCACGCCCGCCGCCGCGAACACCTTCACCGACACGAACAACGCCTACGTCCTCAAGGCCTATGCCGCGGGCATCACCACCGGCACCTCGGCGACCACCTTCTCCCCCAACGCCACCCTGAACCGTCAGCAGATGGCGACCTTCCTCCGCCGCACGCTGCAATATGTGGAGAAGAACTCCGGCTATTCCTACACCAGCTACACCTCCAAGCTCGCCTCCTACACGGATAACGCGCTGGTGCAGAGCTGGGCGAAGGAAGCGATGGCGTTTATGAACGCGCTTGATCTTGTCAAGGGCACCACCGCCACCACGCTCAATCCCAACGGCACCTGCACCATCGAGCAGGCGGTCATCGTAGCGGAGCGCAGCGTCTACGCCCACCAGATCGGCTGGTATCAGGCCGCGCCGGTGAGCAACGTCTATAGCTATAATGACAGCACAGGGGAGGTCGAGCGCGAGGACGGGGAGTACACCTCCTTCGACAGCACCAACGCCAGCCTCCACCCGGGCGATCTCGTCTGGATCACGGGCAAGCTGACCGGTGTGAGCAATCTGCTGGCCACCGCCCCCGGCACCACCGTGGACCAATGCGTGTACTCCGCCTATCTCCCCGGCATCAACCCGTACACCGGACAGATCATGTATCTCCACTATCGCGACCTCATCCCCGTCCGCGGGTAAGCCGCCGAAAGCCAATACCGTCCGCAAGCGCGGAGGCCGTCGGTCTCCGCGCTTCCTTTTTTCCTCGGCTTCCGGTCATTTCGGCGCAAATGTCCGGGAGGGCTTGCGGGATGCGCCGCGGGATGGTATGATTGAGATGAGCGCATCGCGCCCGCCCCTCCGCCGTCACACCGCGGAGGGAGAACCGACAAAGCCGAGGAAACAACACATGGCATTGAAAAACAGCACCGACCGCGGCGCTCTGGAGCGTCTGCTGCTCTCGCGCCTGCCGCGCAAGGAGATCAGCACGCTCGTGCAGAGCTACACGCAGCCCTACCGCGAGCTGATGAGCTACTACCGCTGCGCGATGATGGAGGTCGAGACCAAGTTCAACGTTCTCAACGAGGAGCTTTCGCTCCAGTATGACCGCAACCCCATCGAGAGCATCAAAACGCGCCTCAAGTCCCCCGAGAGCATTGCCGAAAAGCTCCAGCGCCGCGGCTTCCCGCTGACGGTGGAGAGCATCGAGGAAAATCTCAATGACATCGCCGGTGTGCGCGTCATCTGCTCCTTCCCGTCGGATATCTACCAGCTCGCCGACGCCTTTCTGAAGCAGGACGACATTACGCTCCTCCAGCGCAAGGACTACATCGCCGAGCCCAAGCCCAACGGCTACCGCAGCCTGCATCTCATCGTGGAAACGCCCATCTTCCTGCACGACCAGAAGCGCATGATGCGCGTCGAGGTGCAGTTCCGCACCATCTCCATGGACTGGTGGGCAAGCCTTGAGCACAAGATCCGCTACAAGAAGGATCTGCCGGAGCTCGATCACGTCAACCGCGAGCTGTTCGAGTGCGCGCAGATGAGCGCGCAGCTCGACGCGCGCATGGAAAAGCTCCAGCGTCTCGCCGAGACCGCCGCCGCGGAGCAGCACACCGACAGCCGGTGGGGCGAGCGCCGGTCCGGCCCGCTCACGCGCTGAGCGCCGGACTCCGGCGCGGCAGCGTCTCCATACCCGTTTCCCGTTCCATAAACCAGCAAGGCTCCCCTGCCGAAGCAGGGGAGCCTTACTGTTCGTTATAGCGTATATCGCGGGTCGACGCTTACACCGTCGCCTGTAGGAAGCGCATCAGCATGGCTGCGACCTGCCCGCGCCGGGCAAGATCCTGCGGCGTCATGCGGTTGCCGCCCACGCCGTTGAGGATGCCGTTGTCCACGCACCACCTCACGGCATCGCGCGCCCATGCGCTGATGCTGTCCGCGTCATCGAAGCCCAGCTCGCCGCTGACGGCGGGGGAGCCGGCATAGCGGTAGAGCATCGCGGCCAGCTGCTCGCGGGTGACCGGCTGCTCGGGATTCGTGCCGTCGGAAATGCCGTTCTCGACCGCCCAGACCGTGCCCTTGGCGTACCACGTCTCCCCGCCGGCCGTATCCGCTCCGGCAAGGCGCGCGAGCACGGTGCTGACCATGCCGCGGGTCATGGAGAGGTCGGGGCCGAAGGCGTCATTGCCCACGCCGTTGAACAGCTCGCGGGACGAGGCGAACTCCACGGCGTCCTTCGCCCAATGGTCCGCCATGTCGTTAAAGCGCTTGGCGTTGTCGATGATCTTGAGCCGCATGTCGCCCTCCGCGCGGAGCGCGACGCCGGTCTCGGTCACGACCGAACCCTTGACGATCTCCTCCGTGCCGTCGGGATGGACGATCACGGCGACCATGCTGCCGGTCGGCTTGCTCACGGGAATGTCCACACGGGTGCTGCCGACACTCTTGGGCACGCTGACGGAGGCGGTGATCTCACCGCTCACGGACTCGACGGTTTCAACGGTCGTGCCGTCGGCACGCTTCTCGACCGTCTCCACACGGCCATTGGGGGAAGTCTCGGCGGTGAGTGTGCTGCCGTCGCGCCAGGTCGTCGTCTCGATGACCGTGCCGTCGGACTTCGTCTCGATTTTCGTGACCGAGCCGTCCGCGTTGACGATCGTTTCGATCTTGCCGGGCTTCTGCCAGCCTTCTGCGCCCGGCTCGCTCGTCCAGTCGGAGGTAAAGTACAGCTCAATGCGGTCGCCGTCCTCTAAGCCCTGCGCGGACATATACCGGCCAACAAGCTCGCCGTTGACGCGATACATCCAGCCGGAGTTCTTGCCCTCGTCAAATTCCTCCAGCGTTACGCCGCTGTCGCTGGTGATGGCGGCAATGTAGCTGCCGCGGCGCTTGCAGGTATAGCCGTGCTCGGCAAGCAGGTCGGAGAATACGTCATACACCGTGCTGCCCTCGGCATACTTGAGATCGCTTTCCGCAAAGCCCATGCCGCGGCCGGAAAGGGAGAACGAAACGGTGACGGTCGGCCGGGCCGCCAGCGCGCGACTCGCTGCCTGTACGCGGCTTTCGTTATTTCCCTGCGCGTACTGCGTGCCGGTCACGACCAGATCGACCGTCACAGGCTGCTGGTACAGCTTTTGGAAGTCCGCGTTCTGCGGGTACTTTTCCGCGTACTTGCCCAGCGTTTCGCTGGAAAGATAGCTGGTGATGGTGACCGCCTTACTGTCTCCCTGACGGGTGACAAGCAGATTCTCATGGGCTATCACATCGGCGTTGCTCGAGCGGAACAGGCGCCAGATCTGCAGGTCATACCAGTTATCCAGCTCGTCGGGAATGATTCCGTGGTTCTTCAGTTCCTTGTAATCATAGACCCATGTCAGTTCGCCGTTGTCATTCAGATAGCACTCCTGGAAGGCGTGCAGATCGGTGGTGACGTTGTTCTGATCGGTGTTAGCGTTTCGGATGCCGTCCCAGTAAGCGGCCTTGACCTTTGCCATCAGCGCGATTTCCGCGTCGATCTCGGTCTGCGTCAGCGGCTGTACGGTCACCTTGATCTCCTTGGACGCAAGCACGAGCATGGCGGAAAGATCGTCTCCCGGCTGCGGGCCGTTCGGACGGTCGAGGATCTTCATCGTCAGGGTGACGGTCTTCGCGCTCTCGCCGGGCAGCGGACGGTAGACCCAAACACGCGCACTGTTCGGCGTGGTCGGCGCTTCGATCACGCCGGGATCGCTGCTGGTGATGACCACCGGCGTATACTTGCCGTCGATCTTGAGGTCGCGCGTGGTCGGGAACTGGATGTCGTTGCTGGTGGTGTAAACACCATTTGCATCGGCCGTCAGCTTTTCGCCGGTGACGAAATCCTTCAAGCCGGGGGCCGCAAGTGCATCGTCCAGCTTCTGCTGATAAAGTGCCGCGCGGTCGGCAGCATCTGCGTTGCCCTTTACCGTGACCTCGAACACCTTGTAGAGCACGATGGACGGCTCGCTGCCGATTGTATTATTCGTGAAATTGAACGTGAACGTCGCCGTCAGGACCGCCTGCTGGTCGATGGTCGATCTGGTGATCGTGCCGTCATTCGCAATGATGGTCGGGTCACTGCTCGTCCACGAGATCGTTGTCCACTTGCCGGAGGTCGGCAGCATCAGGGCTTCCGTGGTCTGCTCGGGCAGCGTGGTCTGATCGAGGACCTCCTTGGTCATGAAGTCGCGCACCTTGTCCGCGTCCCAGTAAACGATGACCGAAATCTCGACCGATTTCGTTTCCTTGCCGCAGGTCAGCGTGAACGATGCCTTGTAGGTGTCGAACCGCTGAAGAGTGGTGGTCAGATCAGTGGTAGTCAGGTCAGTGTAAAAATAGGTGACATTGCCGTTGTCGGAAATATCGGAGTGCGCCTCATTTTCAGTCGCGCTCATCGGCGTTTTTCCCGTATACATCACGCCGACATCCGGAAATTCCTTCGCCAGCCGTGTCTCCACCATCGTCTGCACGTTGCTGTCCTTGCCGAACCGGGGGTGAAGGGCCCCCATATTTTCCAGCTTGAAAGCCGCTTCATTCAGCGTGTTTTCATCTGCGCCGCTTGTAGACCAAACATAGACGGTAAACGTCCGATATGCAGCCGTATTGGTGTCTGCAAGCGTGCATTTTGCAGACAGTTTAATCGTCTTTTTACCGCTTTCCGGCAGAGTGAGCTTTACGGTGTTATCAGTGATCGCAATATCCTTACTGCTCCACTCGATATTGACCGTTTCGCCGTCCTTGGTGTGCACGGCGGGCAGCGTCAGCACGGTTTCTTCCGTAATGTCGGTCGGAAGCGCAATGTCTTGCGCGACGACATAAGCCTTGCCGTATTCGGCAGAGCGAACCGATTGCTGATCATCGTTATAAGAGTGTACTGTCTCACCGTTACAAGCGACATCGACGCCGATTTTATACTTCTGATCTTCGCCGTCAAACTGCTTTGCTTTAATTTCAAACGTGCGGCTCGTTGCGCCGGAAATCTCTTCCGATTTACCCGCGCTGACGTTATAGCGATACCACTGATAGGTCAGCTTGGGGTAGTTTTCGTAATCGTATTCGCCGCCGCCCAGAATATTGACCTGCGCCTGCACCGTCTGGCCGACCGCAACAGCACCCGGCTGGTTGACGTTTTTGATCTCCACCGTGGTGATGTGCGGAATGACCGTCACCTTGCAGGTGGCACGAACGATTTTCTCGCCGCTTTCCTCTTTCACCTTAATCGGATTGCTCTCCGCATCACAAACCGTTGCCGTAACTGTAGCAGCACCGCCGACCGCTGCCTTCACGAGAATGCTCTCGTCTGTGCCCTCTACAGGAATTATCACAGCCGCCTGCTCATTGTTGATCTCCCACACAATCTTCGCGTCGTCTGGCAAATTACTCGTTTGCGCCGTCAGCGTCGCCTGCTGTGGGTATCCCGTCCCGAGGTTTTTCTCCGCATACAGCGTTACATCCGTCTGCTTCAGAGAAATCTCAGGCGTGCTGCTCACATCGCTCTTTTGCACCAGCTGCAGCACGGGCACACCTTCCTTATCTGCCCACTCTGCCCACTCTGCGTTATCGCTGCGGTTTTCATTCAGCCCTTTGACGGCATCATCAGCATTCGTATACCCGCAATTATTGTCGTTATTCGTATCAGAAATAAACCCGGCAGCCTTGTTCGGACTAGCTTTCTGATACCACCACGAATCACTAAGTTTACCGCTACTATTTCCAACCAAAGAGCCATTCTGTGTTTTTGCAGAAACAACACCACTATTGCAGCTGTTTTGGACAGAGCTCTTACTTCCTACTTTACCCGCGATACCACCGGCAGCAGTTCTACTTGTAGCCGTTCCCTCAATGGCGCCTGTATTATAGCAGTTTTGGATAAGCGCCTTTTCCCTATCGCCTAATTGCCCGGCAATTCCTCCAATCTGCCTACTGCCCGTTATGTTTGCCGTATTGCCGCAGTTCAGGATCGTGCCCTCGCACATACCAGCAATACCACCAGCATAATTCTTGTTTGTCGCCAAAGTCACTGAGCCAGCAGTAATAAGATTCTTTACCACGCCGTTAGTACCAATATACGCAAATGCACCCTGATAATGGCCTGCGGCATTTTCGATCTCTAACTTGATCGTGTGCCCATTGCCATCAAATGTACCATTAAATTTCTTCGTTTGAGAGCCATATGGTGCTTTGATCGTTATATCCGCCATCAGAATATAATTGCCGGCCTGCTTCATATCTGCAAACGCTTTTGCCGTGCTGATTTTTTCAGTCCCCGCCGCCCGGACCGTGGCAGGCAGCAGGCTGAGCGCCAGCACAAGCGCCAGCAGCAGAGAGATCACCCGTTTTTTCATCTTTTCTTCCTCCTTTTGCATGAAAAAAACGTCTGTACCCGCCCGCCTACGCGAGCCGTACAGACGTAAAAAGGGTGCAAAGACCCCTTGGTGTCTCTCGGCTCCCGGTGTGGGCAGGAGCGTCCAAGGCCGTCCGGGCATTCTGACTCATCTCCTCGTGAGAGCTTCACAGTGACCCGCTCGCGGGGCTTTTCACCCCATTCCCCCGTTCCGGTTTTTCTCCGGCAGACGGCCTTGATCGCTATTCTTTTTCGCAGCGGAGCATCTCCCCCGCCGACTGTCCTATCATAAAGAAATTTTACCCAAAAAGCAAGAGCAAATCGCAGGTCGGCGTCATGCGCGCCGCCTTCTCTGCATACTCACCGAAAAGCGCCGCCGGACTTTGCGCATTTTCCCGAAAAAATTCGGGCGGGCAGCTTTTGCGGGAACGCTCTTTTTCTGTTAAAACGAAATCATGATCGCAAGTCCAATTTGAAAGGAGCGTGAACATTTGTCATTGCAAGGGAAACAGGCCAACGGCCTTGTGACGCAGCAGCGGGTGCTGCGCGCCGCCGTAGCGCAATTTCTGGAGAAGGGCTACACCGGCACGACCACCGCAGACATCACCGGGGCGGCGGGCATCGCTCAGAGCTCATTTTTCCACGTCTTTCCCAGCAAGGAGGCGCTGCTGCTCGAGCTGGTGCGGCGGATGTTCGGCGGGCAATTCGACCTCGCCGGACAGCACAGCGGCGCGGCGGACCCCGTGTTCCTCTATGCGGTGGAAACGGCGCTTTCACTTTCTATTGCCACAGCGCAAAGGAAGGTGAGAAGCTTGACGTGATCCGCAAGAATGCCAGCGTTGCCTTTGAAATGGATTGTCAGAATGCCCTGCAGCACGGCGAAACCGCCTGCACGCACAGCTATTATTACGTCTCTGTTCTCGGCGAGGGCAAGGTGGAAATCCTCGAGGGCGACGAAATGTGCTATACGCCTTAAACTGCATAAAGCCTCCTATTACTCTGGTAATGCGGCCGCCAAGCCTTTACCAGCGCAATAGGAGGTTTTTTCTCTTGCCGAAGCTTTTAAGCTTCAAAAAAACAGTCTGCTGTTTTTGTCAAAATACCCTGAACTCTCCCCGCGCAAGCGGGAGCTCTCCGCCGTATCGCTTGAAGTAGTCCAGCAGCAGGTCGGACATCTCCGTGCCGATCTCGCGCACGATCGGGCAGCCGACATAGCCGTCGTACCCGCCCGTGCCGCTGGCGCGGTAGCTGCTCAGGCAGGCGGTGAACACGTCCATGTCCTTCACGGGCGTTCCGTTGAATGTCAGCTCGACCACTCGCTCGCCCACGGGCCTTGCAATGTCGTAGGCATAGGTCACGCCGGCGTAGTAATCGTAATTATAATGCTCCACCTTGGGCTCCAGGAAGCAGTCCGACACCCGCAGCGAGCCGTCGGCATTTCGGGTGAAATATTCCGCGCTGCGCTCCATCGCCCTGCGCAGGACGGCGCCGGTGATCTCCAGCACCGTCAGCGTGTTGGTGTAGGGGTAGGCGTTGAGAATGTCCCTGCGGCGCACGGTCTGCGGCAGACCCGCCGCGTCGTTGGCAAGGCTCGTGACCGAGAGCTGCGCGCCGCTCGCGGCGAGCTGCACGGTGTTGAAGAGGTCGGCGAGGGCGCTGCCCTCGGCCGCCATCCGCAGCGGCGTATCCGGCAGCATCGGCGTCTCCAGATGTCCCACCACCTGGTCGAGCCAAGCCTGTGCGCCGCGCTCCATATCGGCGAACTCCGCGAGCCAGTCCGCCCGGCATTCGCCGTGGGCGGGGACCGTTTCGCTGGAAAAGCGCTTCCCGCCGCCGGACACGGCGGCCTCTACCCGCAGGAACTCCTGTCCCTTGTCGGAGGGCTGCACCACGAAGGTGCCGCTCACCATCTGCCCGGGCACGGACATATGCTGGTGTCCGGTCAGCAGGATGTCGAGATCCAGCTCCTGACAGATGCGGTAGGCGACGTTTTCGCGGGTTGCGGAGAGCACGCGCCCCGTGGCGAGGTCGCGCTCAAAGCCGCCGTGGTAAATGCCGACCGTCAGGTCGACCTGATCACGCAGCCTTTCCAGCGCGGCGGCCGCGGCGGGGATCGGGTCGGTGATCGCAATGCCGGCGAGGTGCTCCGGCTTTTCCCAGATGTTCACATAGTCGGTCACGATGCCGATGATGCCGACCCGCAGCCCGTTTTCCAGCGTGTGGATGCGCGCGGGAAAGCGCACCCCCGCCTCGTCCCAGCGGACGTTTTCGCACACGCAGCGCGCTTTCAGCACGTTGAGGTAGCTGTCAAGGTACGGCATTCCGTAGTTGAAGTCATGGTTGCCCAGCGTCACATAGTCATAGCCGCAGCGGTTCATCATCTCGGCAAAGCGCGCGGCGCTGCCGATGGTATCGTGGCAGAACGCCCCCAGCGGCGAGCCCTGCAGGATATCGCCGCCGTCGATGACGAGGGTGTTGCCGTCCTTGCGGAAGCGGCTGGCGCACTTGAACAGCCCCAGCTCCTTTTCCCCCTGCCCGCGGTAATCGGTCGGATAAATGTAGCCGTGCAGATCGGAGGTAAAATAGATCGTCAGCTTTTTCTCGTCCATCGCTTACCCCCGTGCCAGCTTCACGCGGATCTTCGCCGAGATCCACTCGATGATGAGCACCAGCACGATCAGCCCCAGCAGGATCGCGCCGACCTCGTTCCAGCGGTACGAGCTCATGGCGAAGATCAGCGGCGCGCCGATGCCGCCCGCGCCCACAAGGCCGAGCACGGTCGCGTCGCGCAGGTTCATGTCGAAGCGGTAGATGATCGTGGAGGTGAAGTCCGCCGTCAGCTGGGGCAGGATGCCATAACGGATCTTCTGGAAGGTCGTGCAGCCCGCGGCGTCCAGCGACTCCAGGATCCGCTTGTCCAGATCCTCGATGCTCTCAATGAACATTTTCGACACCATGCCAATCGAGCAGAGGGACATGGTCAGCAGGCCCGCGAACGGTCCAGGGCCGGTGACGCGAATGAACATCAGTCCGTAGACGAAGGCGGGGATGGTGCGGATGGCGGCGATGAGCACGCGGCCGACCAGCGCCACGCCCCGCGGCACCAGATTGCTCGCCGACAGGAACGACAGGGGCAGCGAAATCACCGCGCCCACGATCGTGCCGAGGAAGGCGATGCAGAAGGTCTCCAGCAGCAGGTAGGGCACGCCGTCCGTGCCGAGCGTAAGGAGGAGCTTCGCCGAGGGATGGAAGATGCCGGAGAGGATGTTCCTCGCCACCTCCAGCCCGTTGCCGGTGGAGCTGCTGACCCTCACCGCCGTGCCGGACCACGCCAGAAGGCAGGCGACGATGAACGCCGCCAGCAGCTGCCACACCCACGTCTTCGGCGCGGAGGCATAGGCTTTTTTGATTCGTTCGTTCATAGCCGTTCCTCCTCATGTCAGGCGCTTGCGCAGCGCGTGGCTGATGCCCTCGATGACCATGACGGCGACAAAAAGGACGATCAGGATCATGCCAAGGCTGTCGTATTCGCGCCAGCCGATCTTTTCATTCATAATGAGGCCCAGTCCGCCCGCGCCCACGTAGAGGCTCATACGCACTCCTCCGCGCCGCCCTGCTCCCCGTAGATGGCGTCGAGCACCGCCTGATCGACCCTTGCGGAGGGGCCGTCGTAGACGATCTTACCGGCGCGGATGCCGATGATCCGGTCGGCATATTCCAGCGCCAGCTCCACATGGTGGATGTTCAGCAGAATGGAGATGCCCAACTCCTGATTGATGTGAACGAAGTCCTGCATCACCTGCTTGGCGGTCACGGGGTCGAGGGCGGCGACCGGCTCGTCCGCCAGAATGATGCGGGGGCTCTGGGTCAGCGTCCGCGCCAGCGCCACGCGCTGCTGCTGGCCGCCGGAGAGCTGGTCGGCGCGCATATACGCCTTGTCCAAAATGCCCACCTTGTCCAGCGATTCCAGCGCCTTGAGCTTGTCCTCTTTGCGGAACGCGCCCAGCAGCACGCGCCAGAAGGGCATATCCGGCACGCAGGCGGAGAGCACGTTCTTGATCACGGTGGTGCGGGTGACCAGATTGAACGACTGGAACACCATGCCGATGCCCCGGCGGAACTGCCGCAGGCCTTTGCCGGACAGGGTGCTCACGTCCGTGCCGTTCACCGTCAGCGTGCCGGAGGTGATCCGGTGCATGCGGTTCACCGCCCGCAGCAGCGTGGACTTGCCCGCGCCGGAGCGGCCGATGATGGCGACGAACTCGCCGTCCTGAATGGTCAGGTTCACATCGTCCAGGCCCACGGTGCCGTTGGGATATACCTTGGATACATGGTCAAATACGATCATACGGTTTCCTCTTCTTCCTGATATGAAACGCGGGGAGGACGACACAGCGGAAGGTTCTTGCCTGTGCGTATCCTCCCCGCGTTTGGGAAAGTTCTGGCTTAGTTCGCGGCGGTCAGCTCCTGAATGAGCTTCTGCGCGGCGCGCTCGTTGTCATAGTCGGAGGACTGCGCCTTCTGATAGCCGTTGTGGCTGTAGATGGCGATGACCTGCTTGCCCTCGTCGGTGTTGCCGATGTTGATGAAAGCGTTCTGCAGGGCGGCGATCAGCGCGTCGTCCATGATCTCGGAGTTCTTGCTCACGGAGATGGTGTCGTTGTAGATGGGGGCGGTGACGCCGATGACGTTGGTCTCCTCCCAGATGGAGGCCTCGCGGTTGAACTCGGTGTTCCAGCGCTCGGCATAATCGCGGCGGGCGTCGGCATAGGTCACGAGCACGTCGACCTGACCGGAGGCAAGACGCGCGAAGGCGCTGGCGTAGGAATCGGACTGCACGGCGCTGCTCAGGTCAGAGATGCCCTTGCCGTAGTGATCCTGCAGCCACAGGGCGGGATAGATGTAGCCCGCGGGAGAGGAGGTTCCCATGATGCTCCAGTTGGCGCTGTCAAGGTCCTCCCAGGTCAGCTCCTCGCCGCCGTTGACCTTGGCAGCCAGCTCCTGACCCTTATCGGAGGGACCGGCGATGATGAGCGCGCGGTAGGAGACCGCCTGCTTCTCGGACGCCTCGGTGGGCTGACCGTCGTTCCAGTCCTTGGCGTTGTCGGAATCCTTGCTCAGACCGTTGCGGGTCGCGGTCAGGATGACCTCGGCGCCGTCGTCATAGAGAACATAGGTGCCGCCCGGGATCAGACCGACGTCGATGGTACCGGCCTCAAGACCCTCGCCGACGGCTTCGTAGGTGGTGCCGACGGTGATCTCGACCTCGCCGACCTCATAGCCCTCCTTGGCAAGCTCGTCCTTGAGCAGCTGCTTGAGGGGCTCGGTCGCGGTGATGATCTCCTGCGGCTCGCGGGACGGAACGAACGCCACCTTCAGCGTTTCGATCTGCTTCGCGCCCCGGCATCAGCCCACGAGGTACGCCCACAGGGGCAGTGTCAGCATGGAGAGCAGCGTCGTGAACACCACGCAGCGCGTGGCGAACGGCGCGTCGCTGCCGTACTTCGCCGCGAAGATGGCGGCGGTCGCGCCCGCGGGCATTCCGGTCATCAGCACGCTCACGCCCAGCGCCGTCGGCTCAAGGCGCAGCAGCATCCCGACGCCATCCGCCCCCGCTCGCTCGGTCAGGCGGGGCGCATCTCGGGCGTCTCCCCCGCCGACCTCGCCGCGCTGATGATTTTTTTGGAAAAGGAGAAGCGGCATGAGAATTCTTGACCTGCCGCACCTCGTTGAGGAGACGATGCCCGTCTATCCCGAGACCGACCCGCCAAGGCTCACGCCCTCGAACACCTTTGAGCGGCACGGCTTTCGCGAAACGCTGCTGACGCTGGGCTCTCACACCGGCACGCACATGGCTTCTCCCGCGCACATGCTGCGCGACGGCAGGACGAGGAGCTATAAGAAGGGCAGGAAACCGCGTCGGTTTCCTGCCCTTCTGCTTATTTTGCCGGCTTTGCCTTCTCCCGCGCGGCGAGCCGACGCTCCATATCTCCGCTCAAAAGCTGCGCGATCACCGCGGTAAGTGGGATAAAGAAGATGATGCCGATGATGCCGAACAGCTTTCCGCCCAGCAGCGCGGCAAGCAGCGTCCACAGCGGGGGCAGTCCCACGCTGCCGCCGACCACATGCGGGTAGATGAACTGGTTTTCGATGAACTGCACCGCCTGATAAACCAGCAGGCACAGGAGCGCCTTTTCCGGCGCGGCGAGCAGCGTCAGCAGCACGCCGATCAGGCAGGAGGCGAGCGCGCCGACATAAGGAACGAACGCGAACGCCGCCGTCAGCGCCGCGGTCAGCGCCGCATAGGGGATGCGGAAGACGGAAAAGGCGAGGAAGATCATCGTGCCGAGGATCAGCACCTCGATGCACTGACCGGAGAAGAACCTCGCATAGGTGTCGTGCGTCAGCCTTGCGACGCGGCAGATGCGCGCCGCCGTCGCCTCCTTGCAGTAGGCGTACAGAATGCCGCGGCTCTGCCTGCCAAGCTCCCGCCGCCCCAGCAGCACATAAAACATGATCACGAGCGCGAACACGGCGTTCACCGTGACCGAGACCGTCGAGCTCGCGAGATCGACGACCGAGCCGAGCACCGCGCCCGCGCCGGTAAAGAGCTTCTCCGCCGCCGCCCTCCAGTCGAACGACGCGGCAAGCCCGCTCAGCTCCGTGGTGTCAACGCCGTAGCTGCCCAGCCATGCCACCCAGTCGGGCCAGCTTTCCTTCACCAGCTCCGCGATGCTTCCGACCGATGCGGTAAGCTGCGGGATCGCCAGCACGCACAGCAAGAAGATCAGCACCGCGACGCAGAGCATGGTCAGCGCCAGACTCAGAGCGTCGGCTGTGCGCTCCTTCAGCCTCGGAAAGAGGGCGGTGAGCCGCCGCTCGATGCCGAGCATCGGCACGCTCAGCACGAAGGCGAGCAGAAGCCCCGATAGCACGGGCGACAAGCTGCTCGCAAGGGCGCCGAAAACGCCCGCCACCTCTCCGATGTTCGTCAGCGCGGCAAAAAGCGCCACGCCGAAGGCGACCAAAAGCATCTGCTGCTTTAGTTGTTTGTTCATAAGCCGGTTTTTCCTCCTTTCGCGCCGCCCGCCCCTTGCCGAAGCCCGAAGGGGGCGCGGCTCATTGCTTCTCCGCGCGGGCCATGGCTGCGATGTCGCCCACGCCGCCGAGCACGATGCTCGGACGGTAGGCGTAGGTGCGGAGCGACTCGCGCGTCGAGACGCCGGAGAGCACCAGCACCGTGGACATACCGCTTTCCATGCCGGAAATAACGTCGGTATCCATGCGGTCGCCGACCATCACCGCCTCGGCGGAGTGGCAGTTCAGCATTTTCAGTCCCGTTCGCATCATCAGCGGATTCGGCTTGCCGCAGAAATACGCCTGCTTGCCCGTCGCCATCTCGATGGGCGCGATGAGTGCGCGGCAGGCGGGCGCGATGCCGTTTTCGATGGGGCCGGACACATCGGAGTTCGCGCCGATGAGCTTCGCGCCCTGCATCACAAGGTTCGTCGCCTTTGTGAGCGTATCGAGCGAATAGCTGCGTCCCTCGCCCACGACCACATAATCGGGGTTCACATCGTTCATCGTGATGCCCGCATCGTAGAGGGCGTTGAGCAGTCCCGCCTCGCCGATGGCAAACACCGAGCAGCCGGGTGCCTGCTCCCGCAGGAAGGCCGCCGTGGCGAGCGCGCTCGTATAAAAGTGCTCCTCCGGCACATCGAGGCCCATGCGCGCGAGCTTCTGGTTCAGCTCGCGCGGCGTGTAGCCGCTGTTGTTCGTGAGAAAGAGATATTCCTTGTCCTCCTCGTGCAGCCATTGGATGAACTCCGCCACGCCCGGCAGGATGCGGTTGCCGTGGTAGATGACGCCATCCATATCGCAGATGAAGCCCTTTTTCTCGTTGAAATTGATCGAAGTGCCCATGTAGATTTCTCCTTCGTTTCTTCTTTCTGTTTGGTATGTTTTCCTGTTATATCATTGAAAAGAATGGATTTCTATATCTTTTCTGTAAAATCTACGATAAGCCGCCGGTAAAGTCGAGCACACACGCGCGCAGGCGCAATATCTCCTCCGGCGTATTCCGGCTCAGGTGCATTCCCATCCCCAGCTCGCGTCCCGCCTTCGGGCTGACCGGCAGCGTCCGCACACCCTGCGTTCTCCCCCGCATCATGATCTCCGTCATCATGGTGATGCCGAGCCCCTTGCTGACCATGCGGATCACCGTTTCATCGTCCACATGGCAGAGGCGGACCTTCGGCCTCACCTTTTTCGGGCTGAGCGCGGCATTCACATCAATGTCGAACCGCCCGTAGGGCATCAGGAACTCCTTCCCGTCGAATTCCTCGATGGGAAAGCTCTCTCTCCCGCCGACCGGATAATCCTCCGGCAGGATGGCATACATCGCGTCGTAATACAGCGGCGTCCAATCGCAGTTGACGCGGCTCTGCCGTGCGGCAAAGATGACGTCGGTACGCCCCGCCTCCAGCAGCTCGAACGGCTCAAGCTCATGGTCCACCATGCGCAGGTCGACATCCGTGTCCGGGCACACCCGCCGGAAGCGGTAAAGGATCTCCGGCATCCAGTGCATCGCGACGCTCGCATACGCGGCAATGCGGATCGTCGCCGTCTGCTTTTTCGTGATGGCCTCGATCTGATTCTCCAGCCTTGCCGTCGCGCTGAGATATTCCCGTATGGCGGGCAGCAGCGCTTCTCCGTCCTCGGTCAGCGCGATGCCGCTGTGGTCGCGCCGGATGAGCGTCATGCCGATCTCGCGCTCCAGCCCGTTGATCAGGTGCGTCAGCCCCGACTGGGTGTAGCCCACCACCTCAGACGCTTTGGAAAAGCTGCCGAGGTTGACTGCCGTCATCAATATCTCAAGCTTCTTGCTGTCCACGGGTCTGCCGCCTCCTGTCCATCAGGGTATTTCAATTTGTAATATAACTATTATAACCGGTCGTTTCTCTTTTTCAAGTGCAGGGTGTAAGATTCTCGGCACAAAGGAGTTGATTTTCCATGACGACCAAAAAATTAACGCTCCGGCAGAAAATTCTTGTTGCCGGAACACTGTTCGGAATGTTCTTCGGGGCCGGAAACCTGATCTTCCCCGTCCATCTCGGCCAAATGGCGGGGCAGAATGCCTTGCCGGCGATCATCGGCTTTACCATCACGGCGGTCGGCATTCCCATCCTCGGCGTCGCCGCCATCGGCGTCACACACTCCGACGGACTTCAGACGCTCTCCGGCAAGGTCGGCAAGGGCTACGGCATTTTCTTTACCTGCCTGCTCTACCTGACCATCGGCCCGCTCTTCGCCATCCCGAGATGCGCCACCGTTTCCTTCACGACCGGTATCACGCCCCTGCTGGGCGCGGATTCGCCGGAGCAGCTGTATCTGCTCCTCTTTTCGGCGGTGTTCTTCGCCTTCGTGCTCTCCTTCTCTCTGCGTCCCGGTAAGATCACCGTCTGGATCGGCAAGATCATCAATCCGCTCTTCCTGTTCTTCTTTGCCGTGCTGATGCTCGCGGCGCTGCTCGCGCCCGGCGCGGCGGTCTCCGCGGTCGAGCCGGTGGAGGCCTATCGGAGCGACGCGTTCTTCCCCGCGCTCATTGAGGGTTACGGCACGATGGACGCCATTGCCGGCCTCGCCTTCGGCATCGTGGTCATCGACGTCATCCGCCGCATGGGCGTGGACAATGACGACGCCATTGCCGAGGACGTGCTCTCCTCCGGTCTGCTCACCGGCGCGCTGATGGCGCTGATCTATGTGGTGTCCATCGTGGTCGGCGCGCAGTCAAGAGGGCTCTTCGAGCTGTCTGAAAACGGCGGCATCGCCCTCACGCAGATCGCCGGACATTACCTCGGCGGCGTGGGACTGTTTATTCTTGCCTTCACCATCACCTTTGCCTGCCTCAAGACCTCCATCGGTCTGGTCACCGCCTGCGCGGAGACCTTTTCCAAGATGACGAACGGGAAGATCTCCTACCGCAGCTGGGCGATCCTCTTCACGGTGTTTTCCTTTGCCGTGTCGAACATCGGGCTGAGCGCCATCATTGAATACTCCATTCCCATGCTCATGCTCATCTATCCCCCGGCGATCGCGCTCATTCTTCTCGCCTTCCTCGGCAAATTCTTCGCGCATGACCGCACCGTTTACATCGCGACCATGACCGGCACATGGGCCGCCGCCATTTTCGACTGCATGAAAACGCTGCCCGCGCCGGTGCAGACCGCGCTCCATCTGGACGCGCCCATTGCCTTCGCCGCCGCGCATCTTCCCCTGTTCGACAAAAACCTTGGCTGGCTGCTGCCCGCGGTCATCGGCTTTGCGGCCGGCATGGCGATCCGCGCGAGCCGGAGGCAGACGCCCGCAGCCCTTTCCTAAACTGCCGTCCACATCCTTCTGATGAATAACGGAAATGCTCAGAATACCGCACGCGAAAATTTTTATGCAAATTTGTTTAAGGCAGCTTTTGCATAATGGAGTCGGAATAAGATATACACCAAGGGACAGGCACGAGCCTGTCCCTTATGTGTTCGTCAGTTATAATCGGCAGAATTTGTATATCTCCTGCTTGCCGAAACAATGACCGACTCAACTACGATCCCGAGTATAGATATGGATTGCGACAGTAATAAGCCATAAAGCATTCCGCGGTAACTATCACCTCTGAAAAATTCCAGAACAAAACGCAATTCTGTTGAAAACGGCTTATCCCATCACAACGGACATGGCAGCCAGAAGAATTGCCAGGAATGCAAAGCTGATCCCAGAAAAAAGGAAAAGAAAACGCTTCCCGCCATTGGGAACGCGGCGCGTATATTCCCGAAAGGTAATAAGGCTTGCCAGAGAAGCTACCAGCGTTCCTGCGCCGCCCACATTGACGCCAACCAGAAGCCCGCAGGCATCCTGCGTGAAGCGACTGAGCAGAATGGCAGCGGGAACATTGCTGATGATCTGGCAGGTGAGCGCGGAGATCAGCATGGTCCCGTGGGACAAAAGGCGGGCGAACAGTACCCGGACAGATTCCAACCGTGCAAGATTTCCGGAAAAGGTGAAGAACGCGGCGAAGGTGGCCAGCAGTCCCCAGTCCACGGTTTTTAGTGCGTGCCGGTCCAGAAACCAGAGCGCCAGAACAATGACCGTCAAACCAAGGACATAGGGTACCAGCCGCAGCACCATGGCAACGGCTAAACAGAATAGCCCACCATAGACGGCGGCTTGGCGGGAGTCTACCGCGGCCTGCGCTTCCGGCACACAAAGCTGGTCCTTGGGAAACGCCAAGCAGCACAGGAGAATGAGGACGGTAGACAGGATGAAGGGCGGCAGCATTGCCGAAAAGAACGTTTTCGTGGAAAGATCGTAATAGCTGAAAAGATAAAGATTCTGCGGATTGCCGAAGGGCGTGATCATTCCGCAGAGGTTGGCGGCGCAGTTTTGCAGAATGAACAGAAGCGCGGCGTGCTTTTCCTGACCGGTAGAGGAAAGCACAAACCAGCCAAGCGGCAGAAAAGTCAACAAGGCGGTATCATTGGTCAGGAGCATAGAGCCGAACATGGTGATAACCACCAGCGCCGTACACACACCCCGGACAGTGGAAAAGGTGTGTACCATCCGCTGCGAAAGAGCGGAAAAGATATGCAGATCCCGCAAAGCACCCACCACTGCCAGCACACAAAACAGGCAAGCAAGCGTCTTGAGGTCATAATAACCTAAGTAGTCCCTATCAGGCGGAACAAAAAATGCCGTTATAACTGCGGCCAGTAATGAAATGACCAGCATGGCATTGGCGCGGCACCAAGATTTGACCTTACTCATAAAAAGCCCCTTTGCGTGAAAAATACAGAATTTCGCGTGTGTATTTCCGTGAAGAAGATAACACATTTTAGGATAATTTACAATGAGGTTTTATTAACCCGGCAAACGCCAAGGGGCAACGCAATTTGGTGCATATTGTGCGCTGCCGAAAACAATAGGACCTCTCCAAAAACGCACCGCTGTAACCACAGAAGATGTCCAAAAAGTAATAGCTTTCTTCAAGGAGTTGTGGTATGTGTTGTGGCTACCAGAAAAGGCGTTGATTTATAAGGCAAAGAAACGTGCCAACGGCGAAGGCAACATCCGCAAACGCGCAGACGGGCGCTGGGAGGGCCGCTACACAGCAGGCTACCACCC
>QWCH01001735.1_pt1 | contig 31074 bp, 33 predicted proteins | sample 1972671 | NCBI WGS metagenome assembly QWCH01 (sample SAMN09866713, study PRJNA288562) | Human gut metagenome isolate term3_stool, whole genome shotgun sequencing... | isolation source: gut | host: Homo sapiens | place: USA: California
ATCTTTGGTTAAGTTTCTCCAGTTATGGAGATAGAAGGTTTCAGACTTTAGGACAGAATGAAACCATTCGATACAGGCATTATCTGCTGGTGTTCCCTTGCGGGACATAGAGCGGGTGATGCTTTTTTCTGTGCAAGCCTGATAATAAGCTTTTGAGGTGTAGACAGAGCCCTGATCGCTATGCAAGAGCGCTCCTTGAGACACATTCAGTTAGTTCAAAGTATCCAACACCAAGTCCGTATCTTGGCAATCTGAGATGGTATAAGCCACAATCTCACGATTATAGAGATCCATGATAGAGGACAGGTAGAGTTTACAGTTTCCAAAGTAGAGGTAGGTCATGTCTGTGACAAGGTTATCCCTCTTCTTGAGCAATCGGGTGATGGTACGGTAGCCGTAGATAAACTGATTTCCCATACAGATTAGCTCTATTTTTTCTACCACCTCGTCCCTTTTTTTAGGCTTCTCACCTTCTACTTTCCAACGGTAGAAAGTGGATCGTTTGATCCCAAAACAGTCCAGAATGACTGAGACAGGGTAGACTTTCTTGTATTCTTCCACCAGCTTGATAAGACTTACTTTGTCGATGACCTTACCAAGCTCCGATACTTTTTTAGCAATTCCACCTGTAGGCGTAGTTGTTCCGCTTCGGATAGCTGTTCCATTCCTTTACCGTAGGTATATTGTTCCCCCACAGGTTGGTGGAAGCGGTGCAGTTCACCATTTCGATACCATCGCCACCAGGTTTTGACCTGACTAACATTTTTTATGCTCAGAGTCTCCATGATAACCTTATTGGACTTACCTGCTTTCTTCATTTCGATACAGGCTAACTTAGTTTCTACCGAATACGCTTTTTTGACCATAACAAAACCCTCCTGTTTCTAGTAAACTAGAAACAGGAGGGTTTTTCTTGTGTCTCATTTTATGGGGCTAGTGCCTTCCAACTGGTTTTAAGTAAAGTGAACCATTACCAAATAATCACGCGGTCTTCTGGTTTGCGCCACATGCCATCGCCTTCTTTAACATCAAAAGTCGTAAAGAAATCATCAAAGTTTGGCAATTGAACATTTGCCCGAAGTTTTCCAGGAGCATGCACGTCCACGCTGGCTAGCATCTGCATGAACTCTGGCCGAGCTTTCATGCGCCAGATACGGGCAAAGTTAGTAAAGAATTCTTCTGCAGAGAAGTCTGCTTCTTTCTTAGCGGCTTCCAGTGCTGCCGCAATACCACCAAGGTCTGCAATATTTTCTGAAACAGTTAGTTTCCCATTGACTTTAGCACCGTAAGAATCCTGTCCGTCAAATTGCTCAATCACCTTTTGAGTACGTGCTTGAAAGGCCTCGTAATCTTCTGACTTCCACCAATTGTTCAAACTTCCGTGTTCGTCAAATGAAGCTCCATTTGAGTCAAAGGCATGAGAAATTTCATGAGCAATCACCGCACCGATTCCACCATAGTTAGCTGATGAAGATTGATGTAAATCATAAAATGGCGCTTGGAGAATGGCTGCTGGGAACACAATTTGATTTTGCTGTGGGTCATAATACGCGTTGACCATATGGGCTGGCATGTGCCATTCACTGCGATCCACTTCCTTGTTCCACTTGCTCCATGTATGCGCAATAGAAATTTTTGCTAAATTTTGAGCATTCTCCACCAAACTCAAATTCTCATCAATCACTTTTTTCGCATAGGTTTCTGGCAATTTCTCTGGATAGCCGATATGCGGTGTGATGACATTGAGTTTGACAATCGCTTTGTCACGTGTTTCCTTAGCGAGCCAATCCGCCTTTTCCAGACGCGACTTATAAACATCAATCATAGCAGCAACTTTGTGCTCTACATCTGCTTTTGCTTCAGGTGAGAATTTTTCTCCCGCATACCACAAACCAAGTGCTTGGTTATACGGACCTTGCGCTAGCTGGTAAGCTGCCTTTTCTTTTGGACGTGGTTCTGGGACACCTGAGATAGCGCGTGCATAGGTACCTGAAAGGACACGAATTTCTTCAGTGAGCAAAGAAGTCCATGCTCCAGTAGAGAATAACTTCAGTGCCGCATGCAAATGCTCCCAATTCTTTTCTGAATAACATTCTGCTGCAAAGTCTTTCCAGAAACGCTCTTGAGGAACAATCACTTTGTCTGGGACTTGTCCCAAAATCTCTGTAAAAATCGCGTCAAGCGGCAATTCTGGAGCTAGCTTCGTAAAATCTGCCCAATCGTAAGGATGATACAATTTCACATATTCTGAACTTTCTTCATTTGACAGGACATACTTGGCTAATTTAGCATCCAATTCCAGATATTTATCCAAAATATCTTTTGTTTCCTCTGCCGAAAAGCCAAATTTAGTCAACAATTCTTCCTGCATTTTCCGCCAGATTGCCAGCAATTCCTTGCCTTTTTCATTTCCTTCTTCATAGTAGGTTGTATCTGGCAAAATGATTCCAGGCGCATCGGCCCAGAGAACATTCATTTGCGCATTCATAAAGTCTGGAGCAACATCAAAAGTAAAGAAATTTGGCTTTCCAGCCATTTCATATTCAGCAATCTTATCTGCAAATTCCTTAAAAGAGCCAAGCGCTTTATATTCTTCCACAAGCGGCATCGCTGGAGCAACTCCTGCTTGTTCCCGTCCGTCAAAATCTGCCACCAAACGATGGTATTTCACAAAATTTTGCAAAATTGGATCATCCGGCACATCTTGACCTGCTAACCATTTATCAGTTGTAGCCAGCATCAATTTTTCAATATCTTGATCCAGATCCATAAATCCACCTGTCACAGGCTTATCATCAGGAATAACTGCTGTTTTTTCCCATTCACCATTGACATAGTCAAAAAAATCATCTTGTAAACGTGTCATCTTGTTCTCGCTTTCATTGTTTTATCTTAATCCTATCAAAAAAGTTCTGAATAATCAAACTTTAATCAAAAGAGATTTTCTGTCAAACTTTACTTCTGATTTTTCTTAAAAATTCTAAAAATTAACTTGACTTAATTTTTATTTTAATGTATATTAACAGTAGAGGGGGGTATAAAAATGATACGTATCGAAAATTTAAGTGTCTCTTATCAGGAAACACTTGCTCTCAATCAGATTTCTTTGGAAATCCAAGACCCAACTATCATGGGAGTTATTGGCCCCAACGGAGCTGGTAAATCCACTCTTTTAAAAGGAATGTTGGGTATCATTGACCACGCTGGACAAACTTATCTTGATGATAAAGAATTCTCAAAAGTGCTCAGTCACGTAGCTTATGTGGAACAAAAAATTCACATTGACTACAACTTTCCTATCAAAGTAAAAGAATGTGTATCGCTTGGACTGTATCCAAAAGTGAAATTGTTTCACAGACTAAAAAGCACAGACTGGGACAAGGTGACAAATGCGCTGCGCATTGTCGGCTTAGAGGATTATGCTGAACGCCAAATCAGCCAGTTGTCAGGAGGGCAATTTCAACGGGTCTTGATTGCGCGCTGTCTGGTACAAGAAGCAGACTGTATCTTTCTGGACGAACCGTTTGTCGGGATTGATTCGATCAGCGAAGAAATTATCATGACAACGCTACGCAATCTAAAAGAACAAGGAAAAACGATTCTCATCGTCCACCATGACTTAGGAAAAGTCCCGCATTATTTTGATCAAGTTTTAATTTTGAATAAAGAACTCATTGCCATTGGGGAAACTTCATCAACTTTCACAGAAGAAAACTTGAAAAAAGCTTACGGCTCTCAGCTTTTTGTGAATGGAGGTCTTTAATATGTTTTCAGAATTTCTTGATGGACTACAAAATTTCCATTTTTTACAAAATGCACTGATTACGGCCATTGTCATCGGGATTGTTGCTGGAGCAGTTGGTTGCTTCATTATCCTAAGAGGCATGTCCTTGATGGGCGATGCCATTTCACACGCAGTCTTGCCAGGAGTTGCACTCTCCTTTATTTTAGGAATCAACTTCTTTATCGGAGCCATTGTTTTTGGGCTTTTAGCTTCGGTCATTATTACTTATATTAAAGGAAATTCAATTATCAAAAGTGATACTGCCATTGGAATAACTTTTAGTTCCTTTTTAGCTCTTGGAGTCATTTTGATTGGAGTTGCGAATAGTTCAACCGACCTTTTCCATATTCTTTTTGGAAATATCTTAGCTGTGCAAGACATTGATATGTGGATTACAATTGGTGTAGGAATCGCTGTTCTAATTATTATTGGACTATTCTTCAAAGAATTATTGATTACATCTTTCGATCCACTTCTGGCAAAAGCGATGGGGATGCCAGTCAATTTTTATCATTATCTCTTGATGATTCTCTTGACGCTAGTTGCAGTTACAGCTATGCAAAGCGTGGGAACGATTTTGATTGTTGCCATGCTGATTACACCTGCTGCTACTGCTTATCTTCACGCTAACAGTCTTAAAACGATGATTATCTTGTCTTCTAGCTTGGGGGCAATTGCATCTGTCTTAGGACTTTTCATTGGCTATACCTTTAATGTTGCGGCTGGCTCAAGCATTGTACTGACATCCGCCATTATCTTTGCCATTAGTTTCTTTATCGCTCCAAAACAACGATTTAACAAACTAAAAAATAAACCCAAGCTAAAATAAAATTAGTATTTCATTTATTAAAGGAGAACCTTATATGAAAAAATTAGGTTTTATCGCCGTTCTGTTTTTAGCCATCATCGGGCTTGCTGCCTGCGCTGGTCAAAAAGGAACTTCTGCCAACAAATCTTCAAAATTGAATGTTGTTGCTACCAACTCGATCATCGCTGATATTACCAAAAATATCGCTGGTGATAAAATCAATCTGCACAGTATCGTTCCTGTCGGAAAAGATCCACATGAATACGAACCATTACCAGAGGATGTGAAAAAAACATCAAAAGCTGATTTGATTTTCTACAATGGTATCAATTTGGAAACCGGCGGAAATGCTTGGTTTACAAAATTGGTCAAAAATGCGAAAAAGACTGAGAACAAAGATTACTATGCTGTAAGTAACGGAGTGGATGTTATCTATCTGGAAGGTCAAAATGAAAAAGGGAAAGAAGATCCTCATGCTTGGCTCAATCTAGAAAACGGAATTATTTATGCTAAAAACATTGCAAAACGTTTGATTGAAAAAGATCCTAAAAACAAAGAAACTTATGAAAAGAATCTGAAAGCTTATACTGCAAAACTTGAAACATTGGACAAGGAAGCAAAAGCAAAATTCAATAATATTCCTGCTGAAAAGAAAATGATTGTTACAAGCGAAGGTTGCTTCAAGTACTTCTCTAAAGCTTATGGTGTCCCATCTGCTTATATTTGGGAAATCAACACTGAAGAAGAAGGAACTCCAGATCAAATCAAAACATTGGTTGAAAAACTTCGTAAAACAAAAGTACCATCACTCTTTGTTGAAAGTAGTGTTGATGACCGTCCAATGAAGACTGTTTCAAAAGATACAAAAATTCCAATTTATGCCAAGATTTTCACTGATTCAATCGCTGAAAAAGGAGAAAAAGGCGATAGCTACTACGACATGATGAAATGGAATTTAGATAAAATTGCCGAAGGTCTTAGTAAATAAGAAATATAAAAGGAGCCGGAAATGATTACCAGTTCCTTTTTACTTGAAATCCTTCTTGAATAAATAAGCCTTTCATTCTCTGAAACAAGCGGTTATCGGCTGTATTCTTAAGTTATTTTTGATATACTAGTATGATAAGGAGTAAAAGGACAATATGACCCCAAACAAAGAAGATTACCTCAAATGTATTTATGAGATTGGTACGCATACTAAAAAAATTACAAATAAAGAAATTGCCGCCCAGATGCAGGTGTCTCCCCCAGCTGTCACAGAAATGATTAAAAAGATGAAAGCCGAAAAATTGATTGTAAAAGATAAAACAAGCGGTTATTTACTGACAGATCTTGGTTTACATCTTGTTTCTGAGCTATATCGCAAGCACCGTTTAATCGAGGCTTTCCTCGTACATGATTTGGGATATACGACTGATCAAATCCATGAAGAAGCGGAAGTCTTAGAACACACCGTTTCAGAATTATTTGTCGAGCGCTTAGAAAAAATGCTGGATTTCCCAGAAACCTGTCCCCACGGCGGAACCATTCCTGCAAAAGGTGAATTATTGGTCGAAAAATACCAATTGACTTTAGATCAAGTTGAAAATGCTGGGACCTATCGTTTAACACGAGTTCACGATGAATTTGAATTATTAAAATATTTGGAAAAACACGATTTACATCTGGGAGATACGCTGATTCTGGAGCAATACGATCCTTACGCTCAACTGTATGCGCTCAAGGTCAATGGAAAAGAGCTGCAAGTCAACTCTGCTATCGCTCAACAGCTTTATGTGGAAAAAAATATAAAAGGAAGTCGAAACTGATAACATTAACACATTGGAGACTGCTCAATGCGTATTGAGTTTTATCCTAGAAAGCAAACAAGTCTGGAACAGTTTTGTCCAGACTCGTTTTTATTTATCATTTTCTCAACGATTCTTCGTATCTAACACAATCGTCACCGGTCCGTCATTGACTAACTCAACCTGCATATCAGCTGCGAAAACACCTGTTTTAACAGGTATTTCTCGACCTAGCAATTCGTTAAAATCATCATACAATTGACTAGCCAAGTCTGGTTGAGCAGCGCCTATAAAAGCTGGGCGATTACCTTTTTTTGTATCTGCGTAAAGGGTAAATTGAGAAATAGAAAGAATTTCTCCATTTACGTCTTTGACGGACAAGTTCATCTTGTCTTCATCATCTGAAAAAATCCGCATATTGGCAATTTTTCTCGCTGCATATGCCACATCTTCTTGAGCATCATCTGGAGCAACACCGACTAGCAACAGTAGTCCTTGCTGAATTTGATTATAAAGTTCGTTATCAATCGATACCGAAGCTCGCTTCACACGCTGAATCACTATTTTCATTGTTGAACTTCCTAATTTTCGTTACATTTTGTGAATTAATTCACAAAAACGCAATTTTAGCAAAACATTTCCGCTCTGCTGTCCTCACCTAGCCATTTGTCCGTTTGACAGAATAAACTTCTGGCACGCTCTTAATCTTATCTACAACTGTTGTGAGCATGGATAAATTAGCGATTCCGAAAGAAACATGAATGTTGGCAAATTTCATATCCTTAGTTGGTTGTGCATTCACAGTGGAGATATTTTTTGTTGTATTAGACAAAACTTGCAGCACATCGTTCAAAAGACCTGCTCGATTCAAACCATAAATATCAATGTGCGCTGTGTATTCTTTCGTAGAGGTATTTTCTTCCCATTCGACCTCAATCAAGCGCTGCTCATAATTTTCCTGCGCTCGTAGATTCATACAGTCCTTACGATGAATGGCAACCCCGCGCCCCTTTGTAATGTACCCGACAATCTCATCACCAGGAACTGGATTACAACATTTGGCAATCCGTATCAAAAGCCCTGACGCACCTTGGATAATGACGCCGCCCTCATGTTTGACCTTGAGGGTGTCCTTGTTTTCAACCTTGACTTCACCGCCCTTAACAAGCTCTTCTGCTTCAGCTCTTGCTTTAGCACGCTCTTCTTCACGGCGTTCTCTTTCTGTCAAACGATTAAAAATCGAAACAGCACTAACTTCACCAAACCCAATCGCCGCAAAAAGAGTTTCCTCTGTTTTGTAGCTCGTTTTTTGCAGAACTTCTTCCATGTGTCTTTTATCCATGTATTTGTTAGCCACATAGCCATTTTCTTGAAATTGTGCTTGCAGAAGTTCTCGACCTTTAGAAATGGATAATTCCTTGTCTTGATTTTTGAAAAATTGACGAATTTTATTGCGTGCCTTGCTAGTCTTAACAAGGTTAATCCAGTCACGACTCGGTCCAAAGGAATTGGAACTGGTAATAATCTCAACTTGGTCCCCAGTTTTTAACTTCGTAGTCAAGGGCACCATGCGACCATTTACCTTTGCACCAACCGCTTTTTCACCCACTTTTGTATGGATTTCATAAGCAAAATCAATCGGTCCTGAGTCTTTTGGCAGCGAACGAACAGCACCATCCGGCGTGAAGACATAGATTTCTTCAGCAAGGTAATTTTCCTTGACGGAATCCACAAAATCCTGTGCATCATTGGACTGGTCTTGGAGTTCCATCATCTCCTTAATCCAATTCATCCCAATCGCCGATTCTTTGCTATCAACCTGCCCTTTAATACCTTTTTTATAGGCCCAGTGTGCAGCAACCCCGTATTCTGCCACTTCGTGCATTTCTTTGGTCCGAATTTGAAACTCAATCGGTCCCTTAGGCCCATAGACGGTCGTATGGATTGACTGGTAACCATTTGCCTTGCGATTAGCAATATAATCTTTAAAACGTCCGGGCATTGGTCGCCAGAGTTCATGAATGTAGCCCAACATAGCATACACATCACTTTGCGTATCTAAAATGCAACGAATAGCGATCAAGTCATAAATCTCATCAAAACGCTTTTTCTTGTCCTGCATTTTCCGATAAATGGAGTAAATATGTTTAGGACGACCGTAAATTTCCCCATGAAGATTACGCTCAGACGCATAGGTTTCAATCTTATGAACCACTTCGTCCACTAACTCCTCACGTTCCCGACGTTTTTCTTTCATCAGGTGGGAAATCTTATAAAACTCTGTCGGATTCAAATATCGAAAAGCTAAATCTTCCAATTCCCATTTGACGCTCGAAATCCCCAAGCGATGAGCCAACGGAGCATAAATTTCCATGGTTTCACGTGAGATGCGTTCCTGCTTGTCTTTGCGCAGATGCTTGAGCGTTCGCATATTGTGCAAACGGTCTGCCAGCTTGACCAAAATGACACGAATATCCTTAGACATCGCCATTAGCATTTTTCGGTGGTTTTCAGCCAACTGCTCCTCGTGAGACATGTACTTGACTTTACCAAGTTTGGTCACACCATCGACAATCACGCGCACACCATGTCCAAACTCGCCTTCCAAATCGTCCAAAGTTGCAGCTGTGTCTTCTACAACATCATGTAAAAAACCGCAAGCGACACTGACCGCATCCAACTTTAGCTTAGCTAAAATCCCTGCCACTTGAATCGGATGGATGATATATGGCTCACCTGATTGGCGAAATTGCCCCCGATGCCGACCTACTGCATAAACCAAAGCTTTTTGAACAAAGGCAACATCTTCTGATGATAAATACTTTCTAGTAAGAGCGACCACTTGATCGCCCGTCAAATTCACTTCTTTTGGCATTTTCTCTCTCCAGTTCTTCCTACCATTTTATCATTTTTAGACCGATATGAAAACAAGGAAATACAGAAGAAAGCAATAGAATCATAAGAAATACCTAAAAGCTGCAGATTCAATACCATTTCCCCAATACTAGGAAAAAGAACATGGCACCATTTCAGGTAAAAAGCCCGCCTTTAAATAGGCGGGTTGTGATGGAAGAAGTGATGTTTTTCAGTATGCAACATATCTCCGATAAATTCAACATAAGCATAAATGAGATAGCAAGCTGATACAACGCCTAGCATAGCAATCAACAACTCAAATAAGGTAGATAAAGACATGATTGAACCTCCTCTCCTTATCAAGCAAAAGCATTTTTCGTCATCTAGCTAGCAAATTTGTTCCTGTACTTCCATCCTTTCTAGCTAAGCTAGATATTTCACTTATATTATACCAAAGTCAGGAGTTAAGGACAATAGAAATTAGCTTTCCCAATGATTTTTCCCTATTGCAGTAGCTCTGTCAGTACACTGACTGCACTGAGTGCGTAAAGCGGAGCTGTCTCTGTCCGCAAGATACGTGGACCCAGCCCTGCAAGTATAGCTCCCATCTCTTCCAATGTGGCAATTTCTGCTGGAGACAGGCCACCTTCTGGACCAAAAATAAATAAAATCCGACTTCCTTTTTTGAGTTCTGTCACAGCCTTGACCAAAGCAGCAGACTCTCCCCCTTTGGCAGATTCCTCATAAGCTACAATGACGCGGTCAAACTGGCTCAAACAATCTAAAAAATCAATTTTCTTCTCGAAAAGTCGAACTTCTGGTACCCAATTGCGTTTGCTCTGCTCTGCTGCTCCCAAAACAATCTTCTCTAGTTTGTCTGCTTTTTTAGCAAGTTTCTTACCGTCCCACTTGGCAACAGACCAGTCGGCCTGAAAGGCCCAGATAGCAGCTGCACCCAGTTCCGTCGTTTTCTGAGCTACCCATTCTAGCTTGTCTCCCTTGGGAAAGCCAGAAGCAACCGTCACATGAAGTGGCAGCTCCGCGTTTTCTGGCAATTCTTCTACCAGATTCAGCACATGGCGCTCTCTATCTGCAACTCTTGCTAGACGTTTAATACCATCCTCAAAAACCAGTACTACCTCATCATCTTCTACCAAACGCATAACAGAAAACATATGCTTGAGGGTATCTTTATCTCTGATAATGACAGGATTTTCAACCTGTCCTTTCACAAAATACTGCTGCATCTAACCTCCTATCACTCCTGAAATCTCCTTGGTTTTCTTAAAGACACAGGCATTCCACTCGCCCTGAATCATGTGGGTCTCAAGGAAAAATCCAGCAGCTTCTGCTGACTCCCGCACCAGATTCCATTTCTCAGAGATAATTCCGCTCATAATCAGGTAGCCCTCATCCTTAAGCAAACGGTAAGCATCATCCGTTAGATTTACCAAAATATCCGCCAGAATATTGGCTACAATGACATCAGCCTCAATATCAATGCCTTTGAGAAGGTCGCCAGCTGCCACATGAATATTTTCAGTCCCAGCATTCAGCGCAATATTTTCCTGAGCAACACGGACAGCCACATCGTCTAGGTCATAGGCGAAAATCTCCTTGGCACCCAAGAGAGAGCTGGCAATGGAGAGAACCCCACTGCCTGTACCCACATCCAGCACCGTTTCTCCGCCCCGCAGGACCTGCTCCAGAGCAAAGAGGCTCATCTTGGTCGTCGGGTGAGTGCCCGTACCAAAGGCCATGCCAGGATCCAGCTTGATAATCTTCTCACCAGTGGTCACCTCATAGTCCGTCCAGGACGGCACGATGGTCAAGTCATGGGTGATTCGAGCCGGTTCAAAATATTTTTTCCAATTGTCCGCCCAATCTTCCTCTGCCAGCTGCTGAGTGGTTAACTGGGTTTCTCCAATCTCCAAACCAAAATCTCTAAGCTGTACCAAACGCTCTTTCACTTCTTGACGAATCATTTCAAGATTCGCTGTTTCTGGGTAATAAGCCGTAATGGCAACCATATTCAGCTGCTCTACCTGAGGCAGCACCTCCCCAAAAGGACCAGCTTCCCCCAGATAATCCGCACTGTCATCAATCGCCACACCTTGACTGCCTAGGTCAATCAGAATATTACTGACCGCTTCTTCCGCCTCACGGCTGACCATGATAGTTAGTTCTTGCCAAGTGTTCATGTGTCATTCCTTTCTTTTAATACTCTTCGTCATATAAACCATATCCATGCCCTCTTGCTCTGGTTCAGTATGCGTTTGATGATAGCCGCATTTTTCATAAAATTTGACCATAGGCTCATCTTGGAAAACCGTACACAAATCCCACTGAGTAATCGTAGGAAATCTTTTCTCTAGCAGGCGAATCCCTTCGTAGCCATAGCTTTTTCGCTGATATTGAGGCAAAATCGCAGCTGTACCAAGCCAACCTTTTGTTCGCTCATCGTTGGTTTGCAAGCGAAGAAAGCCAACAATTTCCTCATCATCTTTGACAAAATAGTAAAAACTATTAAGACGTTCCACCAACTTCCACTTAATCCGCTCCCTATCTTCCAGATAAGGATCATACTGGTCATGATATTTTTCGTAGACAGCTTTAAAACTAGCACGTTGAATACCGATAATGGTTTCTAAATCTGTAGCTTCTGCTTGTTCTATATGAATCATCTCTGCACCTCCAAATAATCTCCCAATCTACTTTTCAACTGCGGGATGACGTTTTCATCCGCTAATAATTCTTCTATATTTACTAATTTGTAGCCCTGTCCTTCGTCACCAAAGACAATCTGATCTATTAGTTCTTGACAGATAGAAGCCACCATGAAAACAGAAACTTTCTCAGGATGAACAAATCCCTGATAACATTTGACCCAAGCAATGGAATCCTCCATCAGTTCAATGCCCAGCTCCTCAAAGACTTCTCTTTTAATGCACTCAAAAGGCGTCTCGTCCTTTTCTCTCCCACCGCCAGGAAAATCCCACATATTAGGATAAGGAATAGTCGAAATATCGTCTCTTAAAATGGTTAAAATTGTATCACCATGCAGCAAAGCAATTTTACAGCCTGAGAAATCAAACGTTTGATGCAAAACAGTCATATCGCTCATTCTTACTTTCTTCCGCACAATTAGTCGTCTTCTTGGGACACCCTTGTGTTTTAGTATCTCGGATAGGGATAAAAGTCCGTCTCTTGCAAATCTGCTCTGGCTTTTTCAAAAGCTTTATTATTCCAGACAATTTCAAATTCCTCTGCCGCTGGATCTGCCAGAAAATCCATGAGAGCATCTAATCCCTCTTCGGCTGTCTGCTTCAAAAAATCCACAAAGTAGGTCAAGAATTCACGAGACAAACCTTTTTTTGGCTCGTAAGGAACAACTGTTAGATAATCCTCTGTTTCAAAGTGAGACTTAGCAGGATTATAAAAGAGAACGCTTTCTTCAAAGAAAATGTCTTCTGTGCTACTTTCTCCATCCACATCTAACAGTTCGATGCCATTTGCATTTTGTACTTCTAAGAGAAAGGACACTTCTACGGCATGATTCTTCTTATCCCAGTTTATCTCATAGTCAAATGGAAAGCATTGCCCCATTTCTTCATTTAATATATCCAAAAATCCATATTTAACCATAGCCAGCCTCTCTCCAATCCTTTAAAATGTGTTAAAATAGATATAACTATAGTAACATAAATCAGAACAGTTGAAAAGAATACCAGTAAGGAGGAAAACGTATGCCAGACAATTTAGCGATTCGCATGCGGCCTAAAAATATCAATCAGGTCATCGGTCAGAAACATCTGGTCGGTGAAGGAAAAATCATTCGTCGCATGGTGGAAGCCAATCGCCTGTCTTCCATGATTCTCTATGGTCCGCCCGGCATCGGTAAGACTTCCATTGCTTCTGCCATCGCTGGTACTACAAAATTTGCTTTTCGGACCTTTAATGCTACCGTTGATAGTAAGAAGCGTCTGCAAGAGATTGCGGAAGAAGCCAAGTTCTCTGGTGGTTTGGTGCTACTTTTAGATGAGATTCACCGCTTGGATAAGACAAAGCAGGACTTCCTCCTCCCTCTGTTAGAAAACGGTCTAATCATCATGATTGGTGCCACAACAGAAAATCCTTTTTTCTCCGTCACTCCTGCTATTCGCAGCCGGGTACAGATTTTCGAGCTGGAGCCTCTGACAAATGACGATATTAAACAAGCTATTCAAACAGCCCTGACGGACACCGAACGAGGCTTTGACTTTCCTGTCCAGCTAGATGATGACGCTCTGGATTTCATTGCCACTTCCACGAACGGAGACTTGCGCTCAGCCTTTAATTCTCTAGATTTAGCAGTTCTCTCTACTCAAGCAGATAATACATGCGTTCGCCATATCACTCTGGATATTATGGAAAACAGCCTGCAAAATAGCTACATCACTATGGACAAGGACGGAGACGGGCACTATGACGTTCTGTCCGCCTTACAGAAGTCTATTCGCGGGTCTGATGTCAATGCCAGTCTCCATTATGCAGCTCGCTTGATTGAAGCTGGAGACCTTCCCAGTCTCGCACGACGTCTGACGGTCATCGCTTATGAGGACATTGGTCTGGCAAACCCCGATGCTCAGATTCATACAGTGACCGCACTTGAAGCTGCTCAAAAAATCGGGTTCCCAGAAGCTCGCATCCTCATTGCCAACATTGTCATTGACCTAGCACTTTCTCCTAAGTCCAACTCTGCCATAGTAGCTATAGATAAAGCTCTTTCGGATTTGCGACAAAATGGAAACTTACCTATCCCCCGCCATCTACGAGACGGTCACTACGCTGGTAGCAAGGAGCTGGGAAACGCGCAAGATTACAAATATCCACATAACTATCCTGGTAATTGGGTGCAGCAAGACTACCTTCCTGAAAAAATTAAAAATGCCGATTATTTCACTCCGAACGAAAACGGGAAGTACGAACGAGCCCTTGGCATGACTAAAAATAAGATTGAACAACTCAAAAACCACTAAAAAATCGTGGTGTCGTTTGCAAAAAATCAATTTTTTCTCTTGAATTTTTCAAAAATTGTGGTATCATAATTATAGAAACGCTGTGGTGTACGACTTCACACTTAAGTGTTGACCGACTATTTTTTGTATTATTAGGGAAACAAAAGACTTCTAACAGCTTGCAGGCCGTCTCACGCGGAAGCAGCTTCAGTTAGAGCGAGTTGCCCACCTGCTTAATTGCGCGGGTTCAATACAAATCGTGAAGGTCCGGCACCAATACAGCTTTTTCTGTTGCCTCCTTAGCTCAGTTGGTAGAGCAGTGGACTCTTAATCCATGGGTCACAGGTTCGAGCCCTGTAGGGGGCATCTAATATTTACATGCAAAAGCCTATCATATAGGCTTTTTTAGCTACTCTTAACCATTTTTGCCCCATCATTTGCCCCACTTTTTTTATCATTTCTTTTAAGCAAACGAATTCTCTCAAATTCTTCATCTACTTTTTCTTCTAAAGTATGCCCATAAACTTCTATTAACATAGAAATATCCTTATGTCCTAAAACTTTTGCAATCACTCCCAAATCAATCCCACAATGCCAAAGATAACTGCCAAATGTATGTCGAGCTCCTTTAGTTGTAAGCAAAGGATAAATCTCCAATCCTTTTAGCAGACTCTTTAAATATTTATTAACTGTAGCAATATCTGGGACATCATATTTATAACCGAAATGTTGAAATACCAACTTATCTTTATTTTGAATCCCTAACTCTAAATTCACATTTTTCTGTAACTGAAGTAATTCCGATAATAATAACATATCCTCTTTACTAATTGGAACAAACCTCACAGAAGTTTTATTTTTAGGCGGTACAAATTTATGAGACAATGTATTATAACGTCTATATGTATAAATTCGATTCTTCTCAAAATCAAGTTCATCTATCGTCAAACCAATTAACTCCCCAAAACGCAGACCTGTTACAAATAAAAAATAAAGTATAAATGGAACTATAGACTTAAAATAATCAAATCTTTTCCTCAATTCTATCAACACCCTAAAATAATCTTCTTGTGTATGCAAATATTTATCATCTGCACTTTGTGCATCTACTTGCGGAAATAGTTCCACATCATATGTAAAATCATCAATTACTAATTTATCAGCAATCGCCATTCTGATTGCTGATTTTATACTATTATGAAAACGACTTAAAACATCTCTCCCTACTCGTTTACCATATTCATTCAAAATACGTTGATACAGACTACCCGTTATTTCTAATAACTTCAATTCGCCAAAAAATTCAATAACAATCTTTTTCCTAGCAATATACTTTTTCTTCGTTAATTCACTTTTTCTTTTATTTGGTAAAATTTTAACTTCTAACCATTCTTGATATAATTCAACCATTGTCATATTTCTAGCAATACTACCACCTAAACGCAGTTTTTGAGCTATAGATTCTGCCTCTAAAATAGCAGCCTTCTTCGTTTTAAAACCACTCCCATGATCTAAAACCTGACCACTTTCCCTAATTTCATAACTCCATAACTTCTTACCGCTCCGTTGTCTATATCGTATGCTTGCCACTATATCTGAACCCCCAAAATTTCACTTACAACACTTTTAGGAACAATCATCAACCGCTTTCTATCATAAAAGCTATAACCTCGTTCAACCAACAACTCTCTTGACTTTTTTATAATCCGTTGTGCAGTCGTTTTACTATAACCCATACTCATTAAATCTTTATCTGATATAACATTGTCATTCATTATAAAATATCCTTTCTATACAAAAAACAAAGCAAGCCACTAACGACTTGCTTTATTAAATTTCTTCAAAAGTGCTACTCCAGCTAACATCAAGACACCCGTTAAACTCAAAGCAAGACTGGCAACTGTTCCTGTTTTAGGTAAAACTTTTAATTCACCTTTCTCATCTTTCAAGGCAACTGTACCATCTTGTTGCTTAACTGCTCCAATTTCATACGCATTCTTCAGTTCAACTGCTCCATCTGGATTTTGAACATAAACTTGTCCTTCTTTTGTTCCAACAACTGTATGACCTGTATTCGTCACAATTGGTTGCTGCTCAATTTGTTCTTCCGTAACATTGGTTTGTTTTGGAGTATCGGTCGCTTTAACACCTGTACTTTCTTCTGCTTTCTTTTCCTCTGGTGTAGGAGTAATCGGTTTTGTAGCCTCATCCGTCTTAGGAGTTTCTGCAGGCTTTTCTTCATTCTTTGAAGGCTCAGTTGATGGCTCAACTGGTTCTGTGGAAGGTTCGCTTGGTTTGACCTGTTCCTGATTTCCCCCTGAGTTATCTGGAATAGTCGGATTAACCGGTGTCTCAGGAGTCACCTCACCCGTTTGCGTTTTGTCATCTTTAGGTTTCTCCTCTTTTTCCGTCGGAACTGGAACTTTTTCATTATCCGAAGGAGAAGGAACTACTACATCTACTGGACTTGTGACCTTTCCTTCTTCTGCTAAAGCAGCCAAAGGACTTGTACCTAAAACGCTAACTGCTACTAATAAACTTGCAACTACTTGCTTTTTCTTCATTTCTTTTTTCCTCATTTTCTTTCTATTAGTCATTTCAATGACCGTCTACATACCATAACTGACTAGCTGTTCCCTTATCTAATACTCGATAAGAAACTGTCATTGCTGGTACTCCAAATACATTCATTTCTGAAATTAAAATTGATCCATCACTTCTTACCTCTTCACAAAAAGCCACATGACCATAAGTTGGATCAGAACCAGCTAAACCTTGAACAAAGGAAACTGCTGTATGCTTTTTAGGTGTATGACTAGAAGAAAAACCTGCTTTTCTAAACCAGTCACCGCCATTCCCCATAAAGGAATCAAACTGAATACCTAATTGTTTTGCACGATTATAAACATACCAGGTACATTGACCTGCTGGATAAGAACCACTTCCGTCGTATGCATGACCATCATATTGGCTGATATTTCCCCAACCTGCAGGAATCGCTGTGGTACTTGTACCTGTATTATTATCCTTAGAAAACGTACCTTGTGCTGTTTTCAAAATATCATAGATGACTTCTGCCCACTCTTCAATCGCACTTACCTTCGTTTGAGAATCGGAAATTGCCACTCCTTCATAATATTGTGACCAATCCCTAGCTGCCTGTTTTGGATCTCCACTAGAACCCATTTTTATGACAACTCTAGCATAAGCTCCCTCTAATTCGGTACTCATCAAATCCATTTGAATTTGTTTGTCGAGTTTCTTTTCTTTCGCTTGATCCCAACGATTGCCATTGATTATACTACCCCAACCAGACCACTGATAAAAACCAGCTACACCACCACTCAAATTCACCGCCTTTACATCAAAACCACATTCTCGATAAGCTACCGCCAACGAACCACTAGTCCCCTGAAGTGTGAAATGATGACGAGAAATAAGTCGATTTGCGAAATCCAACGCATTTTGTGCATTGTCTTCACTCAACTGCCGACCCGTTTTTTCTGTAAATTGTTGCGCAAAGTCTTTAGCAGAGATGGTAATGCCTCCTGTTGTGGATTCAAACGTTTGTGAATCAGCAACTCCACCTCCAACAATTAAAATGATAAAGCTCAAAAAAAGAGTAAGAAGTAAAAACAGACCCACTAAGCTACGTTTTACTAACTTCATTTTTTCCTCTTTTCAAACAATTCTCTTGAGATAGCCGATTTTTCTTCTACAATAGGAGAACTTTCTAAAGGTTCTTTAGACTGAATGGACGGTATTTCCTGTTTCCGTTTCAATTGTTCCCTATGAAATTCTCGCTTCATTTGCGGCTTCACCAAGTCGTTTTCAATCATAGAAGAAAGTGTTAGCTTCTCATCAGACTGTTGTTGATATTCCCTAAAAGCGACTTGTTCTCTTTTTCGTTCTTCTTGTCTTTCTTGACGTTCCAAGTAACGATTTTCTCGTTCTTTAAAAGCTACTTGAGCAGGGGAATTCGTATCTCCAGCTAAATCATGTAACTTAGACCGAAGACGTTCTCCTTTTGGAATAGTTGCGACATGACGTAAATGATCTGCCGTATCTAATAAACGTTGTTTAAATTCTGCTCTCTTATCCAAAGCCACCTGTTTATCCAATGTTTCACCTGCACCATAACGAAGCGTATCATAACCTTCTAATACCCGATTAGCTCCTTGCTTCATGGTGTTTTTAGTTGCTCGAAACAACGTTCGCACCCCAGAAGATGATGGAATAGATGGCTCTAACGCTTCATTCACTAGACTATCTGCCAAAGGTTGTGATGGTTCAACTGTTGAACGATCTAGAGTTCGATTTTTAGAGAAAGGATTCACCGTCGGAATTAAATCTGGTTGGTACAAGTGCCCAAGATTTTGTTGAACACGTTGTGCCACTTCTTGAGCAGACAACGTACCTCGAACAAACAAACCCATTAACATGGAGCGACAACGCCAAAGGACAAACCAAATCAAGCCCTGCAGAATTGCTACCCAGAAATAAACCTTACTCATACCGCCTGCGACCCCTTCAATCAAACTATTGATAAAGAGAAAAGCCCGAATCCCAAAGAGACCCAAACCACCTAAAAAAGCAAACTGAAGAATCTTCTTTCCTGCATTCCCCAGAACCTGCTCAAAGCTTGGAATCATGGCAATAAAGAGTAAGAAAACCAAGGCTACAATCATCAGAAGTACCATGTACTTAAAGACTAGCGAAATCAAACCAATCATGATTAAAGCTAAACCAACCACCATAGCCTTGACTAATGACGCAAAAGCAGTTAGGAACTTGCTGCCAATACTTGACCAAGATAAATTGGAGATTTTTTCATTTTTATCTGAAAATGTCTTTACATCTTTAGTTTTACCCTCTGTTTCAAACAAAACCCTCACTTTCTCTTCTGAGACATCTGTTGTATTGAAGTTTAAAGCCAAAAATGGTTTATAGACCATTTCTTGAAAAATCGCTTCTTTAACCGTTGCCAAGTTATTGACATTTGTGCCAATGGATTGATGTTCTTTATCCAACTGATCAAAGCCAGAAATCGCAATCTTTGTCATATCCGAAGAAACACTATCCACAATCTGAATCACTCGAGACAGATTATATTTGGCTTCAAACTGTTGATTCACAACATTCGTTGAAAAAATAGACGGACGATACAAAAACAGCGCTAAGAACCAAACCAATAAGAAGCGAAACATTTGAAAAGGGAAACGTTTCGTTTTAAAGAACTCTACCAAGCCACCTATCATCGCTAACGCATAAACCAAATATTGGTAATCATCCATAAAGGTTTGAAACATTTGAGCGGAGAAAGAAACAATCTGATCCAATACTTGATAAACATTTGCACTAAAGACTTGTTCTAAAATGATAATCACTAAGCAATATAGTGTCTTTGTCACAAAAAACAAGCCCTGCACAATGGCATTGACCACTTTGGGGAAAATATCTGTTGTTCCAAAAAAGCCATCTTCCAAATAAATATAACTCGTTAATTTAGACAATTTTGTTGGATCAACCGTATTTTTAGCCTGTTCCAAATAAGTCTGTGCTTCTTCCCGCTTTTTAGCAGCTTCTTCTAAAGAAACAAATTTTTCTTCATAATTACGAATGGTTGTCTGCAAACCTTGTATCTGGCTTGAATCATTTTTATCCGCATTCTTTGCAATGTAATTTTTAATACTTTCAATATCTCTTGCAGCCTGTTCCAATTCTTTTACAGTTGGAGCTTTCTTCTCTAGTATTTGATCCACTTGTTCCGCTGCTTGCTTAACACTCTCATAGGAAGAATCCTTTTGAATGGCTCGCTCGTGTTTTTCTTTTGTCTCTTGAGCTCGCTTCTTTCTAGCCGCTTCCCGACTTTGGCTTTCCTGAACATTGGCAGGTACATAACCCTGATTTGAATTTTTGGGAATGATTTTCTCATTTGGATTTGGAACAGTATTATAACCATTTATTCCTGGAGTATCTGCCAAAACACTAATTGGAAGAAATAATAGAAACAGACTAACAAATAATAGCTGTTTCATTATTTTATTCATTAAGCCACCTCCTGCTCTTCAGGTTTCCGTACTGTTTCAAACAGTTTCGCAATTTCTGGGAAAAACAAACCATCAACCGTCACTCGCTCTACGCGACCATAGGTATCTTTATAGAGACATTGAGCCTTAGTCATATTGTTAAACCACTCTTTACTATCTTCTGTAACTTGCACTTTCAAGCGACGGAGTACCTTTTCTGCCGCATTCTCCGCTTCATTATGAAAACAGAAATACGTCCCAAAGGCAGAGGTTTCTCCATCTTCTCGGTTTGAATCATCTGGTTCTTGCGAAATAAAGACCAAGAAATTATTTTGAGAGCGTCCAACCCGTTTGATTCGATTTAACAAACCACGACCATAAGCCGTAATTTTAAACAACCATGCTTCATCCATAAACTCTACTGTCTTACTAGCATAATCCCGTTCACCAAACTTGATACAATAATGACCTAAAGCGTACATCACTGCCAAAGACTTCTTATTTTCATAAGATAATTGCACCTTTTCATCATTTGGTAAATCTAAGTTCGCAATTTCCAAGATTGTATTTCGAGCTGTGAAGTCAACTGCTGGATTGATACCATCAGAAAAAATCAAGCTCAAAACCGAATCCTTCGTTTCTTCTATCAACAGTTCCGCTGTCTCTCGAACCTCTTCATTTTCATGTTGAGCTAAAGTCTTAAAAACAGAAAGTGTCCCAACTTTTTCTCCTTTTGCCCGTCTTTCCGCAAACTCTCGAATCATTTTTGATAACTCTGTCTTGAATTTTTTCTCTTTGTCAAGAGGCATAAACTCATCAATCATCGAAATAATCAAGCCTTTTGCCTGTGTACGATCTAAAAAGACAAGCGGATCCAATACTCCAGCATTTTCTTCCTTAGTATAATCTAATGTGATAAAATGAAGACTTCGGATATAATCTTGAATTTCTGGAAAACAATCTGTCTCCTCTAATTCTCTTAACATCTTTTCATACCAATAACGCTTTTCCATTTTCGGATCAATATATAAGGTTTGGTCATTGAGTAAACTAGAGTAAAAATGAAGCATACTAGCCGCAAAAGTCTTCCCTCTTCCTGTATCTCCTGATATAGAAATATGAGGATTGTTTGTCTCTCTACCGTCTGCCTGCTCATTCGCTTCTAAAATATTAACAAAGACTGGTTTATCACTTGCCGCAATCGCTTTTTCAAAGCGAGAATGCCAAGACTTTCTTTGATTATCAATCATGCCAAAATAAAAGCCAACTTCCTCACCAACCATTTGACTTGTAAAAAACAAGTCTTCCGCAAAAGCTCCCGCTTCAACTGGCTGAATAAAATTCTTATCTCCTGGCATAAGAATTTCACCAAAACGATTTTTTGAAAACAAATATAACTGATAAGGTGTTGCCCTGGAAAGACTAATCTTACTATCTTTCATGGAATCCATGAGAATATTGATTTTTTGTTTTAAAACCGTATAATCTGCATCCGATACAACCATCGTCTGCAAATAATTAATCATTGGAATACCTTCATCAATCTTCTCTTCCATTTTTTCAACCAAGTATTTTGATTGACCAACCGACTTCTTCCCAACCGAATCCGCCTGTTGGGCTTCTGTTTGTGCTCCCTTTAATCTTTCACGAGCAAAACGTCCTTTTGTACGAATATTATTAAATGGCAATCCCTTTGTTTTCGCAAACTTTGCTTTCGTCCACACCTCAACTGGAAATCCTAATGCTCTGACTCGTTCAATTGTATGCAAATAAGAAGCATTCTCTGCTTTATAAGCAACTGGCAAAAATGCCACATACTGACTCCCTTCCTCATTAAATAATTCCAAAACATTCATCTTCTTAAAGTCAACTGACTTATCCCCTAGATTTCCCATGTAGTTTTCAACCAATTTCACTTCATACTCTTTATCTACGTTTAAAGAATGAAGATAAGCATAGCGATTAACAAAAATCGTTTCTTGGGTTTCTAGTCGTCTAAACTCTAACAAATCTAGCTTTTTTTCTAATGCTTCCCGTTGACGAATGTACTTTGCTTCCCAGTCGTCCAACACATTCTTTTGAAAACCTAAATTTTCAATCAATAAAGTAGAAGCGGCTTGAATAGAAGATTGAATCACTTCTCTTACATCTACCGAAACAGAAAAAGACTTTAATGGAATCGAAATGAAATAATGATAATCGCACAATTCCTTCGTAGACATCAAATAATCATAGGATTTTTCCAAAACAGAATACGCCATTTCTTCCGTATCTTTAGAAAATTTATAAGATAACTGTCTAAACTTCCCTAACAAATCTTTTGGAAAAGGTAACATGACTACATCAAAATCAACATACCCTCTTATTTCTTCCAACCAATCTACCACTAAATTCTTAGAAGCTTCTTTTTTAACTTCATCTACTGGATTTAGAACTTGTGGTTCGATTTCATACAAAGCAAAGACACTTCCATCTTTCTTTAAAATCAGATTTTCAACAATATCTTCAACTTCGTTGTTTAATGCCATTCTTTTTCCTCTCTTTCCTTAAAATATAAGATGGTTTAAAATACAATAAACCATCATTCAAATAAAAACGTTTTCTCTTCCTACCATATTTCCAATAAAAACGAACATAATCTTTAAAAAACTTTCCTACTGATTGTTGTTCAATTTTCAAATCTGATAAAATAATCCCTAAACTCCAGATTGGAAAAAGCCCCAAAGTCCCCCAAAAAATCAATGGAATCGGAATTACCTTTGCCACATGAGACATCAGCCACAAATACAAAATATACAAAGTTAAGCTCCAACCAATCGTTGATAACTTAATCGCATTTGATAAAGAAATCTTCTTGGACAATTTCTGAATCCAAATCGGTTGTTCCAAAGCTGACCGATAATTATAAACTTTTTTATCTACTCGCTTTTTTTCTACCATAACTCACTCCTTAAAATCGGATATGACTCAAAGCCCAGTTCAAAAATTCTCCCATTTTTGTTAAAACTTCTTCTGGATAAATACAGAAAAAACCAAATGCAAAGCCACCTAATAAAACAGACAATGCTTTCCCAAAACTCTTCGTTTTAAAAAATTCATAAGCACCAGCACCAAAACCAACTGCTAATGCAACCCATACTCCTTGTTCCTTTAAAAACGTTGTTACTAAATCTTTCATTTATTCTTTTCCTCCACTATTTCAATTCTGCTGCATATTTTTTTGAAATACCATGCTCTAGTTTTTGAACACGATACGTTTCTTCTTTTTTATCTACTTGTAAAGTAACTACGAAATTCTCTTGGTGAGTTAGCCCTAATCCGTCTGTAAAAGTAACCTGTACCACATTCACTAGCACATCTTCTTTTTGCTTATCCTGAATAAAATAAGAATAATCTACGGACTTAAAGACATAACCTTTTACTGGATGAACTTCCTTAGAAAAAGGAGACATTTGTGTCTTGTCACCACTTGCATAAGCCTTGAAAAATGCTTCTACATATTCTTTAGCCTTAGAGTATTTTGAATCATCCGCTTGAAGATTCAACTGCACCTTATTTTTCGGATTTTTCGCAATATAAGAATCTTCATCTGTAAAATAAGGCAAGTCAGAAACATAATATTTGTTATTTTTTACTCCATAAGGAATATTGATCACTCCAACATTATTTTTCCATTCATCATTGACATTTACGGAATAACCCACACGATAAGTCGCAAGATGATTTGTAATTTCAATCAAAACTGCACCTGTCAATTTACTTTCAAGATTCGTTGTTTTGGTACTTTTCACATCTATTCCTGCACCATAAAACTTCTTTAATTTCTCTTGATTTTCAGGACTATTATCTGAAAAATAAGAGTTTAAGAAATCTGTCATGAATAAACCAACTTTATTTGACAAGTTCCGTGAATCTTGATTTGTTACCTGGACTATTTTCTTTTCACCTCGCAATGTTCTAACTGCATTAGAAACAATTACTAAACCAGCCAAGCCAACCACACCAACTATAAAACCAAGCAATAAAAAATTAGCCGCTCTTTGACTAATCTTTCTTGGTCTTATCTGCACATTTTCTTGTTTCCGTTTTGGAAACTTTATTTTTTTCTTTTCTTTCCTAGAAGAAAAGAATTTCAACCCTCTCAATTGTTTTCTCCTTTCACGTTTTATTTCCTTTAAAATGGAATTTTTTAAAAATTTCCGCTCTAAAGGACATTATCTACATCTACATAAAACCCTCGTGTTGTATTGAGTACCACTCCTTTCTCTATATAAGCCTGAACAGCTGTCACCCAATTATTAGCCTTGTAAAAAAACTCAACAACTGAGGACATTTCACATTGATTCAAAATTTTTATCATTAGCTGCACTTCATCTTTTGTCACAAAACAATAATGATGACTAATGATGTCACTAACCGACCAATGATTTTTCAAACAATGAACAACAATAAAATCATCTCCAGCATATAAGCCTTCAATGACCCGTCTTAACAAATACGCTTCATCAAGACTCATTATTGTATCTACCTGCCAATCTTCAAAGCCACAAATAAAAAAAGATTCATCACTAAATCCCCTTTCTGCCATTCTATCCTTGATAACCTCTTTAGAATATTTCATAATATCTAACTGACACAATGAACTGGATTGACCGTCTGCATGCACTCGAACATTTGCAATCATACTTCTACCTCATAAATAAGAAAATAAGGTTTCTTACATTTTTATTTTCCATTCCACCTTTTAACAATACTTTCCACTTCCTCAATCTGTTCTTCACCAAAAATTTCCACAAAGACAGAAGGCATATAATTAAAATCTCTAGCTACCTCTTGACCACTTTCATCAAGTACAAAAAATATTCTTAAGACATACTTGCCATTTTTAAAAAACGTCAAATCATACCTTGTTTTCTTAGCATTAGTGCGAACTTTAGCACGATTATAAGACATTCTACCACCATGTGCCAACAAAACCAATCGTTCAAATATCTCTTCCACAGTCATTTCATATTCTCCCTCTCATAAAAATACGTGCCATTGCTTATCAACATAACCCAAAAGAGAACATTTATCACTTAATCGCTCGTTAATTTCTTCTAAGTGCTGTTCAATATATTCATCTAACTCACCATTTTCAAGAAGTTCTTGATAGTTTTCGTCAGTCAACATCCTTGTCTGATAAGTCAAAACATCTTCTGCATCTAAACATTCATAATGATTCACCCACATATCATCTGGATTTCCATCTCCAAACGCTTCAATTTCTGCACCATCAAAATATTCATCTACAGCATCTTGAATTTCTTCTGGTAAATCCAAAAAGTTTTTACCATACATATAATCTTCGCATAAACTGATATAACAGTTATAAGTTACTTTTACAGACATATCTTCATCTCCTATTCTTAAATAAAAAAAGAGAGGCTTTCACCTCTCAAGTTTTTGACTAATTTGCCAACTCAGACAATGCTTTCCCACGCCCACGAAGAATCCCTTGGAAACGTCGCATTTCTTTATTAGCCCACCAGTATTTTTTAAGTTCACTTTGAATATCTTCAAGTCCTGATTCTTTTATCTGTTTTCCAGTCAATTCCTCAAACTGTTCACTTTTCAAAAGATTATTTAAACGTAGGGAAGCGTCAAATGCTTCCTCAAATTTATTTGCCTGTAAAAGTTCGCCCAATTCAGAAGAAGTGCCTTTTACTTGTTTAATAAATGTTTTTGTTGTTTCAGCCATTTTTGTTTCTCCTTTTTATTATATTATTTATAGCTTTACTTTTATATCAACTAACCTTCTTTTTTGTAGGTGAACGAATCATTCTCATCTTTTTATCTCTACTTTCTAAAAGATTCCCTTCGTGCTAACAAGCGCTTATACAAACCATGTTCCGCACAAAGTTTTAATACAACTTCCCTTTGTTTTTTCTCAGACTGCATTAAAATCCCAAAAATCAACAACCTTCTTTTCAAAGTAACTAACTGTCTTAAATCCCGTTCATAATCTTGTTGTAAAACAAATAAACCCGCAAAAGTATCTTTATCACAAGAAGAACGAGCTTGACGAACCAATTCTTGAATATCCATCTGATAAGTATTCATTGTCCCTTGTTCTATTTCAGGATAATAAAATACTCTATCTGGAATCATCAAAACACAACTTTTTACAATTGGTTCTAAGTCCTCTCTGCTTTCCAAAAATAACTTCAACTGCTTTTCTGCATACATGAAAGACTGCTCCTTACTGAATTTAAAATTTTCTCACCTCGATCGTTTAGTTCTCCTGAATTGATAATCATTCGCAAATTTTCTTCACAAACTAATTTGTCATATTCTTCTACCAAAGCAAGTGAATCAGATACCTGGTGCATTAACCAGCGAATCGTACGTTCAATGTTATACGATTCAGGCTGAGTTGATAATTTCAACGGTTCAACTCCGCCAAATAACAATTGCCATTTTTTATCCATAAGATAAGCACCATAATCATTCAAGCCGTCATAAACATTGATTTTACTATTGATTAAAGCTCGTGCAATTTCTGCTAGATCTACACCTAACAAGTATTCTTCCACCACTCCTTGAGCCTTTCCATGAGATAAACGAATTTCATACCGATTCCAAATTCCAAATACTTCCAAGGACTCTTCTACACTTAGATTTTCTTGTTTTGCTAGTTCATATCGCTTTTCATAAAAGTTAAAATACATTTCAGATTGACGACTGCCAAAATAAAGAGAAATACCTTGACGATTTTCCTCAATTTCCTGTTCATCTTCAAAATTTAAAGAACCACCACCAATGTAATTCCATGTCCGCATACTATTGAAATCCAATTCTTTATGATAATACTTTGTAATCATATCTGATAACAAAAATTGTTCTGTTTCCTTTTCATATCCTTGATACAATTCATCAATTGCCAAATCTAAGCGAGTAACACGCATATCTTCTCCGTAAGCTATCTTTAATTCTTGAAAAAAATCAAGCCAAGTAATTCCCTCATTTTCAAAAATGAGTTCCATTTGGCGACAACCTTTCCCAGACAGCTGCATTGTGATTTGATAATTACCTGTTTCAAATTTATCAAAATAATCAAAGATCCAAATATCACCCCGTTTCCACAAGTGGTTATAATTCATCAGCTTAGATTCATACGACTGAAAGTCTTTAAAAGCAACATGCAAAAATTTTTTACAAAAAAATTCTAAGTCTCGTATGCTCATTAACGTAATTCTCACATAGTCCACCATCACACGTAATCGAGACGGATCATATTCTAAACAACCAAACTTAGACTTTATTTCACGAAACTTATCTAGTGTCAGTTCACGACGACCAGTTTCATAGAATTTTAAGCTCTGCAAGCTAATCCCTGCAGATAATGCAAACTTCTTTTGAGTTAATTTTCGTTTCTTCCTAAAATCCTTTAAATACATTGGATTCATGAATATTTCCTCCTTTTTCTTCATAAAGTTTACAGTTTTCCGCCCAAAAGTTTACAGTATCAAAAACTCGTAAACCCTTGATACACTTGGGACAAGGCGGGTTGTAATTTGTATTTTTTCAAATATTACCCCCCTATTAGAAATCGGGGGTTGAAAATTGAAAATCCCTCTGATGAGAGATAGGATAATCGGTGTATCGGGATAAGCGGCTGCCCTACGGTCAGACCTATCCCTACACCTATCCTATCTCTCATCAGAAGGAGCTCAATAGCCCTTCTTCTACTATTCTCCCGTAAAATACTGAGATAATAGTTGTTTCCACGTGCCTGTGAAATTCTCTTTCTTTTCAAAAAGACGACTTACCAACTGCAATTCATCATCTGAAAAAATAATATTTCCTTCCTCACGTGTAAACTGATGATAGTCTTCCTCTTCCAGGAGAGCTACCAATTTTGTAACTTGACTAAAAGATTTTTTAGTTTCCTTAACCACATCCATTACACTAAACAATACTTCATCTTCCAATGGCATTTCCTCCATTTCTTCTACATCAAATGGTTCTAATTCCTCTTCAGCAATAGATTGACTTTCCGTTGCTTTCTTCGCAAACTCTAACAAATCATCACTCATCAGCAAATCTGCTTGTAATTGTGTATTCTCCATTGGATCAAATTGATTTTCATGACGTTCAATTTTCACAAATTCATCATAAAATGAAAAACCTTTTGTCAACAATGGCGAATAAAATTCTCGTGCTACTTCTCCAAAAACAGCTGCATAGCCTCGCCCATAGACACGACGACCAGAAACGTATTTCACATACTTAAATTCCTTATTACGATTTTCAGCACCAAATAAAGAATCATAACCATACTCATCCAATCGACCTACAGAAATCCGAAAGTTAATATTTGCTTGTAATTTCGAACCCAAATCATCACGAGATGGCTTTTGCATAGCTATAATCCCAAAACATCCAGCTTGGCGCCCTAACAACAGAAATTGACCAATTGCATCATCTACTAAATTCCTTTGTTTAAAATCCAGCATAGACATTAAAGCATTGTACTCATCACAAACAAAAAAGTATGGCTCTAACCCATACTCATAATATTTCTTCAAATCCTTATGCCCCAAACGTTTCATTTCACTACGCATAAAATCGTATCTAGCCATCATTATAACAACGGCATCTTGAAAACGCTGAACAATATCCTGAATTTCAAAAACAACACGACCTTGAAAAGCTGGCATATCTGCCATAGTCACAAAATCTGCACGTTTTGGATCACAAATATCTACTACACCAATCTTTGCCAAGCAATCAATCAATGAACATAATAAAACCGTCTTACCTCCACCAGTACCACCTGCAACAAGTAAATGAGGATCACTAATAAAATCCCAATAAAGATTTTTCATTAAGCAAACCCCTTTTTCCTTATCCCAAATAACTTCTGGTATTGAAATCCGATTCAAATAAGCAGAATAAGCCAATTTATAAGTTTTAAACTTTGGTTCATCTAACGTTTCCATGAAATCCATAAAAAACGTATCTTCTAGTTCTCCACCCATTTTTTTAAATTTTTCCTGAAACTTATTTCCAGCCATTTTAAATGAAATAGATAAATCATATTTACCTTGTTGCATATAAACAGGCGGAAACTTAATAGACTTCTGCTTACTCCCCTGCTTTGTCTTTACATAAACATAACCATGTTCAAATAAATAAAAAGACAATTTACCCAATCGTTCCATTTTCTTAAAAAATGGTGTGACTTCTTGCAAAAACCAAGTTAAATAAATGGAGAAAAAAACAGATAATAAAAAAAGACCTACTGTTAAACCAATTTGAACATAATCAAGAACTTGATAATCTTTTATATGTAAATACATATAAAATAATACAGCCACAAAAAAAGGAGAAAAAAAGAAACCAAATAAAATATAATTCATATGCCGCATATAAGGTTTTATCCTTACTCCACGATATTGCGGTAACAAACGTACCATCTAATTCCTCCTTATTTCACATTATCCTTTATGCTCCTCTTGCTTTTGTTGTTTAGGAGCTTGATTAGTTCCTACACGTTTAATTGCAGAAGCAAACAACTTAAACTGATTATTCCCAACAGAAGAATAAGTTACCACAATATTATCAAAATCTACCTCTTCACGATTTTTTAATTTTAAAGCTTCAATATCTGATAAAGATTGATCTGTAACTGTAACAAAAATTGGTTGATGTTGTACATAAGACTTCACACCAACCACAATTCCACGAATTTCCCCAGTAGGAACTTGCGGATAAAGTCCACCTTGACGAGGAGGCTGAGTTCTATCCTCTTCATAAATAACATCTTGCCCTTCAACACTCAAAAACACCATTTTCCCAAAAATTTGTTTCAAATCAACCAAACCATCATTTAAAACACGATACTGTTTATCAGCAATCTGCAATTTTTCACCAAAATTCAATCCTACTTTTGCCATTAGTTAGCTCCTCCCACTTTTTTCAAACCTTTCGCCAATGCATTCAACGCTGGCGGAACATTACGACCATTCAAACTACGATCTTCAAAGAAACGTGGCTCAACCACTTCTACCAAAGAATCTTCCTCAAATACTTCATTAGAAGCTGGTGTAATCACATGAAATACCCCATGTTTTTCATTACTTAAAACATGGCGTTGATATTGTCCTGCCTGTCCTTCAACTTGACGAGGGGCAGTCCCTAAACATTCGTAATATGCTTGTCCAATAAATTTTGGATCTAATTTTAAAGTTGTAATATCCATACTATTTTTCCTCTTTTCTATAAATAAAAGGCATGACAACTTATTTATCATGCCTACTTTCATTCTTAATTTTCTTTCTGTTTTTTCAAACCAAACAGACCAAAGCCTGCAAGGATCATTCCCAAAACAGACAATCCAATACCAGAAGCTGTACCTGTTTGTGGTAAAGCTGGGGCTGGTGTTTTTGGAGCTGGAGTTGGTTTCTTAGGTTGTGGTTTTTCTGGTTCAGGTGTAGTTGTTTTAACCGTATTAGAAACAATTTCATGACCATTTACTACATTTTTGTAGGTGTTTTCAAATGTACCTGAAGCAATCCGTTTCATTTGAACCGCAGCATCTACATCAAATTCAGACGCATTATCTACTTTATCTAAGAAGTCTTGCTTCATTGAAATTTCAACAACACCTTTAGCCTTATCATATTTCAACTCTGTATATTGTGATAAGTCTGTACCTGCCTTAATCACTGAACCATCTTTCAATTTGATGTCAACCCCTGCAAGAGCTTTATATTCGCCAGTAAATTCATCACCTTTTTGGTCAAAATCATCAAAGAATCGATATTCT
>QWCH01001739.1_pt1 | contig 31013 bp, 35 predicted proteins | sample 1972671 | NCBI WGS metagenome assembly QWCH01 (sample SAMN09866713, study PRJNA288562) | Human gut metagenome isolate term3_stool, whole genome shotgun sequencing... | isolation source: gut | host: Homo sapiens | place: USA: California
CCTCTTCTTGAAAATCGTCGTCTTATCGCCTTCGATTTTCATAGCGCCTTTTGGCACGACTGAAAAGCTAACGCTATTCCATTCTTCGGCTATCTCAGCTAATTCTTGTTTGACTACTTCGACTGGCTTCTTAGCTAGCTTATTCTTGTATTCGTTGCCTAGCCTGTAATGGTCGCGCTCCCAGTTCATAATCACGCGCATTTGTTCGTAGTTTTGCATGTTACACCCCTAACCGTTTTTCTGTTTTAATGTTCTCTAACATTTCTGCCAGTGTTTCTTTTTTGGGTCTGTATCGGTTACGGGATTTCCATTTGACGAACAGGCGAAATCCTTCGTAATTGACAAAGACGATTCTGTGAGTTGGGTTGTCAATGAATTGTCGAAAGTCTGGATGTTCTCTCATTTCTGCCGCCCAACCTTTAGCAGTTCCGACTGTCAACCCTTCCCAGATTTGGCAAAGGTGTGCATAGTCGCCATATGTTGCTTTTTCAGACTGATTGGCAGGCCTGTAAATTATTTCTGCTTTTGGCATAGTAAATTGTTCCTTTCTGTGCTATAATTCAAGTAGTTTATTTTGTTGAGCGCCTGACTTCGTTAGGTGCTTTTTTTATTACGCCGCTTCTTCCTGCTCAATCAGTGGCAGGATACCTTTTTTGTTTTTGAGCAAATCATAGATGAACAACCGCCCTTTTTGCGTCCAATAAGTATGCATCTTACTACGTTCTGCATCAATCGTATGTGTTTTAGATTGTGTGTATCCTTTATCAGCATATTTTTGATACAGTAGCCATGTGCTACCTTGCTTGAACTGAACTTTGAGGTCATGTAGTAGACTGTTGAGTTTCTTAGCACTCATACCATAGTCTTTAGCAATCACTGAAATAGCTACCAAAGATTCACTTTGCAAAATCAAATCATAATAAGTTGCTTTTGGTTGTAATTCCTGAATAATTTGATTCTTTTGAGCTACTTCCTCTTGTGCTTGTAAACGTAGCTGACGTTCTTCTTTTAAACGTTGGAATGTTGCAATAGCAAAATCAGGGTTATCTAGCAGCTCGTCAGTTGCAAACATTCCATTTTTTCGAATTGTTGGTAGAACTTCTGATGTGACCCAACGTTTAAACTCTTTGGCTTGTGGTAGCTTACTAGATAAGATTAGAGAGTAAAGACCTGATTCGTTGATGATAATCATCTCTCTATCTTGACCTGAGGTACCGAAACGGTACTTCAGCTTATCTTCTTCATCTACGTGTCTATTGACATCTCGACTACCATTTTGGTAGCCTAAAATCCCAGCCACATCCTTACCCACAAAGTAAGGTTCATTGTTAATAGTTACTGTTCGGACATCTTGTCCGTGGAAGTTAAAAATTTCGTTCATCTTTGTTCCTTTCATAATTTCAATTATTTGGTTTTAATTCTGGAAATTCCTGTTTTAATTTTGTTAGACGGACGTTGTACCTATCTAAAAAGAAATTTTTGAATTCGTTATATGTTTCCAAAGCGTTTTAGAACTCATCGTCTGTCAAATCTTTTATTACTGTTGCACCATGCAAAGATAAAGCAAGAGATTTCAAATGTTCATGGATAAGAGAGGCATAAAGATTTTGTTTCGAATGATAGTAAATTCCTCTTTTATTCATCAACCTGTTTGTTAAAAATATTTTAGAGTCACTACCAATACTCCTATCCCAATAGTTCCCTGTTGTGATTGGATAGATTGCACTACCTATTTCTCTCTTATAAGGATTTTGAAGTAAATCAAGGACTTTAGGATGATTGTTATTTACCATACGAATATCTTCATCAGTGATAGCGACTTGACCAAAATCTTTTCTAGCCTTAACCATTTTATTGGCGACTGCCTCAGCAATCATTTCTTGCAACTCACGTTTACTTATTGTGATTACTTCTTCCATTTTCCTACTCCTCAAATTCTTCCCATGGCTCACGAATACCAAGAATTTTAGAAACACGTAGTTTTAAATCAACACTACCTTTACCAGTTTTGAGCAAATCGGTAATGGTACCTTGACTTCGTAAACCAACCGCTTGTGTTAAATCTGCTTTCGACCAGCTTTTCTCTTTCAATCGTTGTTCGACTAAAGCAGTCCATTTTTGATGTTGCTGACTCATTTTTTTATCTTTCCTTTCTTTAAAATGGTAAAAGCGAAGTTTTTTGCGAATTTTTTTACACTTTTTATTGACTTTTTTTATACATAAGTGTAAAATCAATGTATAAGAAAATCACTAACAAAATACTTGATAAATACTGATAATCAAAGCCGCCAAACTTATTTTTTTTAGTTTTATCTTCGTTTTTTGTTTCGCTTATTCATTCGCTTTACAAATTATATTTTATACGAAAGTGTAAAATAAGTCAAGGATAAATTACACTTTTTTATAAATATTTTTTGTCATGCCTCAGAAAGGTTGAAATGACAATGTTTTCCACACTTGAAAAAATTAAGGAACTTGCTCAAAAACAAAGAATAAGTCTGCAAAAAGTTGCCGAAGATTTAGGGTATAGTATAAATTATCTCTATACTTTAAAAGAAAAGACTCCTAAATCTGACCGATTACAAGAAATCGCTGACTACTTCAACGTATCCACAGACTACCTGCTTGGTAGGACTGATAATCCTAAGATTGCCGATGACAAAGAGCAGTTTTATTTTGAAGGAAAAGAAGTTGATGTTGAAGAACTTGCTAGCACAGCCATGCGATTCAATGGAAAACCTCTGACTGATGAAGATAAGAAGGCTATTCAAAATATCATCGAAATCTATCTCAAAAAATAATAGCGAAAAGGATTGATTGCCTGTGACAGAAAAAGAACTTTTTGAAGAGTTCGGGGTAAGAATAGAAATTTATGAAGATTATCTCTTTAAAGATGAGGCTTTCTACATTCCAGGATTGCAAACTATGTTTTTAAGCAATGCTATCCCTGAATCAAAAAGAGTGCAAGTCACTTTACATGAACTTGGCCATAAGGGACACATGCCACACCTATATAAGATATTTAGGGAAAAATGTGAACTTGAGGCAAACAGAAACATGATTCATTACTTGATGAAAGAAGAGCTTGAACAAGCAGAAGATCGAACAGTCTTTAATTATCTTGTTTTTATGGAAAAGTACAACTTAAAAACCATCGCTGATGAGACAATGGTTTTGGAAGAATATTATAATCTAGTTGGTTAAACTAATGAATGATGTGCAAAAACTGAACCACATTAAAAGCTGAGAAGGATATATTTATGAAAAAAGGAAATTCAAAGGTTATCACCATAATCTTGGGGATTCTTGCTTTAGTAGTAGCTATTGCTTTACTAAAAGTTCTATCACCTCTTCTTTTTGTAGGTGGACTTATTGGTATTTGGTATTTTATCAAGAAAAAACCAAATAAACAGTATCGTAACATAGCTATTGCTATCACTCTTGTAGGGTTCTTTGGGACAGCTTTATTTAATAAGCCAACTTCAGAGACTAAAAGTACAACAACTAGCTCAACAGTAACTACTACATCAAAATCAAAAGAGGAAACAAAATCATCAGAAGAACTTGCTGCTTCAAAAGCTTCATCAGAAGCTGCTGCTTCAAAGGCTTCCGAAGAAAAAGCAAAGAAGGAAGCGGAAACAAAAGCAAGCATGGAAGCTGCTGCCGCACAAAAAGCTAAAGAAGAAGCTGAGAAGAAAGATCCCGCAACTTATCCAACGCAAACCTATGATGAAATGGCTAGGAATGGAGACAGTCATGCTGGTGAAAAAATTCAAATTACCGGTAAAGTTATTCAAGTCCAAGATTCTGATGACGGTGGAGCAACTTTAAGGGTTGCGACATCAGCTGATGGGTATGATGATGTCTATCTAGTCCAAATAATGTCTTCTGAGTGGAAAGGCCATAGACTTCTTGAAGATGACCAAATCACAATATATGGCACTGTTTATGGGTTGTATAGTTATAAAACTGTAATGGGAAACACCCAAACAGTCCCAGCAATAATCGCAGTATTTTATTAATTTATAAACAAAAAAGCCCTACGCTCAAATTTTGGTCGAGGAGAGCGTAAGGCACTTGCGTATAGTAATAAACCTGCTTTTCAGTAGGCCTCTTTACTATACCCATTTTATCAGAAAATGAGGGAAAAAACAATGTGGGTAGAACAACACAAAAGCGGAAAAGTAAATTTTGTTGAAAGATACCGTGACCCTTATACCAACAAATGGAAAAGAACGTCTATACTCATGGAGAAAGACACCCCCAGAATACGAAAAGAAGCCCAAAAGATACTTGATACTAAGATAACTAACCTTTTGAATAACCTAAAAACGTCAGAAATGCTCTTTACAGCTCTTTTAGACCAGTGGTGGGGATTTTATCAACAAGAGATAAAACGGTCGTCTATCGCTTCGTTAAGGGGCAATATCAAGGAAATAAGAGAGTCTTTTGGACTGAATGTAAAAGTGGTCAATATTGATCCCAAATATGTCCAAACTTACCTAGACAATCTCGACTGCTCCAGAAACAAGAAAGAACGTTACAAATCTATGCTCAACCTTGCTTTTGATTACGCTGTTGATCTGAATATTATTAAAGATAATCCGTCTCGGCGGGCCAAGCTCCCGCGAATAAAGAAAACTTTGGAAGATTGGAAGAAAATTGAAGAAAAATATCTTGAAGAAGATGAAATTCAACCGCTTCTTAAAGAGTTATATCGACGCCCCAACACTTACCGTTTAGGGTTACTGTCTGAGTTCATGAGCCTAAATGGCTGCCGTATTGGTGAGGCAGTCAGTATCGAACCAACAAATTATAATTTTGAAACCAGAATCCTACAGTTGCACGGAACCTATGACAACACAGAGGGCTACCGTAACGGCGAAAAAACAACTCCCAAAACTCTTGCCTCCTACCGGGAAACAATCATGACCAACCGTGAAATGGAAATCCTCAAAGAATTGGAGTTCATGAATGAACTGGAAAAAAACACCAATCTACGATATAGAGACATGGGCTACCTTTTCACAACTAAAAACGGAGTTCCTATTCAAACTAACTCTTTCAACCTAGCTCTTAAAGCTGCCAACGAGCGATTGGAAACGCCGATTCGGAAAAATCTTACCAGCCACATCTTCCGTCATACTCTAGTCAGCCGTCTGGCTGAAAACAATGTCCCACTTAAAGCTATTATGGATCGTGTCGGTCATACTGATTCAAAGACGACTGTTCAAATTTACACCCACATCACCAAGAAAATGAAGTCAAATGTGGCTGACATCATGGAAAACTATTGATTTTATGCCCCAAAAATGCCCCAAAACACAAGAAAAAGCCTATTGTACAAGCTAGAAAGCTTGACGCAATAGGCTTTTTAAATCGCTATTATTTAACAGCGTCTTTAAGAGCTTTACCTGCTTTAAATGCTGGTACTTTAGAAGCTGCTATTGTGATTTCTGCACCAGTTTGTGGGTTGCGGCCTTTACGAGCTGCACGTTCACGAACTTCAAAGTTACCAAAACCAATCAATTGAACTTTTTCACCAGCTGCAAGGTATTCAGTTACTGCTGCAAATACCGCATCAACTGCTGCTGCTGAATCTTTCTTAGTCAATTCTGTAGCTTCTGCTACTTTTGCAATCAAATCTTGTTTGTTAGCCATTTAACAAATCCTCCAAAATATTTTATGAATTAGTAGTCACTAACTCTAACAAGTATTATCATATCTAAAAAATGTTATTAGGTCAAGCACAAAACGAACTTTTTTCAATTTTTCCAAAGATATCAAACTTATTCATAGCGAACGAGGACTGCCCACGCATTTTCACCTGTATGTGTTTGAATAATAGAACCAGTCTTCAAAACAGAAATCGTTTTTTCCACACACGGTTGCAAAATCTGTTTCATTTCGTTCGCCAATTCGGCAGTTCCTGCATACGAAATTCCAATCTCTGCCACTTTTTTATCTTTTAAGCTTTCAACTAAATCATTAACCCATTTTTTGAAGGTTTTTACACCACGCCCCTTAACAATCGGTTGTAATTCATTGTTTTTCATTTGCATAACTACTCGAATATTAAGCAACGAACTGAGAAGCCCAGTCACACGACTAATACGACCACCTTTTACAAGATTTTCAAGCGTTGACACACCGATATACAATTCTGTTTTTTCACGTACTTCTTCGATTCTTGCTAAAATAGCATCAAAGTCTGCACCTTCTTTTGCTAGTTTTGCAGCTTCAACCACTTGAAACTTCAAAGCTTGATCCGTAAAAGAGCTATCAATCACTGTTACATCTACATTTGCCAAGGTTGCCCCTTGTCGTGCAGCTTCGACCGTTCCAGACAAAGCATGCGACATATGGATAGAAATGATTTTATCGGCAGTTTCTCCGAGTGTTTCAAAGATTTCTGCAAAAACACCAACTGGTGGTTGACTGGTTTTCGGTAGATTTTTGCTTGACTGCATCAAACGAAGAAACTCTCCTTCTTTTAAGTCAGCGTCTGAATAAACAACACCATCTACCATTACAGACAAAGGAACGATTGTAATCTCTAAATCCTCTACAACTTGCGGTTCAATCGTAATAGATGAATCCGTTACAATTTTGATTTTTGTCATAGTTTTCCTACTTTTATAAATTTTATCTATTTAATTTATTATATCAAAAAAATAACTTTTTGTGGAATAATTTTTCTGGATAAAATGTGTAAAAGGTGTGTAGAGCTTTCTATTTTTCTAAATAAACAGAATTATTAAATTTTCAGAAAATAATTGACACTGTTTTATTTTTTTGTTAGCCTAGTGATGTATCTTATTGAAGCTGTTGCTTTGAAGAAAGGGTTGATAAATGAAACAGACAAAATTTTTAGGAATTCTTTGTCTTGCTCTTGTTATGATTTCAATTACAGTTGGTTCTGGTCACTTTTCGTGGTGGCAGCTGCTACACGGAGATAAGCAGACTGGGCTGCTATTTTTAGAGTCGCGCTTGCCAAGGACAGTCAGCATTCTCCTAGCAGGCTCTAGCATGAGCATTGCCGGGCTTCTTATGCAGACTGTTACACAAAATCATTTTGCTGCTCCTAGCACGGTTGGAACGGTCGAGGCTGCAAAATTTGGTATGTTGCTTAGTTTATTTTTCTTTCCGTCAGCCACATTAGCGCAAAAAATGCTATTTGCTTTTGTATCTGCTATTTTTTTTACGATTATTTTTATTAGACTTATCAGAAAATTCTCATTTAAAGAAAAATGGTTGTTACCGCTTGTCGGAATTATTTATAGTGGAGTGATTAGTGCAGCAGGAGAAATCATTGCCTATCGTTTTGAGCTTGTCCAAAGCATGACTTCATGGACACAAGGCTCTTTTTCCATGATTCAGAAACATCAATATGAATGGTTATTTTTAAGTTTAATCATCTTGATTGCAGTATGGAAGCTATCAGCCACGTTTACCATTATGAATCTAGGGGAAGACGCTAGTCATAATCTAGGCATTTCCTTTTACCAAATGGAAGGAATGACGTTGTTTCTCATTGCATTGACGACAAGTGTGACGATGATTACAGTCGGCTCTCTTCCATTTATCGGAGTCATTGTTCCAAACATCATTCGGAAATTTTATGGTGACCATATCACACGCATTAAGGGACTGACCGCATTAACTGGTTCCTGTCTCATCTTGATCTGTGATATTGTAGCTCGTCTAGTCATTCGCCCTTACGAAGTCTCCGTCAGCTTGATTTTAGGAATTTTGGGTAGTTTGGCGTTCGTGTATCTTTTGTGGCGAGGTGCTGCTCATGAATAAAATGAAGAGTCAAACAAGAAATCGCTTACTTCTATTGCTTTTGTTAGCTAGCTTGAGTGGCTTGTTATATCTCATGCCAATGGAATATCCTTTAACAGGTTTTATTATGAAATTGCGCTCGCAAAAGTTACTAGCCTATCTTTTAGTCGCCATAGCTGGAGGTCTTGCTACAATCAGCTTTCAAACAATCACAGAGAATCGTTTTTTAACACCAAGCATTCTTGGAATGGAATCTCTCTATGTCTTTATGCAGACGATTTATCTTTTCTTTGCTAGCAAATTCATCTGCAATACTGGTCATCCTTTGCTTGAGTTTATCTTAGTCTTACTCATACAGTGTGGCTTCTTTTTCTGCCTGCAACCTGCATTAAAAAAGCTACTCCAGCAAGGATTTGTATTTATTTTATTGATTTGCATGGCACTAGGGACGCTCTTTAGAAGCGCCAGCACATTCTTGCAGGTGCTAATGGATCCTAATGAATATGATAAACTGCAAACAAAACTATTTCCTTCCTTTCAACGAATAAATATGGATATTCTATCTGTCGCTGCAATCATCATTGGACTAGCAGGTTTATATTTGTTAAAGAAGAACGCTATTTTGAATGTTTTTCATTTGGATAAAAAGACAGCGACTATTTTAGGTGTAGAAGTTGAAAAAGAGCAAAAAAAGATACTATGGGCAATTGTTTTGCTGACTTCAACGACAACTGCTCTCGTTGGACCTATGATGTTCTTCGGCTTTATGATGTCTAATTTAGCCTATCTGTTAATCAAAGAATACCAACACAAATGGTTGTTCTCAGTAGCAATTTTACTCGGTTTTCTCTCTCTAACTACTGGACAAATGCTGGTAGAGCGCGTCTTTCAGCTCCAAATCAATGTCAGCATGGTCATTGAGCTTGTCGGAGGGTTATTCTTCTTTTATCTTTTAGCTAAGGAGGTAAAACGCTAGAATGCAATTAAAAAACGTTGGCAAATCATTTGGAAATCAAGCAATTTTAGAAGATATTCAACTGAATATTTCACCGAGCAAATTCACCGCTTTTATTGGTCCAAACGGTGCCGGAAAATCAACGCTGCTTTCCATTATGAGTCGTTTGCTCAAGAAAGATCAAGGTTTTCTCAGTATCAAGGGAAAAGAAATTGAAGCTTGGAATTCAAAAGAGTTGGCCAAAGAATTAACGATTTTAAAACAAAAAATCAATTACCAATCTAAATTAACGGTTGAAGAATTGGTTTCCTTCGGTCGCTTTCCTTATAGTCAGGATCGTTTGACAAAAGAAGATTTCAAAAAAGTGGAGCAAGCATTGGAATATTTGGATATTGCTGATCTGCGAGAACGTTTCATTGATACGCTTTCAGGCGGTCAATTGCAGCGCGTTTTTATCGCTATGGTGCTCACTCAAGACACTGATTTTATCTTTTTGGACGAGCCACTAAACAATCTAGATATTAAGCAAAGTATTTCTATGATGAAAATCTTGCGGTCTCTCGTTGATGACTTAGGAAAAACGATTATCATTGTCATTCATGACATCAATATTGCCAGTCAGTATGTTGATGAAATTGTCGCCTTTAAAGACGGAAAAGTCTTTTATCAAGGTACAACCAATCAGGTCATGAGAAAAGAAATTTTAGATCCATTGTATGAAATGGACATTACCCTTGGGGAAATCAATGGTAAAAAAGTTTGTATTTACCTATAAATATTAATTTTGGAGGAATTTTAATGAAAAAGAATACAAAAACACTACTTCTATCTCTATTCGCAGCTGTTGCAGTTGTGCTACTCGCTGCTTGCAGCGACAATAAACAGTCCAATTCAAAAACGACAAACTCTTCATCTACTTCTAGTGAAGTCACTATCAAAACAGCAAATGGAGATGTGAAAGTCCCTACCAACCCTAAAAAAATTGTAACACTGGATTTAGGTGCAGCTGATACCATTCGTGCTTTAGGAAAAGAAAGCAGCATTGTCGGTATGCCAAAGAAAACTCTGCCTGCTTACTTAAAAAATTTACCAAGTAGCATTAAAAATGTAGGTAGCATGAAAGAACCGAATATGGAAGCTATCGCAGCTTTAAAACCAGACTTGATTATTGCTTCTGGTCGTACAGCTCAATATGTCAAGAAACTCAAGGAAATTGCCCCTACTGTATTATTCCAAACAGACAACAAAGACTACTGGGGTTCTACCAAGAAAAACATCCTTTCTTTAGCAAGTATCTTTGGAGAAGACGGAACCAAAAAAGCTAAAAGTGAATTAGCTACATTAGACAAGGAAATTCAAACCGTTGTTGCTGCCAATGAAAAGTCAAATAAAAATGCTCTTGCGATGATGTTAAATGAAGGTGCAATATCTGCTTTCGGAGCTAAATCACGTTTTGCTTTCCTTTACAGTACTTTGAAATTCAAACCAACAGATGCTAAAATCAAAGAATCAAGACATGGACAAGAAGTCAGCTTTGAAAGTATCAAACAAATCAATCCAGATATTATCTTTGTTCTGAACCGCACTCTTGCTATCGGTGGGGACAATTCGGCCAATAAAGACTTACTGAATAACTCACTGATCCAAGAAACAAATGCTGCTAAAAACAAAACTATTGTAAACTTGACATCCGACCTCTGGTACCTAAGCGGAGGCGGACTCGAATCCACAAAATTGATGATTGAAGATGTAAAAAATGTAGCTGGGAAATAATATAAAAGAGCTGGAGAAAACCTTAAATGAATTTTCTCCAGCTCTTTTATCATCCTCAACTTCTAATTATCCTCTACCGCGAAACCATCATTTGTGATGAAATGATGTTCTAAAATTCCCTCATTTCCAAATAAAACTCCGTGGAGAACACCGCCATAGACAGCTCCGCCATCCATGCCAATTTTTTGATCCTGCGTTTGCCAAAGGCGACTTGTCCCAGGCATCTCAGAAAAAAGATAAAAAGTCGGAGTATGTCCAAATACAATTATTTTCCCTGTTTGATTGAGACCTTGATGAAAGGGCTCACGTATCCAAACCTTTTGATAATCGCTTGTTTCATGCCAATCTTTTAAAGTTAAGTCAACTCCAGCGTGTACAAAAATATAGTTATCTGTTTCAACAAAGAAAGGCATCTGACGAATAAAATACACGAGGTCTGGCGCCTCTTCCGACACGCGCTTTGCGTCTTCAACTCCATCAACAGGAGTATCTAGAGGTCGCCCCAAAATAGAATTGATTGTTGTGTCACCGCCATTGCGACGATAATGAGCATAGCCGCTCTCAGGATTGTCCAGCCAAGTTAAAAACATGTATTCGTGATTCCCAGAAATACAAATCGCTCCTTGCTTGTCGACAAGACTTTTCACACACTCTAAAACCGCTCGGCTGTCCTCGCCGCGGTCAATCAAATCTCCCAAAAAGATGAGCTGACTTTCTCCATCCCATTTTTTGAGTAATTCTTTTAGCATTTTTGCTTTTCCATGTACATCACCAATTACAAAATAATTTGTCATGATTACCTCCTGATAACAACCCATTTAGCACAAGCCAAAGAGTATTTCATTTTTTCAAGAGCTCTCTAGCCTGCGTGAGGGCTGCTTGGGTCACATTTTCGCCCGCCAACATTTTGGCAATTTCTTCGACACGCTCATCATTTGATAACAAGCGAACAGTTGAAACGGTCGAATGCTCATCAGATATTTTCTCAATGAAAAATTGATAATCTGCAATGGCAATCACTTGTGGTAGGTGCGAAATTGCGAGGACTTGTCCGTTCGAGCCAATTTTATGAATCTTTTGAGCAATAGCTTGTGCAACACGTCCCGATACACCTGTATCTACTTCATCAAAGACAATGCTGGTTTTGCCTTCCTTGCGAGAAAAAGCAGACTTGATTGCCAACATTAAACGAGACAATTCACCACCTGAAGCAACCTTAACGAGCGGTTTGTAATCTTCACCGGGATTAGTCGAAATATAAAATTCAACGTGTTCATTCCCATCGCGGCTAAATTTTCCCTTGATAAATTGAACTCGAAAATTCGCCTTTTCCATATAGAGGTCTTGCAGTTCTTGCTGAATCTCTGCTTCTAACTGCTGGGCTAATTCGTGCCGAGCCTGACTCAGACTGCTTGCTAGAGAAACCAAGTCTTTTTCCAGCTTTTTCAGCTCTTTGTTCAAATCATCTGATGAAAGATTTTTCCCAGTAAGTAGAGCATATTCTTTAGAAATCTGCTCAAAATAAGCTAAGACATCATCTACTTGACCGCCGTATTTGCGAGTAATACTATAGATTAAATCTAGGCGACTTTCTACTTCTAAGAGACGGCCACCATCAAAATCCAAGTCTTCTAGAATATCCTCCAAACGCTTTGTCACATCTTCCAACACATAGTAAGATTCAGAAAGGTTGGTCGCAATTTCTTTGTAAGTGGCGTCATAGTCTTCAATAGCTTCCATGTCATTCATGGCAGAACGAATATTCGCTAAACTAGAAAATTCTTCATCATCCAGCATGGCATAGGCATTTGTCAAAGTGTCCGCAATCTGCTTATGATTGAGTAACTTATCACGCTCTTGGTTTAAAGCTAAATCTTCGCTAGCTTTTAAATTAGCTGCTTCAATCTCTGCAATTTGATATTCCAGCATGTCAATCCGCGCTTTATTTTCTTCTTGATTCTTTTGAATTGTTAAGATCTGCTTACGCAACTGACGATACTGGTCAAAAGTCTGTTGATAATCAGCTTTGAGCTTGAAAAATGCGTCAGCTCCAAACTCGTCCAACATGGCAATATGCAGCTGCGGTCGCATGAGTTCTTCTTGATCGTGTTGACCGTGAATATCCACCAAATGCTGTCCAACAGCTCGCAAGACAGACAAATTAACCATTTGACCATTAATACGACTGACACTACGCCCATTTTGAAAAATTTCCCGCCGAATAATCAGCTCCTCTGTCATATCAAGCCCTTGCTGCTCAAAAATTTCAACCAAAGCCTTACTCTGCTCAATTGCAAAAAGCCCTTCAATCTCTGCTTTTGATGCACCGTGACGAATCACATCTGTTGTCGCGCGGCTTCCTAGCATCATGTTCATAGCATCAATAATAATAGACTTTCCAGCCCCTGTTTCACCTGTCAAAACGGTCATGCCTTGCTCAAAATTGAGGGAAATCTCTTCAATAATTGCAAAATTTTTAATGGAAATTTCAAGTAACATAGGCTATCTACCAATTTCTGATTTGTTCCAATACCTGATGAGCCATTTCTTCACTACGGAAAATAAGGAGAATCGTGTCATCATCGGCTAAAATACTAAAAATGTCCTTAGAAAAATCTTCTACAATTTGTCGCTTCACAAAAGCTGTGCTTCCAGGGACAAGATTGAGATTGATCATATTTCCCAATAGCTCAAACTTTAAGATATTATTGTCTGCTAACTTCAAACTCGTACTAGCTGATTTCGGTAGTTCATAAATATAAGTGTTATTTTTCAGCGGAATTTTGACAATGCCCAATTCTTTAATATCACGCGAAACAGTTGCCTGTGTTGCTGTAATTCCTGATTTCTTCAGATATTCTACAATTGCTTCTTGTGTCCCAACTTCATAGTCCGACACAAAATGTCTAATTTTTTCTAATCTTTCCTTTTTATTCATCTTTAAATTCCTTATGTGCTGTCTCTACGACCGTTGTAATCATTGCTTTTACTAGTTTTTCAGGATGAGGATTTTTTTCCAAATAGGCTAAAAATTCCACATTCCCATGCCCACCTTGAATAGGGGAGAAATCTAAATCTTTGACGGAAAATCCTGCTTCAACCATAAAGTCCGTTACTTTTTCTAAAACTGCTTGATGCACTTTTTTATCTTTCACAATCCCATTTTTGCCAATCTGCTCTCTTCCTGCTTCAAACTGAGGTTTGATAAGTGCAACGACTTTTCCATTTTCAGCCAAAATCTTATGCAGAGCTGGCAAAATGAGACCAAGCGAGATAAAACTGACATCAATGGAGGCAAAGCTAGGTGTCTCCTCAAAATCAGTTGCCTTGGCATAACGAAAATTAAACTGCTCCATGCTGATGACGCGTTCATCTTGTCGGAGTTTCCATGCCAGTTGATTGGTGCCGACATCTACTGCGTAGACTTTCCTTGCACCATTTTGCAGCATGACGTCCGTAAACCCACCCGTTGATGCCCCAATGTCCAACGTAATCTGATTTTCAACTGAAATCTCAAAAACCTGCAAAGCCTTTTCTAATTTTAAGCCACCACGGCTAACATATTTGAGCTTTTCGCCTTTGAGTTTTAACTCAGTGGTCTCATCAATTTTCTCGCCAGGTTTATCGAAACGCTCACCATTCGCAACAGCAACGACTAAGCCCGCCATCACACCGCGCTTGGCCTGTTCTCTTGTTTCAAAAAGCCCTTGCTTATAAGCTAGAACATCTACTCTTTCTTTCGTCATTGAGTTTTAAACTTTCTATTATCTTTCTGATAGCCGCGCCTGAAAAAGCAAGCTCTACTTCTAATTCTGCCAATAAATGCTCTGTTTCCTCTATCTGTTTTTCAAAGAATCGCTTTGCTCCATCCAAACCCCAAATGGCTGGATAGGTGGCTTTCTCTGCTGCCACATCTTTCTGCGGTGTCTTCCCCAAGTCTTCAAAGTTCGCTGTGATATCTAAAATATCATCTCGCACCTGAAAAGCTAAACCAAGTAATTGACCAATTTTTCTTAATTTTTCCTGCTGTGGCTGTGCCACTTCCGCAATCAAACCCGCAGCAATAAAAGGATAGGTCAGGAGTTTACCAGTCTTATTGGCATGAATATTCTGCAGCTCTGCTAAACTGATGTCCTTTCCTTCGCCCTGCATATCAAGGACTTGACCTCCGACCATACCAAAAGTTCCAGCCGCTAATGACAATTCTGCAATCAAATTTACCTTGATTTGACTAGGTAGTGCCGTTTCTGCTATCAAGGCATAAGAATCCAAAAAGAGAGAATCTCCTGCTAAAATAGCCATTGCTTCGCCAAATTTCTTGTGGCTGGTCAAGCGACCACGACGATAATCATCATCGTCCATAGCCGGCAAATCATCATGAATCAAGCTGCCTGTATGAATCATTTCAAGCGCTGCTGCCACTTGGAAATGTGCTTCTGTCAGTTCCAGTCCTAGACCTTCTAATAATTCTAAAAGTAAAAGAGGACGAATTCGCTTACCGCCTGCATTAACAGAATAGAGGATTGCTTCTATCAAATCAGCGGACACCACTTTTTGAGCATAAAATCCCTCGATAGTCTGTCCAATTCTAGCTAATTTTTCGTCTTGTTTCATTCCATTTCCGTTTCTGTGCCATCAGCCTGCATAACTTTTACCAGCGTTTTTTCTGCCTGATCTAGTGTTTTTTGCAATTCTTTTGAGAGCTGCATCCCCTTTTGAAACTCAGAAATCGCTTCTTCCAAAGCCACATCTCCGTTTTCTAACTTCTGTACGATAACTTCTAAGTCTGCTAAATTTTCTTCAAATTTCTTTTCTTTCGACATCTTTTACCTCAACTTCTATCTGACCATCTCGCATCAAAATGGTTAATTGATCTTTTTTATTGATTTTCTCAATAGATTCTAACACCTGTTCATCTTTTTTGACAATAGCATAACCCCGAGCCACAATTCGGCTAGTATCCAGCATGAGCAAAGCGTCAGACAGACACTTGACTTCAGCCACTTTATGGTCATAAACAACTGCCATATTACTGCGCAGAAGCCGTTCCAACTGAGCTACACGCTCTTGATAAATCTGAACCTGCCTTAAAGGAGCTAGAGCCTCCAAACGATGTTGTAAAAGCCTTGCCCGCTGCACTTCCTCGTTATAATATTCGCGAATTTTTTGCTTGAGCCGTAAATTTAGTTGATCTAATTTTTGCAGGTAGCTATCATACAGTCGTTCTGGTTGTCGAAAAATGACAGACTGACTCAGCTTAGCTAATCGCTCACGATTGTAAGTAAGACGATTCGATGTGGCAGTTGCTAACCGATTTTGTTGCTGCTGCAAGTGTGCTAGGAGATCCAGCTTTGTTACAGGTGTTGCTAATTCAGCAGCCGCAGTCGGCGTTGCAGCCCGTCTATCTGCAACAAAATCTGCCAAGGTCGTATCTGTTTCATGCCCCACACTCGAAATGATCGGAATGTGCGATTCAAAAATTGCACGGACAACCACTTCCTCATTAAACGCCCAGAGATCTTCAATTGAGCCACCACCTCGACCGATAATGAGTAAATCTAAATCATTTCGCCCATTAGCACGACGAATATTTTCTGCTACTTCAGTAGAAGCTCCTTCGCCTTGCACCTTCGTCGGATAAAGAATTATCTCAACTCCCGGAAAACGACGACTAACAGTTGTGATAATATCGCGAATCACTGCTCCACTAGGACTGGTCACTACTCCAATTTTCTTTGGAAATTGCGGTAAAGCTTGCTTAAAGCACTCCTCAAAAAGCCCTTCCTCGCCTAGCTTTTTCTTGAGCTGCTCAAACTGAATTGCCAAAACTCCGATACCGTCTGGCTCCGCTTTTTCAATGATAATAGAATAAGATCCACTTGGTTCATATAGTTGAACACGACCGATGACATTAACCTTCATACCCTCTTCCAAGTCAAAACCTAACTTCTTATAAACACCACCCCAAATTGTTGCCTGAATGACTGCTTTTTCATCTTTGAGAGAGAAATATTGGTGATTAGGTCGCCTACGAAAATTAGAAACTTGCCCCGTCAGATAAACTCGTTCTAAATAAGGATCTTTATCAAACTTTAATTTTAAGTATTTGGTCAAGGTTGACACGGATAAATACTCAGACATTCCTCTCCTTTCATTTCCTGTAATGCTTCTTTATTCATAATTTTTATTATACCAAACAATCTATAAAAAATCATTTCCAGCCCTCAACGAAAAAGGAAAGACTAGTTTCCCATATCTTAAGCAGAGCCTAGCCCAACAAACTTGCCAAAATATACAAAAGATAGATATGCACAGGATAGAAAAATAACTTCATACCACGACTTTTTCACCGTTGTAAAAATACATTGGAATCACCGCAAAAACCATCATCCATTGCACAGACGTTGGATCTGTTAGATACACAAATAAAGATACTGGTGTTAATGTCACCATTTGTGCTATGCGGTGTCTGCGGAAGATATAAAAGAAAAGACCAAGGTAAACCATGACATCCCCTCCTTCAACCACGATAATGTTTGGAATGGCCATGATAAAAAAAGCAATAATTTGAACCATCAGAGGTGATATATTTTCACTGGCTAGATAACCCGATAGAAACAAAGCCGGCAGAGCCAGAAGAATCGGTAAAAGAAAAAGGCCCAATCCTTTCCAGAATGAATAAAGTTTCTTTTCTTTCATACCCTCAACCATCAAATCCTAAGCACAGATAGATATGCCCGCTAAGAAAAAGGCGCCAAAAGCATTATTCGCCAGCCCAACTTGACCATTAGTGAAAAATTGACTGACAATCATGTTTCCAATAATCATAAACCATGTCATAAAGAGCAACCGTTTCAAATAAGCTTTTCGATTATGCGTATAATAAAAACTATCAGCTGCCAGAAACATAAAAAGAGGAAAAACTACGCGTCCTAGCATTGTTATCCACATCGGGGCGCCAAAAGCGCCAAACATTTCGTAGATATGATCTAAAAACACAAGTAAAATAGCTAAAATTTTCAAGTTCGTTGCATTCGATATTTTCTTTAAAGATTGTAACATCATACATTCTCCATTTCTTTTTTTCAACTAGCATAATCTTACTGAAATTTTCCCACTCTTTCCATTACATAAACTTACATTTTCAGAAAGAAAAGTGACATTTTTGTAGGGCAGAAAAAATAAGGTCAAGATAAAACATCTCAACCTCATTAAATACAATGAATTTTCATAAGATAGTGGATATTGAAAAAGTTTATTCTCCCTTTCAACTTGTACTAAACCTCATGAGCTAAATATTACTTTTATAAATAGCTAATAAAAGTTAAACTTTCCAATTTTTTAAATGCTTTTTCAGGTTTTTTCATTATAACATATTTTCTTTTTTAGCTAGCTTCTTCATCCACTTAGGGATTTCTTTGCTGATTTCCGTTGGCAAGACTACATATTTTTCTTTGTTTAACTCCTCTGCAATGGCTGAATGCAGATAGACTGCTGCTGCTACACGTTCCAGTAAAGAACTAGTCTTGAACTGCCTTGCAAAACCCGCAATCATGCCTGCCAGAGTATCTCCCATGCCACCCGTTGCTTGATAAGGACCACCAATAGTCAGTTGAAAATGGTTTCCATTTCCACTTTGAAAAATAGTCGTTCCGTGCTTCTTTTGAACAACGATAGTTCCAGCAGGGAAGGAATTAACAGCTTCTTGGCTTTTTTCAACCGTTTGCTCAGCTATCTTTAGTCCGCTCAACCGCTCCCACTCTTTTTGATGTGGGGTAAAAATCGTCTGTGCTTTTGGAATTGGCAGAGCTTCTTTGCTAAAGAGGGAAATAGCTCCACCGTCCATGATGAAGACTTGATGTTCACTAACAAGTTTCACTACCAGCCGCAAAACGGCTTTTTCAAGTTTACTTTCAGCTAAACCTGATCCAATCAATACTACATCTGCTTTTTGGACTTGCTCGGTCAATAGCTTTTTATCTTGTACATCAAAAGCCATTGCTTCTGGTAAATGATCGTGGAGAGCTGCGATATTTTCCCTATCCGTCGCCACCGTCACTAGACCAGCTCCGCTATGAACTGCAGCTAAGGCTGCCATGATAATCGCTCCACCAAAAGGATATGTCCCGCCAATTAACAACAAGCGACCGTAATCCCCCTTGTGACTATGGAGTGCACGTGGCTGAACGACCTTTTCCAATAATGTACAATTGACCACTTCCATTATTTTCTCCTTTTGCATACTGCGATTCCCCTTGTCTACCTCTATTTTATATAAAGGAAAAAAGACCTGTCTAGGACATTCTTGTCTCAGACTCGTTTACTTTCTAGAATAAAACTCAATACGCAATTGAGTGGCCTTTATTACGCTGATGATATCAGCTTTTACAAACCTACTCAACCTTGCAGGGTGGGGCAACAAATTTGATTTCTTACGAAATACCATTTTTATACGTAATTTTCACGATTACACTCTTTCTGTGGGGGAGTTTGTAGTATAATCATGGCTGTTGTCTGTCCCACTCCCATGACATTCTTATTTTTTCAAACTCCGTTTACACGCTCGATAGGTTTGCTCCATGAGCATGGTAATGGTCATCGGACCAACCCCTCTTGGTACAGGAGTAATGAGACTTGCAGTTTCAGATACTTCATCAAATTTCACATCGCCAATCAATTTACCATTTTCATCACGATTCATACCTACATCAATCACGACCGCGCCTTCTTTGACAAAATCTTTAGTCACAAAATGTCCGCGACCAATAGCTACAACTAAAATATCAGCTTCTTTTGTAATCTCTGACAAGTGATGTGTCCGTGAATGCGTCAGAGTTACTGTTGCATTTTTAGCAAGTAAAAGCTGTGCCATGGGCTTTCCGACAATGTTACTCCGTCCAATGACAACAGCACGTTTACCTTCTAATTCTACACCGTACTCATGAAACATTTCCATAATTCCAGCAGGTGTGGAGGGAATCATGACAGGATGACCACTCCAAAGGCGTCCCATATTCATTGGGTGAAAGCCGTCCACATCTTTATCAGGGTCAATTGCTAACAACACTGCCTCTTCATCAATATGCTTTGGCAGTGGCAACTGAACTAAAATCCCGTGCCAAGCTGAATCTTGATTGTATTGGTCTATCAAAGCAAGCAATTCTTCTTGACTAGTTGTTTCTGGCAGACGCACCACTTCGCTTCGAAGTCCTGCAGCCAAAGCTGACCGTTCTTTATTTCTCACATAGATTTGACTAGCTGGGTTATTGCCGACCAAGATGACTACAAGTCCAGGAACTAAGCCTGTTTGGTCTTTTAATTTACGAACTTTCTCTGCTAATTGTGCTTGTAATTTTTCTGCCAAAGCTTTTCCGTCGATTATCTTTGCCATATAACTCTCATTTCTATTTTCTTCATTCTATTATAGCAGAAATTCATTCATTTGTCCTATAGACTTTTTTATAGAAAGTTATAGAGCGAAACCAACCTTGTCTTTCCACCTTTTTCTACTATTTTATGAAAATTTACACAAAAAACAGAAAAAAAGGAGCCAAAAAACTTAAAATTATCTTAAACCTTAAAACTATTTTAAGGTAACTGCTTTAACATAGAACACGGTACCAATTTAGTTTAAAAATTTAAAGAAGGGAAGAAGACAATGCAAGTAGTGAAACGATCTTTGCATTACATCAGTCGAAAAAAAGTTAAAACTCTTCTTGTATTTCTGATACTTACTCTCATTTCAACTGCCTTAACTAGTAGCTTTTCTATTATGGGAACGACTAATAATATCGAAAAGAAAATCTATGACGCATCAAATACTGGCTTTACAATAACTAGCAAAACACTTGAACGACCACTTTCACTAAAAACAGCAGAAAAATTACTTGAGAATAAAGAAATTTCAAAATTCAACTTCAAATACGATGCTTTAGCAAGTTTGACAGATAAAACTGTTGTCAAGAAAAAACAAGGTGTCACAAGAGACAATCAAAACCCTGTCCTCAACAACCTAGTCGCAGCATTAGGAACAAGTGATTCTACTCTAGAAACAACCTTTGCAAGTGGTGTTTTCAAGCTTGAACAAGGAAAGCCAATTCGTAAAGACGATAAATCTAAGATTCTCATCCATGAAAAATTAGCTAAAAAGAACCATTTAAAAGTTGGAGATAAACTAAAACTAAAGGGAGCCTCCTTAAAGGATGAGGATGCTAAACAACTCCATGAAGTAGAGTTTGAAATTGCTGGTATCTTCTCCGGAAAAAAAGAAGAGAAACAAACCGGTTTAAGCTCAGATGCGACAGAAAATACTGTCTATATGGACTATGAATCGAGCCAATACTTACAAGGCTACAAACCAGCTGATTATAAATTATCTGCAGCCGTTTATTTCGTATCAAATCCAAATCAAATTGATAAAATCATCAATACAGTCAAAAAATCAAAAATTGATTGGAAGCAAACTGATCTTGTTAAAAACTCTAAAGCTTTTGAAGCAGTTTCTTCTTCTGTTACCAGTTTAAAACAGATTATTAATGTTTTAACTTTCAGTATCATTATTGGAAGTATCAGCGTTCTTTCCTTGATTCTCATGTTCTGGTTGAGAGAAAGGATTTATGAAATCGGAGTACTATTATCTCTCGGTATTTCAAAAGCGATGATTATCTCTCAATTCATACTGGAACTGGTTATCATATCAGTATTTAGTACGGCACTAGCTTCTATTAGTTGCTCTTATATTTCCACTATGGTATTCAAAGGGTTTATAAAAGGCGGTCAACAACAAGATAGCTCATCCGCTATTTTTGAAAATATCGTTCCGCACTTACATACCTCTACTATTCTGATGACTTATGGAATACTGCTCATCATTATTTTACTTGCAGTAGTAGGTTCATCTTCTATTATCCTACATAAAAAACCAAAAGATATTTTAACCGATATAAGTTAAGGAGACAAAACATGACAATTTTAAAAATGGATTCAGTTAGTTACCAATACAATAGCCTACAAGAAAATGTATTGAATCAGATCACAGCTTCATTTGAAGAAGGAAAATTTTATGCTATTATAGGGAAATCTGGTGCAGGAAAATCAACCTTGCTTTCCCTTCTTGCAGGACTTGATACTCCTACAAAAGGAAAAATCCTCTTTGAAGATCAAGACATCGCTCAAAAAGGCTATAACCATCACAGACGGAAACAAATCTCCCTGGTTTTCCAAAATTATAATTTAATCGATTACTTAACTCCGATGGAGAATGTTCGACTCGTGAATTCTCAAGCAAATAAAGATAGCTTGTTACAACTTGGACTCAACGAAAAAGAAATCCATCGTAACGTATTACGATTATCAGGTGGCCAGCAGCAACGGGTTGCTATTGCACGCGCTCTTGCATCTACAGCACCAATTATCTTAGCAGATGAACCAACTGGGAACTTAGATGAAGGTACTGCCATGGACATCATTGAAGTCCTAATTAAATCAGCTAAACAAAAAAATAAATGTGTGATTGTGGTGACACACAGCAAAGAGTTAGCTAATAAAGCGGACGTCGTCTTAGAGTTAAGCAATAAGAACTTAGTCGAAGTCACTAAGAATTATAAATAAGAGCTCCAAGGAGAAGAAATTATATGTTAACGATAAAGAACGCCCTTGCCTATGTATGGCGCAAAAAAATAAAAACACTGATTATCTTTTTAATCCTGTTAGCCATCTCTACTTTAACACTTGGCAGTATTGCTGTTAAAAATGCAACAGACGCTGCTTCAAAAGAGACTTTCAAAAATATCACTAGCAGTTTCTCAATGCAGATTAACCGCGAAGTGAACCAAGGTACCCCTCGCGGAGCAGGAAATCTTAAAGGCGAAGATATCGAAGCTGTGGAAAAAGTTAAAGGTATCTCTGGCTACATCAAACGAATGAATGTTATCGCTGACTTAATTGATCACCAATTGGTTGAATCTGGAGAAACCGACTTTGAAAGCGAAGATAGAAAACAAAAATTCGGTCGTGCCATTATGGCAACAGGTATCAACGATTCATCTAAAGATGATAAATTTACCGCAGAAACCTTCAAACTAGTTGAAGGTAGACATATCAACAAAAATGACAAAAATGTTGCTTTAATTCATAAAGATTTTGCAGAAAAGAACAAACTTAAAGTCGGCGATACGATTAATATAAAATCGAATACTTATGACTATGATAACGTTCGCAAAGCTAATAAAACGACTAAAGTGACAGTTATCGGAATTTTTGACGGGAAAAATAAAGGAGGCGTTTCTAGTCCTCAAGAATTGTATGAAAATACCTTTATCACAGACTTAGAAACGACTAAAACTTTACAAGGTTCAACAGATAAAAACGCTATTTATCAAGATGCTACTTTCTTTGTAAATGGTAGCCAAGATATTGATAAAGTGATGGCGAAAGTAAAAGAAATATCATCTATTGATTGGGAAGCCTACACCCTTGTTAAGAGCACAAGCAACTTCCCAGCACTTCAATCTTCTATTAACGGTATTTACGGCGTTACTGGAAACCTCTTAATCGGAACTCTAATCTTTGGAGCGATTGTTCTTACGCTAGTCTTGTTCTTATGGATCAATGGTCGTAGAAAAGAAATGGGAATCATGCTTTCAATGGGAATTAGCAAAACAAAGATTTTCTTCCAATTTATCACAGAAGTTCTCTTTGTAAGTATATTTAGCTTCATTGGTGCTTACTTTGCAGGTAGTGCTGTCAGCAAGGTGATGGGAAATAGCATTTTAAAACAAGTTACCAGTGGTATTGCTGAAAAACTAGCTCGAGAAGGTAAGAGCGCCAATCTTGGAGGCGGGGCTGAAGTGGATGGCTTTAACAAGACCCTCACTAGCCTCAATGTACATGTATCTCCTGATGATATGACCAAGGTGGTCATCTTTGGACTTGCCATTATCATCGTTTCCGTCCTCATTGCTTCAATCACGCTCCTTAGTAAGCAACCAAAAGACTTACTAATGGGAGATAACAGCAAATAAGATATCAATGAGTTCAGACAAAATCGGTCCGTCAGCTAAGTTGACGGACCGATTTATTTTATAAACAGCTAGACTGACTCTCGGATGAAATGACGTGAGGTTCGCTTTGTCGACTTGGTCGATAAAATGAACCGCTTTGGATTGGCTCTGTCGACCCAGTCGAAAAGATAAATAACTTTTAGTTTACCACGTCGACCCGGTGGACGAGATAAACTACTTTTGGTTTTCTCCGTCAGCCCGGCGGACGAAATGAAGCACATTGGATGTGGCTCACTTGCCTATTGTTGCCCTCTTTTTTGCTCCCAACCATACTGATTGTTTACTGATTTTTACAGTTCTTTTGATGTGCTTTCAGCTTCTTCATGGCCCAGTCGTAGTGACTCGATGTGCAGCTGACAAAGTAGGAGCCAAGGGTACTCCCACCAACCCATTTATAGATGCCCTTTGAAAACAGCTCTTCATTTGTAAAGGTTTCAGCCATGGTTAGCACTTTTTCCTGTGATTGATGAAGCAACTTGATTGCTTTTTCTAGCGGTGTCTGTTGATGTTTTTGCCAAAATGCCACATTCATCTCACCATAACTTCTCCAATTATAAGCTGCTGGCAAAAACGATTTTTCGACACCATTTTGATTGGAATGCACCCAATCCAAAAGCAATTGTTGCCACTCATAAAGATGAATGAGAACATCTCTGAGGTTTTTATCCCTCTTCCAATGCGCCTCTTTCTTTTTTTCATCTTTTGAAAAATCAAATGGAGTCTTTAACTCTTCTTCTGTTAATTGGGAAATCAATGACTGCAGCTTTGCATATTGCTGCGTCGCTGCACTGATCAACTCAGTCTTGCTAGTAGGTCTTACCATGTTGTGTTCTCCTTTTTTAATAAATCATACAACAAATAACCTGACAACCTCTGTCATATTTTTAGTTTTCTCTTTATTTTTGTCTCATTTTTTCTTTGATTTCACATTGGCAGTCGCAATCGCCACAGCGTCCTTTTCCTTTGATGATATGGTGCATAGCTGCACCTGCTAAAACTAAAATGATGATAAATACAATAATCGTGGACATAATTTCTCCTATACTGTTTGACGTGTCAGACTATCTAAAGTGATAACCTCTACTGTTTCTTTGCGCGGTTTTCTAAAGATGAAATAGAGACCCGCTGCCACAACGAGCAGAGCAAAGACAGTCACTGGAGATATTCCTTTTCCGTACAGCAAAACTTGACCAAATTGGTAAATCACAAGGCTGACATTATAAGCCAGTAGGGTTTGAAATGAAATAGCAATCCACGTCCATTTAGCATTTCCCATTTCCCGATGAATCGCACCAATCGCTGCAAAACAAGGAGCGCAGAGTAGATTAAAGACAAGGAATGAGTAAGCGGAAAGTGCCGTATAATGCTGTTGGAGATTGGTCCACAACTCTTTGGTGGTCTCTGTCGCGTCTGTCACTTTATACAAGATTCCAAAAGTAGAAATCACCGTTTCCTTAGCCAACAATCCCGTAATAGCCGCAACCGTTGCTCGCCAATTGCCAAAGCCAAGAGGGCTAAAGATCCAAGCTAATCCTTTTCCTAAGGTGGCTAGAATACTATCTTCTGTTTCGACCGCCTGTAAGCTAAAGTTATAGGAACTAGCAAACCAAATGAAAATATTGGTCACAAAGATAATCGTTCCAGCACGCTTAATGAAGCTCAAAGCCTTTTGACCAGCATAGCGCAAAACCGTTTTGACTTGTGGCAGGTGGTAACTCGGCAACTCCATGATAAAGGGCGCGACAGCGCCACCGAGGATTGCTGTCTTTTTCAGAGCAATTCCTGATAAGACAATGGCTCCCATTCCGACAAAATAAGCACTTGGTGCAATCCAAGGATTGCCGGGGAAGAAAGCTCCCGCAATCAAGGAAATAATCGGCAACTTGGCAGAACAAGGCATAAAGGTTGTTGTCATAATGGTAATTCTACGGTCACGTTCATTTTCAATGGTTCTACTCGCCATGACACCAGGAACGCCACACCCCGTCGAAATCAACATGGGGATAAAGGATTTTCCAGATAAACCAAACCGCCGAAAGATTCGATCCATCACAAAGGCAATCCGGCTCATATAGCCGATGTCTTCCAAGAAGCCCAAGCAGATAAACAAGACAAAAATCTGAGGCACAAAGCCTAGCACAGCTCCGCAGCCTGCGATAATCCCATCAATGATTAAAGATTGAAGCCAGTCAGCTACAGCTAATTGCTCTAGCAATGATTTAACACCATTTGGAATCCATTCTCCAAAGAGAACATCGTTTGTCCAATCCGTTCCCATCGTTCCAATCGTTTGAATAGAGAGGAAATACACCAACCACATAACAAGCGCAAAGATTGGTAAAGCTAAATAACGATTGGTCACAATACGGTCAATCTTATCTGACAAACTTAATTTAGTAACATCGGCTTGCAGCGCCATTTTGACTGCTGACTCAATAAACTCATAGCGCGCATTAACAACAATGGTTTCTGCGTCTTCATTGTAGATTTCTTCCGTAATCCGAATCGCATCTTCAATCTCTGTTTTTTGAAAATCAGACAATGCCAGCTGTTCAGATAATTCTTTATCGCGTTCAAAAAGCTTAATGGCATAAAAACGAGCTTGTTTTTGAGGCACTGCATTCCCCAAAATACGGATGATTTCTGACAAAGCCGCTTCAAAATGATTGTCGTAAGCTGGATAGAAAGCCTCTTCTACCTGATTCATCACTCGCATGGCCTGCTGCATGACTTGGTCAATCCCTGTCTTTTTCAAAGCACTGGTCGCTACGACCGGCACTCCTAGCTGGTAGCTTAATTTAGTCGTATCAATCCATTTTCCTTGCTTTTCAACGACATCGCTCATATTTAAAGCCAGCACAACCGGAATCCCCGTCTCAATCAATTGCAAGCTCAAGTATAGATTTCGTTCCAAATTGGTTGCGTCAACTACATCCAAAATCCCGTCTGCATTACCGCTTAAAAGATAATTTCTACTAATCACTTCTTCAGAAGTATAAGGCGACAACGAGTAAATTCCCGGTAGATCTTGAATAATAATATCTTTATTTTTACGAAACAGACCACTTTTCTTCTCGACAGTGACACCAGGCCAATTTCCCACATGCTGGCTACTACCGGTTAGAATGTTAAATAAACTGGTCTTTCCACTATTCGGATTTCCCGCAAGCGCTAATTCTTTCATCCTTTTGCTCCCTTTTCGCTTTTCACAACACTAACCAGACTCGCTTCTGACTTTCTCAACGTCAAATCGTAACCTCTCAACTTAATTTCTAATGGATCACCTAATGGTGCGACTTTCTGCAACTGAACTTTTGTGTTTTTCGTCAAACCCATATCCATCAACCGTCGTTTTAAAACACCATCTGCATGAATTGCTTCGATGTATGCCACATCTCCAACAGCCAACTCAGATAAAGGAAGAGAAGATTTGCTACTGCCCTTTGGCACAACATCCAGCTTTTTCAAAATAGAATTATCCAAGGCAATCCTCGCAGCTCGAACTAAGAGAATAGCTGTGTCGTTTGTTTTTGAAATGACTTGAATAAAACTGCCTATCTTAATCCCTAGATCAGCTAAATGACGGACACTTGCTTCCTCTAGATCGATTCCGACAATTTCATATTCTGTTAATAATGTTATCCGAGATAAATCCATACTATCTCCTTTTCTGTTTGTCAAGAAATATGCTTGCTATCACTATTAGTATACCACTTTTTTCTAAGAATTTCTGACAATTCTAAGGTAGATAAATAAAAATTATTGCAAAATAAATACCCCTAAGCAGGTGCCTAGAGGATATCTTATTAGAGACTAGCAAATTAATACAACAACTCATAAATTTCCATAGCAATCAAATCAATACTGTCAAATGTATAAGTTTCATGCGCTGCTACATCACGAAGAGTGAATACTGAGCCATTTTCTTCGTCATAGCTATAAGCTACTTCTGCTACAACAACTCCGTCACGCTCAAAATTGCGTTTCAAATTGCCGCCATCTTTTGTCATAGCATCTAAACGATTGATAATTCTTACTAAATGTGATTCCATTTTCCTTCTCCTATTCATTTATACGTTACTATTTTACCACAAATGAAAGATGAAATACCAGTAAAAGCCCTGTTTTTGATAAATTTAACACAAAATAAAACGCTTCAGTACAAAAATCTGTCTTTTAACACTTTATTCTTGCAATGTTTTAGAATACTGCTATAATAAAACTAAGAAATTTGACTATTATTGACCAATTGGTATTATTCAAACAAATTTTAAAAGAAAGAGGTAGCACATGCTTTGTCAAAATTGTAAAATAAATGAATCTACCATTCATCTTTACACGAATGTGAATGGAAAACAACACCAAGTTGACCTCTGTCAAAATTGTTATCAAATCATGAAAACAGACCCAAACAATGCCTTGTTTCGTGGAATGACCAATATGAATAATCAAAACAACTTAGACCCTTTTGATGATTTCTTTAACAATCTAGGGAATTTTCAAAATCATCAAGAACCACAAACCCCTCCGACTCAATCTGGAGGTGGTTACGGCAATGGAGGTTACGGTTCCAATCAAGGTGGGAGTGCACGCCAGCAAGCTCCGCAACAGCCTAAAGGCCTCCTAGAAGAATTTGGTATCAATGTAACCGAATTTGCTCGGCGCGGTGAAATTGACCCTGTCATCGGTCGTGATGAGGAAATCGTCCGCGTCATTGAAATTCTCAACCGTCGAACAAAGAACAATCCAGTCCTCATCGGAGAGCCTGGTGTCGGTAAAACAGCAGTTGTCGAAGGCTTAGCTCAGAAAATTGTAGATGGAGATGTTCCACATAAACTCCAAGGCAAAGAAGTCATTCGTTTAGATGTCGTTAGTTTGGTTCAAGGGACTGGAATCCGTGGTCAATTTGAAGAGCGAATGCAAAAACTCATGAACGAAATTCGCTCTCGACAAGATGTTATATTATTCATTGATGAAATTCACGAAATTGTTGGAGCTGGTTCTGCTGGCGATGGAAATATGGATGCTGGAAATATCCTAAAACCAGCACTTGCTCGCGGTGAACTCCAATTAGTCGGTGCCACAACTCTCAATGAGTATCGCATTATCGAAAAAGATGCAGCACTGGAACGCCGGATGCAGCCAGTAAAAGTGGATGAACCAACGATTGAAGAAACCATCACTATTCTAAAAGGCATTCAAAAAAAATACGAAGACTATCATCACGTTAAATACACAGATGATGCTATTGAAGCGGCGGCTGTCTTGTCCAATCGTTATATCCAAGATCGCTTCTTGCCCGATAAGGCCATTGACTTGCTAGACGAAGCAGGTTCAAAGATGAATTTGACACTTAATTTTGTTGATCCCAAAGTTATTGATCAACGCTTGGTAGAAGCTGAAAACCTCAAGGCACAAGCTACTCGTGATGAAGATTTTGAAAAAGCTGCTTATTTCCGTGACCAAATTGCCAAATACAAAGAAATGCAGCAAAATAAAATGGCAGACCAAGATACACCTATCATCAGTGAAAAAACGATTGAGCATATCATTGAGCAAAAAACAAATATCCCAGTTGGTGACTTAAAAGAAAAGGAACAATCGCAATTAATTAGTCTGGCTGATGATTTGAAAGCTCATGTCATCGGTCAAGATGATGCCGTTGATAAAATTGCCAAAGCTATTCGCCGTAATCGTGTCGGACTTGGCTCTCCTAATCGACCAATTGGATCCTTCCTCTTTGTCGGACCAACCGGTGTCGGTAAAACAGAACTTTCTAAACAATTAGCGATTGAGCTCTTTGGCTCAGCTGACAGCATGATTCGCTTTGATATGAGTGAATATATGGAAAAACACAGCGTAGCCAAACTCGTTGGAGCACCTCCAGGCTATGTTGGCTACGAAGAAGCCGGACAATTGACAGAACGCGTACGCCGCAATCCTTATTCTCTCATTCTGCTTGACGAAGTAGAAAAAGCGCACCCAGATGTCATGCACATGTTCCTGCAAGTTCTTGACGATGGACGTCTGACAGACGGACAAGGGCGCACAGTTAGCTTTAAAGATACAATTATCATCATGACTTCAAACGCCGGTACTGGCAAAGTTGAAGCAAATGTTGGTTTTGGAGCAACACGCGAAGGACGGACTAACTCTGTTCTCGGTGAATTAGGCAACTTCTTCAGTCCAGAATTTATGAACCGCTTTGACGGTATTATCGAATTTAAGTCCCTTGATAAGGAAAATCTCCTAAAAATCGTAGACTTGATGCTAAAAGATGTCAATGAACGACTTGCAACAAATGACATTCACCTAGACGTGACAGACAAAGTCAAGGAAAAATTAGTTGACTTGGGTTACGATCCGAAAATGGGAGCTCGTCCTCTGCGTCGGACAATCCAAGATCACATCGAAGACGCCATTACTGACTACTACCTTGAACACCCAAGTGAAAAAGAACTCAAGGCTGTCATGACAAGCAACGGTAAAATTGTCATCAAATCGGCTAAAAAAGCTGAAAATGAAGCCGACAAAGAAATCCAAAAACCAGCAGATAACAATGCTAATTAAACATGAAAGTCACTCCTTAGAAATCTAGGGAGTGATTTTTTAGTTACTGAACACTATATCTCAAAATTGTCTTTAGTTTCTCTGGAGCGGTGCGATTTTTATTGTTCAAATAAATTTCACGATGATATGCTGTGCAGCGTTTTAACCCATTTTCTTGACAGAAAGCATCCATTTTCGCGAAGGTTTGTGGTTCATCGTCAAATGGTCCTACATGAAGCATGGCAACGCTGCTTCCTTCGCTTATTCGTTCAAAGCGAATCTCATTATAAAATGGATTTGGCTTTTTCACTTTTACTTTTTCGAGAGCTGTTTCAACTATTTCATTTGTAATAAACTCTGGCTGAGCAATCATAATCGTATAAACCAAGTCGTCTTTTACCAAAGTCTCTGCTTCTGTTTGCTGCCAACTCCCTTCCAAAGGGTAAACGGTAAAATCAGTAAATTCTTGATGATGAGCAGTTTTTTTATACTCCATTTTAATCGCATAAGCGAGGGAATAAAGAGCAGAAACCCTTTCTGAAAAGTCAGCTTTATTTGGATTTCCTTGACTATTTAACATGATAAATGACTGCACAGGGTGTTCAATGACCACAGGAGTTTTTGGACCTTGATAAAGTTTTTTATCTAATTTTCTCCATTCATATTTCATTTGTTTGCTCTTTTCATTTTTCTATCATGAGTATAACAGAAGAAACTTGTCGCCTGGTGTCAACTTTTATATAAAAGTAAAATTTGTTTGAAGATTTTTCTTCTGTTTTCCCATATTTTATAATGATAAATTGCAATAAAAAGTGCAACGTTTACTCGTACTCATCCACTAGAGCTTCATAAGCAGTTCTGTAAGCTAAACATTTTCGTGGTCGGTGATT
>QWCH01001742.1_pt1 | contig 30978 bp, 22 predicted proteins | sample 1972671 | NCBI WGS metagenome assembly QWCH01 (sample SAMN09866713, study PRJNA288562) | Human gut metagenome isolate term3_stool, whole genome shotgun sequencing... | isolation source: gut | host: Homo sapiens | place: USA: California
CTGGATTCAGTGAAAAGCTACAAAAAAAGGGGGAAGCTGATGCTAAAAGATAAACTGAAAGACCTGATGTGTTTCCTTTCCGTCCCGTTATAATAAATCCCGAAACAAGAAGGAGGTGTGGCAAAACACACCTCTAGTTTATAAAGTTCATAAAGTCGAGCCTCCGGCTCTTAAAGTCTATAAAGTTCGTGATTTAATAGTGTGCCGATATTCAACACCATAACACATACACTACCTGCACATTTGACCTTACGACCTTATGGACATTTCAGACTTTATGGACGAGAGGGCGTGTCAAAACACGCCCTCATTTAAAAGATTTTCAATCAGAAAAACTTAATCTAATTTCAAGGCATTACGTGTTTTATTCCACAAATACTCATAATGAGCACGATCTACTGCCGGCGCCGTATTTTTCACACTTTTCACCAATGAGTTTACTTTCCGTAACAAGACTTGTTTGTAGGCATCTATTTCGTTGATATCGTCGATTTTCACGACCTTCTGGAATGGACTTTGAAATTCTCCAAACTGATTTGCAAAGAGAATGCTCGCTACCGTACCTTTACCATATTTTGCCTCTACTTCTTCGAATTGATTATAAAAACGCTCTAATATTACCGGATTTGCCAATCCGAGCATTTGTAATTCGTCCAACGAGGGCAGATTGGAAGTAACAGCCACGGGGAGATCGTCCGAAGTAAGTTTACTGGCATTACTTGAAGCAACTTCCTTGGCAATACTTTGAATTATCGACCGTTGGAGATTTTTCTCTCCTTCTGTCAATTGGCGACCACGAATGGTGGTAACAAACAAACCATTGTAAAGATCATCAAAATACTCCCGTATTGTATAGGCATCATTGTTACCAGCCACGTGAGAGGATAGTGTCACGTTTGCAGGGATCGTGGTCAAAAGATTTTTAGCCACTAAACCACAAAGCTTGGGCGATATGTTCGTGTGTAAAGGAAACTTGCCGGTCAACTCCGGGGCATCAATCCAGTTACAATTACGAATCTCGTTTAAAACCCAAGCCAAGGAGTTTTTCTGACGTGAACGTACCACTGGAACAAACGGCTTGCCGGGGGTGCCATCTTTCACTTCTGTCAAGTAGATACCCCCCACTTGATAAAGAGTATTGGTCAAATAACGATAATATTGATTTACTATTTGCATATAAATATCTTGACGATGAGAAACGTCCCCTTTTTCGCCGATCCATTCGTTCATCCGCGGGAGAATGTATTTCAAATTCTTTATACCGTAGTTTCCCGCTTTAATCGGATCATCACCCAAATCTTCCGTTAAAGAACTTGGGTCATAATGACCGTAATTAGCCGCCAGCAATTGTTGCCGCCCATAACGATAAAGGGGATCTCCCGCTTTTTCATCAATGAGTTGACCTGCAATCCGAGCCTCTTCCCACATATCTTTGGCTCCAAAAATAGGCTTATAAAGCCACTCGATTACATACTCGTCATACACGCCTAAAGCAGGAGGGGTCAATTTTACCCCTTTATCCTCGGGTTGTGCCACATAATTGTGACGGGCGTAATCCATGATCGAAGCGGTAGTACCGTATTTTTTCGTGAAATTTACAGAACGCAAAGAATCCACCGGGAAAGCGGAAGATGCCGCCATATTATGCATTAATCCAAGCGTGTGACCGATCTCGTGAGCGATCACGTATTCCATGCTCTCGTCCACCACTTCTTGCGGCATTTTCATAGTCCGTACCCGCTCATCAACTTGAGCTGTCTGGACAAAACGCCAGTTATTAATCAAACGAATAATGTCATTATACACTATCACGGAGGCATTCAGTATTTCTCCAGTCACCGGATCTACCCACGACGGTCCCATAGCGTTCATCGTGGCACTTGGGGAATAACGGATACAAGAATATTTCAGGTTATCGGGATCAAAAGTAGAGTCCTCCTCCACCGTCGGGAAATCTCGTACTTGCATCACGTTTTTCAAACCAATTTTCTCGAATGCCTGGTTCCACACGAGCACACCTTTTCTAATGGCAGGTTTCCACTCGGCAGGAAATGCCCTATCTACATACCACACGATAGGCTTTTTGACCTCCACCATCTCACCGCGGTTCCAAGCAGCCTCATCCTTTGGCTCTAGACGCCAACGGTTAGCAAGCATATATTGGCGAATACCATCCTCATTTTTGGACAACTCTTTTTTCGGGAAAGCCGAAGCCAAATTATTGTCCATAGTCCAGAACACACCTACCCTAGAATCCTGCAAGCGAGGAGCCATTCGTTCTTCTGGCAATAACAAAAACGAGATATTCGTCGTTGCCGAAATTTCACCTAATTTTATCGTGAATATAAACATCGAAACCGAAAGTCCCACCTGCTGGTTTATTTCCACGGAAGCATTATCGGCAAACGACTTGATTTCCCCGAGCGAGAAACTGGCATCTTTAACCGGAGCAACCATTACTCCTCCATTGTTACCACTCGGTCCCATGGAACTCACAACAGAAGTAACCTCGAAAACGACAGCAGTACTATCGGCATTGTATGCCACCACGGGACAACGCTTGTAAAGGTTCGGTTTATAGTTTTTCTCGTATGCCTCTTGCAAACCGGGATCATTGCTGTTCAAGGTTGCGGCTGTGTTCGGTTTATTTAGCAACACGATGGAATCCTGTAATACAACTTGCAAGTGTAATGGAGCCTTGTATTTGTAACCTACACTTAAAAAAGTCGGGTCGCTCGTGGAAGAAACCGTCCCTCCAACAAGTATTCGCCTACCCATGTACTTCAAGGGATATTCCAAGTAAACTTTATTTCCTGTTTTGTGAATTGTCACGAAATCCCCCTTGGCAGTCACCACTCCCGGCTTTTTCAACAACTTGTCATACTTGCTGACTTTTTTCTTTTTTACCGTATCGGTTTTTTCCACCAAAGTTTTCTTTTTACTTCTTTTCCGCTCGGCTCCAGTCATTTCAAGACATGAAACCAGCATGGCTACCATAAGTAACCCTACATACAGTTTGTTCATCGTTCTATTTATTAATTAATTACAAGTTAAAGAGTCTATGCCTCCCTTATATTTTCAATTATTATAATCTCCTATCGCCTGCAAGTCTATTCCAAAATTCTTGAAGTCCCGAATCAACAAATCATACTTTTTCCGGATCAGACCGTTGACATCCTTGTCCGGATGAAGTATTCCCGTGAAATCTTTCACATTATAATCAGGAGTTTCCGGTTTGGCAATCAACCTCTCATAAGGAGTTTGCAGAATCATTCGTATATAATACTGTTTATCATACTCCTGTATCGCAAGTAGATCAGTTGACGCCGACGGACGCACCACAAAACCGGCCGCGTAGGTCTGGGCATTCGTGGGTCTATTAGCCCCGGTACTCGTCCCAGCCCAATAATAATCGGAAACCGAATAGAAATCATCCGTATTTGAAGGACCAAGTTCAAGCACTTCACTTATAAACCAGTAATTCAAATTATACTTTATAGACAATCTATCTACAGTTTCAATACTTTCATCCCCGTAGTTGATCAACAAACTCAAATTACCATTCGTTGCAATATAAGGTTGGGGATTCAGTTTTTGTTTTCCTCCCGTGTTTTGCAAAAGATTTTTCCCTAAAATAATTTTTAAAGGCAATTTCTTACGCAGTATTTCATTTGAATAAAAATTCAAGAAAATACTTTCCACCATTTCCAATTGTTCATTCACATAGGCTTCATCCGCTTCTTCTATCCAAAAATTACCTCCATACTTCGTGGAAAAAATTTCAACCAACAATGTGGTATTCTCTAAGGTGATTTCTTTCCAAGAAATATCAGAAATTCGAGTCTTGCCTAACGGATAGGGTACTCCTGTAAGATAGACCACGCCATCTTCCACGTAATCATTCTCAGACAACACATAACGTTCGACCGTTTTGGTCGTATCTACATATATTTCTTCCCAGTCCCTGTTGGGAACGGAATAAACCTCCGCCGGCTTAAATTTATAAAGTATGTAAGTTCCGGTTCGCTCGAACCATTCCACGATTCGTTCATCATACTCGTGATTCCCTTGCGGAATGATCGGGTGATATTCATCGAAATCCGTAGGAGTCAATCTTCCGTCGTCATCGCTACATCCGCTCCCTCCAATCAGGCAGGCGAGCCATATCCATAGAGTATATTTTATTTTCATCATTTTATATTTTAAGGCTTTTTATTTATTTTGCACCAAATCAGGATTCAATTCCATTACCGTCTCGGGGATAGGCAACACGAAACGTGTCATATCCTGCGTGTATTCCATCGTACCATCATACAATTTATGCTTCAGCGTCAACCCCAAGCGACGCACGTCACAATAACGATGATTCGTTTCCCCGGACAATTCCCTACGGCGTTCGTCCATGCAGAAATCCAACAATTCTTGGCCACCCGTGATTTCTTTCTCCCGGTAGGCACCTTTATTAATCCGGAATTCGCGTAAATGGTTCAGATCAGCCAACGCTTTCAGACGAAATGCCTCGTTCCCGGTTTCCAAATATTTCCGGGCGTATCCCTCTGCCCGGTTCAAGTAGAGTTCCGCGGTTCGAATACCCTGCCATCCGCCATAATCACTTTTGGCTTTATCCACTCCCATGCAAACACCCGAGTTTTTAACGGTCAGGAAATAGCGTTCCTTTCGAATGTCTACGTCTTCTTCTTTATCATACAAATTCAAAAAATCGTCCGAGGGAATAAACCAAGGGGTAATAAATGCTTGCGGTACATAAGAATAACCGGCATTGTATTTTCGTCCCCAGATAATTTCATCCGGCGTGGTAGATTCATACACCTCGTTCGTCGTTGTATTCAAATCCAACAAATCCGGCTTAATGTTCAAAACCGAATCGGCATAAGCAATCGCTTTATCCCAATTTTCCATGTAAAGATACATACGCGACAATATCGCTTTCGCCGCCACATGACCTATCCTGAAAAAAGTTCGGTCATAATCGTAATTCACCAACAATCGGTTACCAGTCAACAAATCCCGCTCGATTTGGGCGTAAACCTCAGCCACCGTGTTGCGAGCGAAAAACACACCCGTCACGGTCGATTCCAATTTCAGGGGCACCGCCAATTCTGTTCGCGGGTCCCCCTGATTGTACGCAACCCCGAAAAAATTCACCAGCTGAAGATAATACCATCCTCTCAACGCTAAAGCCTCTCCTCGTAAATTTTCTCGCAAAGAGGCCTCGCCGGACATGGCATCCAAATAATCTAAGATTAGGTTACACCCGAGAATACAAGAATAAGGCTTTTCCCAACATTCTCTGTTATAACCACCTCCATCTTCATCAAACATTTTCAAATCCCACAAGTATGCCCACTTCCCTTTTTCATAGTAGGATTGCGTTTTATCCGTGGGTTCAATAGATTTCATGTTATCGGTCATCGGTTCCGTCAGATAATAGAAATTATGATCATCCTGGTACCCATCCCCTAACAACATTTCCTCCAAATCGTTTACCGTGGAAGGGCGCACTTCATCCAAACTACTCTCTTCCAAAAAATCGCTACATGCCGCTAATCCTAAAACGAGCACAACTGTCTGTAATTTTATCTTTATCATCGTATTCTGTTATATCGTTAGAAACTCAGGTTAATTCCTAAAGAATAGTTTTGAGAACGGGGTTGTTGTCCCAAAGCTACTTCCGGATCACGTCCTTTAAAATCCTTACTCTTGATTTGCAGCGGGTTAGTTGCGGTAAACGACACGGCAATACTCTTGGCAAAACCCTTAATCCATTTATCCGGCAAATTGTATGATAATTTCAAATCATTGAAACGAATATACCATGCATTTACAACTCGAACATCCGAAAAAGCCCAAGCATCCAAAGGATAGATTCTATTAGTCGTTGTTTTATCCTCAAACGGATACAACGGGCGACAATTCTCCCCTACCGGAATAGAAGGTATATTCGTGTGTTTCTCATCACCCGGTTTTCTCCAACGTTTATTTAACTCCGAAGAAGCATTTTGGTACTCGCTCAATATCGAATAACCATTCTCGTAAGGAGAGGCTAGAAATTCATAATTTCCCCGGCTGATATAAAAATTCAAAGGAAAAGAAAAACGTTTCCAGCGAAGCACCATATTAATCCCCACCGTGAAAGTGGGTTCACGCGTTCCCATGTAAACCATGTATTCCGTGGCATCTTCCGCCGCTTTCTCGGTATCTGCCCGAGAAAAATCAAACAAGGGTCCCCCGTTTTCCGCATCTAACCCGGTAAACTTGAAAGCCCAAAAGCTTCCTACCGGATAACCGGCTTTATTCAATTTCCCAGAAGTTGCCTCTTTCCAGCTTCCCGTCGACTTTAACTTGGCATCCACGCTATTATCGTTTCCCGAGAAAGTGGTTCCTAAACTCCACATGAAATTCTTTGTCCGGATAGGCACCACCGTGAAGGCCAAATCCCAACCTTTATTTTCCACATTACCGTCATTCAAAGCCATTGTCGTTGTACCATTCTCGTAAGGAACTTTGGAAGTGGTCACGAGGTCCGTTGTTTTTTTATAATACCAGTTGAATGTTCCGTTTACCTTACTCTTAAAAAACGCAAAGTTTACACCAAGATTCACGGATAATGTCTTTTCCGGCTTCAAATCCGGGTTAGGGAGCTGTTTCCATCTCATTCGCCACTCACCGGTTTCCGAATCCACAGCCTCCACCTTGGCAATCAAGTCTGGACCTACACTTTCCACCACGTTTCCCTGATAGCCGAAACTAGCAGTGAATGCCAAGTTATTTACCAAGTTTTGATTTTGCATCCAATGCTCGTCCGTCACGTTCCAACGCAAACCCAAGGCATACACTGTCTGAAACTTCCCTTTATTCCCGAAACGATTGGAAGCGTCCCCCCGCACGGAAAAGTTGATGGAATAACGGTTGTCATACATATAACTCCCCGTCACATAATAAGAGAGATAATTCGACAACTGATCAGTAATCTTGGGGGTAGTCCGCGCATATTCCGAATTCTCGTTATTCACCGATGTACCCCAGTACAAGGGAACATCCGTAAAACTCTTTCCCCGATCCGGCATATACCCCCAATTGGTTTGTGCCACACCTTTGTATTGCGTACTGCGAGATTCCCATCCTGCCATTAAATTAATGGCGTGTACGCCATTCAAGACTTTCACGAACTCTGCTTGTAGACGGGCCGTGTAATTGAAATTCTGGCTCTCCGAAGTGGTCAACATACCACCCCATGGCAGTTTTGACATTTGATACTCCTTATCCAATACTCCATAAGCCCCATACTCATACCCCCGGATACCCGTGATTTTATGGGAACGCTCTGTAAACCAAGTTTCAGCCAAGGAAGAACTCGTGGCTCCACCCAAAGTAGCCGATAAAGTCAAATCTTCATATATACGCCAGCGGGCACTTAAATTCAAATTCAAACTCTTCGCTATATTTTCATTCCCGGAATTAACTAATTCATTCAATATATTATACTTATCTCCACCTTTGTCATAATAGAACAAATCACCGTTATCGTCATAGCAAGGGATTACCCGACTCGTGTTGATCGCGTAATTGTAAGGGTCTACCCCGGAAGCAAAAGCCTTTGTTTCGGAATGATTGCCGGAAAGGGAAGCGGTCAGTGTCAGTTTTTGCCAAAAAACCATGCTCATGTTGAGGTTACCCGTGTAAGCGACCTGCTCATTCCCTTTGGCTGTATTCTGTTGATTGCGATACCCAAAAGAAGCGCGATAAGTCGCATTATCATTCCCCCCGGAAAAACTAACCGAATGGGCTTGAGAGAAAGGTGTTTGATAAAGGATATCAAACCAATTCGTATTTACCTCCTCTAATTTCTTCACTCTATCGTTAAACTCCTGCCAAGAAATCTCCTTACGGGTATAAGCTAAAGCCAATCCCAAGTATCCCACTTTTTCCGACTTATTGTAACGGGCCCCTCGCTCAAAAGCCTCCCGTGAAAAGGCTACCCTGTCTTTGGAATTCATAATCTCCATCCGGTTATAATTCATCTTTTGGCTAATAGAAAAATTTCCCGTGTAATTCAATGCCATCCGTCCTCGTTCTCCCTTTTTCGTGGTAATCAAGATCACGCCGTTAGCAGCCTTCACCCCGTAAATAGCTGTTGCCGACGCATCTTTCAATACTGTAATATCTTCAATATCATTGGGATTTAACCAAGAAACAGCTCCCCCGATAAAATCTTTCATCATATCCAGATTGTCATCACTGATAGCCCCGAGTTCACTCGCCTCGAAAGGTAAGTTATCTTCTTGGATAATCCCATCCACCACCCAAACAGGATCGGCATTACCAATTAACGTGGAAGTTCCCCGCACCCTCACTTTTTGACGAGTACCCGTTAAGCCACTCTGGTTTACAATCATTACTCCCGGGAGTTTTCCCTGAAGCATCGATTCCACGGTTTCATTGCCGGTCATTGCCAAATCTTCTGCTTTCACCCTCGAATAAGAACCGGCCATCCCTTTCTCTTTCAACATTTGATAGCCGGTTACAACCACTTCGTCCATTTCCTGCACATCGTCTTCCATAATGACATACAAAGAGTCTTTATTCGTTTCCGAAAATTTAACCTTTCGCGATTTGAATCCCACGAAAGAAAATTCCAACACCCCTGTTTTCACGGGCAATGTCAACTGGAATTTTCCATTTACATCCGTGGAAGTCCCCACAATCACATCTTCCAGTTTAACGGTCACCCCCGGCAACGGTAAATTTTTACTATCCACCACCTTCCCTTTCACAACCGTCCCCATCGGTTGTACTACCGTTTTTTTTATAACAACCGTATTATCCTCGATCACAAAAGTAAAACCTTTTGTACCTACCACTTCCTGAAGTACATTCTCCAGCGTAGCATTTTCCTTCTGAATCGTTATCGGCTCGATCTCTGCCGACGCCTTATCATTGTAAAAGAATGTATAGCCTGTTTGTCGCTTCACTTCTTTCACAAATTCAGCCATCGTGGCATCCTTCAGATTTAACGTGATTTTTTTCTCTTGCGTCTGTCCTTCAACCTGTCCAGTCATTCCGAAAAAGAAAAAAACAAATAAGGCATAAAACCATTTAAACTTTTTTAGCATTCCTCCTAATAATGGAGGAATAGATTGTCCTTTTTTTTGCATAAATTTGTCTTTGTATTTAATTAATATATTAAAGAATTAGGGATTCGAGATGTGCTACCATCTCTGTCCCTTTTTTATTTCACGGCTTGGAAACAATAATATCTCTATCTTGAATCGCGAATTTCACATCCCCCGTGTGACTAATCATTTTCAACAACCGATCAATCTGATCATATTTTTTTATCTCTCCCGAGAAAGACAATCTTTTTAATGATTCGTCCTGCCAATGGATCATTAAATTATACCTGCGAGCCAATGTATTAAGTATATACTCCAACGAACTACTTTTGAAAGCTAACTCTCCCTCCCGCCAACTGCAGTAAAGCTCCGTATCCACAGAACGTTTCTCCATTTTTCCGTCTTCTTTATCCACCACCACTTGCTCGCCGGGATGTAATACCAAACTCTGTCCCGCTATTCCCGAACGCACGTTCACTTTCCCAGACACCAGAGTCACCCTATCACTCTTTTCTTCCGGGTATGACGTTACATTAAAAGAAGTTCCCAAAACGACAACCTCATTCCGGGGCATAACCACCTTAAAAGGTGAAGTCGTGTCACGAGCGACCTCCAAGTAAGCCTCCCCCTCAACAAAAATCCTTCGTTCCTTCCCCGCAAACCTTACCGGATAACGCACTTTTGTATCTGCATTCACCCATATTTTCGTACCGTCACTCAACGTGAGAAAAAACTCTCCTCCGCGAGGAACTCTAAGAAGATGAAACTCCTCTTTCTCCACCACAGAATCCTTCGGGACATACTCGATCACGTTCTTTTCAACACGAGCAATATCATTACCCGCAATTCCACGAACTCCCGGTTCATCCAATAATATCTCTTCTCCCGTGGAAAGCATCAACGTGGCAACTTCCACCTGCCGATACTGTAATGCCTTGTCCCCCGACAACACCACCGGCCTATTCTCCTCCCGCGAAAAATAAAGTATTCCCGAAGTCATCACCACGAACACGACTGCCGCCACGGCAATTAATTTCCTCCATAACACTTTTCTGCCGTAATTTTGACTATCGAAAATCTTTCGATACGCTTTCTCTACATGAATATCTTCCAAAGAAAAAGCAGGATGATTTACATCATACAAATTCTTACACCTATAGAAATACCGCACATGACTTTCTTCCTCTGCAAGCCATCGATCCAACCGTTCGGTTTCTTCCGGAGTCCCTTCCGATGCCAGAAAACGAGCAATCAATCCATCTATATCATTATTCTCCATAATACGATTTCTTTATATTTCACAATAAAGACGTATCAGAAAATAAAACCCGCAAAAAAACAAGAAAAAAATTCACGTAAGCAAAAACAATAACACCAATATAAAATACTCTTTCAATTGTTGCTTCAATACTTTCAACGCCTCGGCAATTCTCAATTCCACTGTCCGAAGTGGTATATCAAGGTCTTTAGCAATCTGCGCCTGCTTTATCCCCTGCATTCGGTTCATCTCGAAACATTGCCGTTGCACGGGAGTAAGATAAGTAAGAGCCTTTTGTAAACGAGAATTTAACTCCGAATACAGAATATATTCTTCCGTTTCCAAAGTTATATCGGTTTTAGAAAGAGATTTCAGTCCCGAATATTTGTTTCTGACATCTTGGCGCCGCAATTCATCGAAACAACTATTCTGCACGGACTTAAGTAAAAAAGATTTCAAAGACGAGATTTTAGATATTTCTTTACGTCCAGTCCAGAGTTTAACAAACAACTCCTGCACAATATCCTCACATACGTCAATATCTTTCACGTAACTCCCGGCAAACAATACAAGATCCTTATAATAATATTGAAAAAGTTGGGCAAACGCACTACTATTTCCCTCGCTTAATTTCAATAATAAATCTTGTTCGTTTATCTTCATTCCATCTTAAAATAAGAATCCATAATATTCTCGCCATTGCAAAAATAACGAGAATATTATACAATTCCTATTTTTCAAAATTCAATTACTCAATTTGGCTTCAATAATCTTCGTCAACACATCCCGCAACGTTCCGCCCATAGCCCGCACCATTTTAGGCACAAAACTATTGGAAGTCATTCCCGGCGTGGTGTTCACTTCAAGCATGAATATCTCGTCATCACGCACGATATAATCCACCCGGATGATACCGTCACACCTTAGTATATCGTAAATCATCGACGACAACGTCTTGATGCGATGGGTCAACTCGGGAGAAATACGTGCCGGAATAATCTCGTCGGACATCTTGGGATCGTATTTTGCCTCGAAATCAAAAAACTCTTTCTTCGGGATCACTTCCGCTATGGGCATTGCAAAATCCAGCTCCCCGGCTTTCACGACGCCACATGTCAACTCTTTCCCGTCAATAAACGTTTCAATCAGCACTTCCCGGCAAAGAGCGAATGCTTCCCGCAACGCCTTCTCCAACTGTCCCGCCTCTTTCACCTTCGATACCCCGAAGCTGGACCCCTCGGCATTCGGCTTCACGAAACAAGGCAGACCGACTTCCTCTATGATCTCGTTCACGTCATACGCCATCCCCCGTTTCAGCATCACGGAATTGGCCACGTTCACCCCGTAACTCTTTAAATAAGCATTGCACGTGTGTTTATCAAAAGTCAACGCGGAAGCCAGCACGTTGCATCCCCCGTAGGGTACGCCCATCATATCGAGGTATCCCTGCAACAACCCGTTTTCACCGGGGTTGCCATGAATCGTGATATAGGCAAAATCAAACGCAATCCTCTCCCCGTCTTTCGTGAAGGAAAAATCATTCTTGTCCACCGGGTAAGTCACATCACCAATCTTCACGTGCCAATCCCGCCCCTTTAATATAACAAGGTATTTATTATAACGGGTTTCATCCACCTCGTTATAAATATTGTTTCCCGACTGGAGCGACACCCCGTACTCCGAAGAATTTCCTCCTGCAATAATTGCGATATTTTTCATATTAATCATTTTTACATCTTTCCGCAAAAGTATAAAAAAGTGAGAGGAAATTGCCAAAAGGTTTATATTTTTGCAAGCCAAAAAACAAGAGCATGACAAAAGTAAACGACCTGACACACGGAAGCATCAGCAAAGGGATATGGAGTATGGCAATTCCCTTGATCACAGCCTCTTTCGTCCAAATGGCCTACAGCATGACAGACATGATCTGGTTGGGGCGATTGGGAAGCGAAAGCGTGGCAGCCGTGGGTGTTGCCGGATTCTTCACGTGGTTGTGCAATGCACTTTCGTTTATCAGCAAAGTCGGCGTCGAGGTTACCATCTCTCAATCTCTTGGCGCACGTACAGGCAAAAGAGCCCGCGTATACGCCAATCAGGCAGCCATGCTCTCGTCAATTATCGCTTTATTCTACGCTTGTTTCATATTCATCGCGGCTCCTGCCCTAGTGGGATTATTTCATCTGGAAGGAAATATTTCCTCGCTCGCGGTCAATTACATGCGATTGATCACCCCGGGATTATTCTTCACGTTCAACAACAACACGTACAGCGGGCTGTACAACGGGCAAGGCAATAGCAAAACACCCTTGAAAATCATCGCGACGGGCTTGGTGTTTAATATTGTACTCGATCCCTTGCTCATATACGGATGCGGCTTTATTCCCGCCATGGGTTCGGCGGGTGCGGCAGTTGCCACTACCTTCTCGCAACTGGTCGTGTTCGCGATCTTTATACGCAATCTTTATTTCCGCGAATCCTCTATCGGCAAACTCCATTATCTCACCCGCTTGCGTGCCCGTTTCGTGAAGCGGATATTTTCTCTGGGTTTCCCCGTCAGTATGCAAAGCGCCTTGTTTGCCATGTTCTCGCTGACGCTTGCCACCGTGGCGGCACAATGGGGACATATCGGGGTTGCCGTGCAAAGTGTCGGGGCACAAATAGAGGCCATCACGTGGATGACTGCCGCGGGATTCTCGACGGCACTGGCAGCCTTCACCGGACAGAACTTCGGGGCACGCGACTTTGTCAGGATACGTCAAGGGTATCACTACACGCTAAAACTTGCCGGGGGAATCGCTCTCGTTGCCACGGCAGCTTTTCTCTTTCTAAGCAAAGAAATTTTCAGCATTTTCATCAACGAACCGCAAACCCTAATTGCCGGAAGCGCCTATTTAAAAATCCTTGCCGTTTCGCAAGTTTTCTCGGCAATCGAACAGGTCACGGCCGGAGCTTTCAATGGTTGCGGGCGTACCACACCCCCGGCAATCGTGGGTATTCTGCTCACCGGGGCAAGAATCCCGCTTGCCTTTTATCTCGTGACCTTCCCGATTCTGGGGTTGAACGGTATCTGGTGGAGCATCTCCATCTCCAGCGTACTCAAGGGAATCGTACTCACCCTCTGGTATCTGTCATTCCAGAAAAAATTACAGAATGGAAGTTACAAACCGACCGGAATTTTAGGACAAATGCACGCTGTTGCAAGCCGCCTATGGCAACAACTTCATTGAGTTTATAAAGTTTGTAAAGTTTATAAAGTTCATAAGGTTCACGAAGTCCCCCCCCCCTTTTTATTACTTTACAAACCTTATAAACCTTACAAACTTTATGAACTTTATAAATCCTCTTTTCATTGCAGAAAAAATTCTGTAATTTTTCGGCATAAAGATTGTTGAAATAAAAAATAAGGCTTACATTTGACAGCGCAAAAAGCAAACAAATAGCCAAAAAACGAAACGTATAACAATAAAAAATTACAGAAATGAAAGTAACAGTTGTAGGAGCAGGAAACGTTGGTGCAACATGCGCGAACTGCATCGCTGAAAAGGACATCGTGAATGAAGTTGTTCTTTTGGACATCAAAGAAGGCGTTGCAGAAGGAAAATCATTGGATATGTGGCAAACAGCCCCGATCAATCTTTATGATACCCGTATCAAAGGTGTGACCAACGATTACGAAGCGACCAACAATTCTGAAGTAGTAGTAATTACTTCCGGACTACCCCGCAAACCGGGAATGAGCCGCGACGACTTAATTGCAACTAACGCCGGCATCGTAAAATCAGTAACCGAAAATATTATCAAACATTCACCGAACGCTAAAATTATCATCGTATCCAACCCGCTCGACGTAATGTGCTATTGCGCTTACTTGACGGCAAAGATCGATTCCAGCCGCGTATTCGGTATGGCAGGTATCCTCGATACCGCGCGTTACAGAGCATTCTTGGCCGAGGCATTGAATGTTTCCCCGAAAGACATCCAAGCATTGTTATTAGGCGGTCACGGGGATACCATGGTTCCGCTTCCGAGATATACCACCGTTGGCGGTATCCCTGTAACGGAATTAATGGATCATGACACGCTGCACGCTATCATCGAGAGAACGAAAGTAGGTGGCGGCGAATTGGTGAAATTAATGGGTACTTCCGCTTGGTACGCACCGGGAGCCGCTGCCGCTCAAATGGTTGAGGCTATCGTATGCAACCACAGAAGAGTATTCCCGGTATGCGCTTTATTGAACGGAGAATACGGGATGAACAACATTTACCTTGGAGTTCCCGTAATCTTGGGCAAAAACGGTATCGAGAAAATTATCGAGGTTAAACTCGACAAAGACGAGCAAGAATTACTGGCACAATCTGCAAAAGCAGTAAAAACGGTAATGAACGTACTCGACGACATGAAATTATTTAACTAACAATAGTACTTCACGATCATTCTGTTAGAGAACCGTTCCGGGGCGCCGGAACGGTTTTTATTTTGGGTTTCACCTCTAGTTTCCGTTTTATTGCCGCGATATCAGCACAATTTATCATATCTATGATTTGGCTGAATTGCCTGTGAAAACCGAATCCCTCCTCCGTCATTTCCTTTATGGCATTCTCTTTCGACCAACCTTGAAAAACAAGCCTGTACATCGCTATCACGGCCCCCGTCCGATCCGAACCATGCCAGCAATGAATCAATATCGGCCCTTTCCGGTTCTTTATAATTCGCAACGCCTTCACGATATCCTCCTCGTCAATCTTCGAGGCACGTGTCTTCAAGCGGTGCAACTTTAAAGCGGTTCCTTTTGCCTCGTCATCGTCACTGTGCCAGTTTCTCAAATTCAATATCTCCTTTATGCCGTATCGTTCGAGTAAAACAAAATCAGTCGCCGAAGGCTGGTTTGCCCGATAGACACCCGTGTCAACCCGATAAAAATTATCCAACCCGCTCCCCGAAAGAGTTATTTTCTCTGCCTTCTGCCCCACTCCTTCCAAAAAGCAACAAACTAAAAAAATCAACGCGATATACTTTCTCATAACTTCATATAAATTATCCGGTTAATACAAATCTATAAAAAATACACGCATTTCATACACGATATTCAAAATTTATCTTTAACTTTGCATCACAAAGAACTTTTAAAACATGAAGAACAACGAAGCACTCGATACCTTGCACGACATCAAGGACCTCATGGAAAAATCCACTAAATTCCTATCCATAAGTGGTTTATCATCCATACTCGTGGGTATATACGCTTGCATTGCAACGGGACTGGCATACTCAGTTCTGACCACACACGAGCAAATCAACGCGTCCCAACGCCTCACGCTACTCTGCCTTATCGCAATCGCCGTATTACTGACCTCCCTTGTCACCGTGTTTTGCATGAGCTATTGCAAGGCAAAAAAAGCCAACCGAAACATCCTCACGGACAAATCGGTTCATCGCCTGCTTTGGAATTTCTTTCTCCCGTTATTCGCCGGGGGCGTTTTCTGCATCTCCCTGATATGGCAACACTATTACGGGCTGACCTCTTCCATCATGCTCATATTCTACGGTCTGGCTCTTGTCAACTGCTCCAAGTACACTTACTCGGATATCCGCTACTTGGGTTACGCGGAAATCCTGTTGGGACTCGTTGACAGCTTTGTCGTGAACAATGCCCTCGTGTTTTGGGTTATCGGGTTCGGGTTACTCCATATTTTGGCAGGCATATACTTTTATTATAAAGTAGAACGCCACCAGACATCGCAACCACAAAGAGCAAACTTCAACGAATGAAAGAAGTACTCGAAAATATAAACAAGGCCTTCGAAAGCAAGGCACGACTGGGAATCATGTCCGTGTTGATCGTGAACGAATCGGTAGATTTTGTCACGCTGAAAAACCTGCTCGACCTCACGGACGGGAACCTTGCCAGCCATACCCGCAGTCTTGAAGAACTCGGGTACATCGAATGCAGAAAACAATTTATCGGGCGGCGTCCCAACACGACCTTCGCGGTGACGGAAAAGGGACGGGAAGCATTCACCAAACACTTGAATGCCTTGGAAGATTTTCTAAAGAGTCAAAACATATAATTTTTTTTACCTCATCTACTTTGAAATTCAAAGTTCTTTTCAAATAACAACTAAAAATAAAACACCATGAACGAACAAACAAACCTTCCGCACAAAGAGAGACACACACAGAACCGGGACGCCATTACCTTGAAAATCCTACTTATCGGGGTACTCATCGTTATCCTGATTATCCCCATGTTCATGATCCAGAACCTTATCAGCGAGCGAGAGAACACCGCGAAAGAAGCAACAACCGAGGTGCAACAAAAATGGAGCGGCCCGCAGACAATCATCGGTCCCGTTCTTACCCTAAGCTATACTTATCAAGACGAAAAGGGAAAAAACAAAACCGGCTACATCAACTATCTCCCGGATCAATTGGACATCACGGGTGATATCGAAACACAAGAACTCAAACGAGGATTGTATGAGATTATCGTTTACAATTCCTCGCTTGAACTCAAAGGCAAATTCATCTCGAAAGATCTTTTGGAAACAAACCTCTCACGAGACATCAAGTGGAACGAAAACGCGACACTCAATCTTGGAGTAAGCGACCTGCGAGGCATCTGCGAACAAGTTGCCCTCACGTGGAACGGACAAAAATACAACATGGAACCGGGCGTCAACCCCAACAGTATCGTTTACACAGGAACATCCATTCATCTTAACGTCAGCGACCTGCTCACCCCGGACAAGACGATTGAGTTCTCCGTGAAACTGACAACAAAAGGATCGGCATCCATACTTTTCGCCCCGGTAGGCAAAACGACAAACGTGGCACTGAACTCCAATTGCCCGACACCAAGTTTCTCGGGAGCTTTCCTACCCACGGAAAGAGAAGTAAACCCGAACGGTTTCACGAGCAAGTGGAAAGTACTGGAAATAAACCGGAATTTCTCTCAAGTACTAAGGTCTTACCAACCCGACCTCTCGAATTACACGCCCTCCAATCCAATCCGTCCCGGGGAGATCTCCATTGTTTCCTCTTCCATCTTTGGCGTAGATTTACTATTCCCCGTCGACCATTACCAAAAATCCACGCGTTCCGCCAAATACGCGTTCCTTATCATTGTTTTGACATTCGTCGTTTGCTTCTTCGTGGAAATCGTGCAGAAAAAGAACATCTATCCGCTTCAATACCTGCTGGTCGGCTTGGCGCTTTGTCTTTTTTACACGTTACTCGTTTCCACCTCGGAACACATCAGCTTCACGTGGGCATACCTGCTTTCCGCCCTCGCAACCACGACATTGATCACGCTCTATATGGTCGGAATTCTAAAAATCAAGAAAACAGCCTTCACGATCGGGGGATTGCTCGTGTGCCTGTACACTTACATATTTTTCCTGATCCAACTGGAAACCTATGCCCTACTCGCCGGAAGCATCGGATTATTCGTCATTTTGGCTATCGTCATGTATTTCTCGCAAAAAATAAACTGGCATAATAACTAATCTCGCACTCACTATACGAATGTGGTAAAAGTCATTTTTCAAACTCCATCCCCCCCCCCTTCGGGGTATTGAGTCCGAAGCGGACTCGAACCAACTCACGCTCGGCAATCAAGAAGCAAGCTTCTCCATTGCCCTCGCTTACTCGCCGGTTTGCCGAGCGAGAGCCGGTTCGAGACCGGCTTCCGGGCTCACTTGGATGCGAAGCAGACGGAGGAGTTTAATGACTTTTGACATACCCTCTTTTAACGACAACTACCCCTAAAACTAGGGATAACCTCACGCGAAACCGATACCTTGCAAACCACTTGCCCGAGTGATAACAGGCAGCACGGATTTATCGCTCGTGTTAAAAGAACATATTTTTCACTAAAACGTGGGCTAAGTGTGGGCGAACATCAGGCGAACAGTAGGCGATGCCTTTAGACAACCGCCTAAAAGCCTCTCTACAACCACCCCACGGGGTTAGAAAAAGGTAGCTCACCGCCATGACTATGCCGGTTTCACCCCTTACCGGAAAAAAATCTTTTTGAAATTAACACCCCCGTTTTTTGGATTTCACCGAAAATGTTTAGTTTTGTGCAAACGAAATTGTATGGAGATAAAGATTCCGATAGAGGTCGTTGAGTTGGAAGACAATAGTTTCCACATCATCGCCACCCTGCAAATCGGTAGTATAGAGGGGGATTTTATTATAGACACGGGCGCATCCGTGACGGTCATAGACAAACTGACACCGTTTTCCTATGAACCGCTGGAAGATGTTTCCGAGATTAACTCCGGGGGTGTGTGCGGAGAAATCAATGAGGTTGAGCTGGTGAATATCACAACCTTACATATCGGCGGACACACGATAGAGAATGTACACGCGGCAGTCATAGACTTGCAATACGTGAACTCTTTATACGATAAACACCTGCGTCGTCGGGTTGCCGGATTGTTGGGAAGTGATTTTCTCGTGAAGCACGAAGCCGTCATTGATTATAGAAATAAGGAGTTAACATTAAAAGTATCTGCCTAATTGTATAGCTATTTTGAAAAAAATGTTATACTTTTGCGCACTAAAATATGTGTTAAAGCGAAGAATTGAAACATAGTATATTATAAATTATTTAACAGATGCAGAATAAAGGAGCGATTACACTACTCGCTGTTGCACTAGCATTGGTGAGTCTTTATCAGTTGTTTTTTACTTATAAAACGAACCAGGTAGAGAGAGCAGCAAGCGCATTTGCGAACGGCGATCCGGCTAAAGAAAAGCAATATTTGGATTCAATCGCAAATCAAACGGTTTACAATTTCCTCGGATTGGCCAAATTCACTTACAAGGAATGTAAGGAATTAGAGTTGAACCTCGGTTTGGACTTGAAAGGCGGTATGAACGTAACCATGGAAGTTGACGTGGTTGACGTGGTAAAAAGCCTTGCCAACCATAGTACTGACCCCGCTTTCAACCAAGCGATAGAGGAAGCCGTTAAAATGAGAGTTTCCAGCCCGAAAGACTTTGTTACCCTTTTCGGTGAGGCTTTTGAAAAAATAGCCCCGGGAGCACAGTTAGCTTCTCCGGCAATCTTCGGTACTCACGAGATGAGAGAAAAAATCAAAGTGGGCGCGACCAACAAGGAAGTTCTCGACGTGGTTAGAAAAGAAGCGGAAGGAGCTATCGACAACACGTTTAATATTCTCCGTACTCGTATCGACCGTTTCGGTGTGGCACAACCCAACATCCGTAAAGCAGATATTTCCGGAAGAATTATCATCGAGTTGCCGGGTATCAAAGAACCGCAACGTGTAAGAGAGTTGTTGCAAGGAACGGCTGCATTGGAATTTTACGAAACATACGATAACGGCAGAGCATTCGATGCCGGCGACCAAGCATTTTACAACTACCTTGCCCAAGCAGACCAGAAGTTAGCTGAAGTGTTGCAAGCACAAGCCAAAACTGAGGTTGTGACAGACACAGCGAGTCAAGCGGGAGTAAAACAAGAAGAGAATAAAGAATCCGCCATCTTAGACGCTATCAAGGGTGAAGCCGATTCATTGAAAAATTTAAGCCGAAACGATATTGCGAAAGAACACCCGTTATTCGCTTTATTGCAACCTAACATGACACGCGAAGGTTTGGGAACCGGTTCATGTGTCGGTTACGCTTTCGCGAAAGATACCGGGACAATCAACGCTTATTTGCGTATGCCGCAAGTAAGAGCGTTATTCCCGCGCAACTCCCGTTTGTTGTGGGAAATGAAAGCTACTCCCGAGGGATTAATCGGGTTGCACGCGATTAAAATCACGACCCGTAACGGAAAGGCTCCTCTTGAAGGAGACGCGGTTGTGGACGCCCGTCAAGATTACGACCAACAGGGAAAACCGGTTGTTTCCATGAGCATGAACAGCGAGGGAGCCAAAACTTGGGCTCGCTTGACCAAAGATAATGTAAACCGTAGCATCGCTATCGTTATTGACGGAGTGGTAGCCTCTTCACCCAACGTGATGAACGAAATCAAGGGCGGTAGCTCTCAAATCTCCGGTCGTTTCGACGTGAAAGAAGCAGGTGACCTTGCCAACATATTGAAATCCGGTAAATTGCCCGCACCCGCACGCATCATCGCTGACGAGGTTGTAGGAGCATCTTTGGGACAAGAAGCTATTCAATCCGGTATGTGGTCATTCATCATCGCCTTCGTGCTGGTATTGGCTTACATGCTATTCTTCTATAGCAAGAGCGCCGGATTGGCTGCCGATATCGCGTTGCTTGCCAACTTGTTCTTCTTGTTCGGTATTCTGGCATCCATCGGAGCCGTGTTGACACTGCCCGGTATCGCCGGTATCGTGTTGACCATGGGTATGGCGGTTGATGCCAACGTGTTGATTTACGAACGTATCCAAGAAGAGTTAAGAGCCGGCAAAGGCTTGAAACTCGCTATCAAGGAGGGTTACAGTAACGCGTACTCCGCTATCATCGACGGTCAGTTGACCACGTTGATCACCGGATTTATCCTGTACTATTTCGGAGAAGGTCCTATCAAAGGATTCGCGACCACGTTGATCATCGGTATCTTGTCTTCTCTGTTCACGGCAATCTTTATCACCCGCTTGATCCTCGAGAGAGCAGCCAAGAAGAGTGATAACGTGACATTCACTACACCATTGACCGCAAACTGGCTGAGAAATACCAAATTCCCGTTCTTGCAAAAACGCAAGATCAGTTACACGATTTCAGGTATCGCTATCATCATCTGTTTCGTATCTCTGTTCACGAGAGGTCTGGATAAAGGTATCGACTTCGTCGGAGGTAGAACTTATACCGTGACTTTCGCCCAAGACGTACAAGTTGGAGACGTCGCAGAACAATTGGCTGAAGTTTACGGAAGCGCACCCGAGGTAAAAACCGTGGGAACAGCGAATAATGTTAAAATCACGACTAAATACAGGATCGAAGAAAGCGGCGCTGATGTTGACGCTAATGTAGACTCCTTATTATACGTGGGATTACAGAATATTCTCCCTGCCGGAACTGATTATGAAACATTCCGTTCCGTGAACTTGCAACAGACTCAAAAGATCGGACCCGCCGTGGCTGAAGACATGACGAGAGCCGCTATCTGGTCGGTATTGTTCGCGTTGCTCGGTATTTTCATCTACATCATGGTGAGATTCTCCAAATGGCAATACGGAGCCGGAGCCGTTGTCGGTTTGGCACATAACACGATTATCGTAATCGGAGCCTTCTCTCTGTTTGCAGGCTTGTTACCGTTCTCAATGGAGATCGACCAAGCGTTTATCGCTGCCGTGTTGACTGTTGTGGGTTACTCAATCAACGACACCGTGGTTGTATTCGACCGTATCCGTGAATATCGCAAACTGTACCCGAAACGAGATGACGGGCAGGTGGTAAATGACGCGTTGAACTCCACGCTACGTCGTACGTTCAGTACATCATTATCAACAATCGTCGTGTTGTTAGCGATATTTATCTTCGGTGGGGCATCTATCAAGGGATTCATTTTCGCCTTGTTAGTCGGCATCGTGGTCGGTACATACTCGTCACTGTTTATCGCGACTCCGATCTCTTTCGACTTAAGCAGAAGATTCGGGAAAAAATCAGAAGAGAAAAAATAGTACTATTTTACTATATAGAAGAAACCGCCTCGACCGAGGCGGTTTTTTTATACCAAAATCTTTATTTCACTTACAAATTGAAAGCAAAAAACGGCAAATAATATTAAAGTTGCAATTTACTTGGGTTTATTGCGATAAATGTCTTATTTTTGCAACGCAGAAAGTATCAACCTGAAAATCGAAGAAGTACAAGTATGTCAAAGCGCCAAATCAGAATCTGTTTAGGAAGTTCCTGCTTCTCCCGGGGAAATAACACGAACCTCGGGGCAATCAAGAAATACCTGAGTGAAAACAACTTGGAAGCAGAGATCGATTTTTGTGGACATTTGTGTGAAGAATTGTGCAGCAAAGGTCCGATTATTCGGATTGATGATAAAGTGTACGAAGAAGTGAATCTCTCTCGTTTATATAAAATCTTACAAGAAGAGTTCCCATGCAACTAAGACCTATCTACACGGAATCGGACAATTGTCAGGATTGTTACAAGTGCATACGGGAATGTCCCGTGAAAGCAATCCGAATGGAAAACAATCAAGCCTCCATTATAGAAGACCGTTGTATCTATTGCGGACATTGCACGCAGATATGCCCAACCGGAGCTAAAAAGATTCGCGACGGACTGACCCGGGCGAAACTGACATTGGCGCAAAACCCGAAAGTATTGCTCTCCCTCGCCCCCTCGTACGTGAGCGAATTCGAGGGAATCCATTCCAGCGTGTTGATTGCCGCTATCAAAAGATTAGGATTTGCCGACGTGTCGGAAACCGCGCTCGGGGCGGAAATCGTTTCAGACCGGACGGACAAATTCCTGCAAGAAGCGGAAAACGGAGTTTATATCTCTTCAGCCTGCCCGGTCGTAGTGGAATATATCCGGAAATACTCGCCGGAACACGTGCATAACATTACGCCGATCATTTCCCCGATGCTGGCTCATGCCAAAATATTGAAACAATTATACGGGGATGATGTCAAGATCGTGTTCGCCGGCCCCTGCATCTGCAAGAAACTGGAGGCAGACACGTTCAATCACTTGATCGACGTGGTGATCACGTTCAAGGATTTAAAGAAATGGTTCGAGCAGACCGAAATAAACCTTCATCAAATCGCACCGGGACAACCGAACGCGCATTTTATCCCTTATCGTTCGGGATTGGGCGCGTACTATCCTATCGAGGGCGGAATGTTGAAAGGCTTGCATGAAGGGGGAAAACAAATACACAACATGGCCTTTTCCGAATTATCGACGGTAAAAGACGTGCTGAAATCTCTGGATACACACCGGGAAAACGATTCCATTTTTCTGGAACTATTGGCATGCAAAGGCGGTTGTATCAACGGTCCCGCGAAATTAAGCCATATTTCCCCGGCGTTAAAAAGATACGAAATTATACATCAATCGGAACTGGGCAATCCCAAGGATGATTTTAAAGATATAGACCTTCAGATACTATTCTGCAAGGACCCGCATATCCAAGACCATATCTACACGGAAGAGGAAATTAAACAAGCCATGGCAGTAGTCGGGAAAACCGGACCGGAGGACGAGTTGAATTGCAGCGGTTGCGGGTACGACTCTTGCCGGGATTTCGCCATCGCCATGCTGGAAGGAAGAGCCGAGGAAAACATGTGCGTATCCTATATGCGGAAAATCGCGCACGATAAAGCGACGGTTCTCCTGCAAAAGATACCCGCCGGTGTGGTATTGGTCAACTCGGAGTTGAAGATCATGGATATGAATCAATCCTGTGCCACGATCATGGGCGAAGACATAGCCGCCATATACGAGGTTACCCCCGGATTGAACGGAGTTCCGTTGAAAAACATCTGTTCTTTCGAAGACTTGTTCCGTGCCGTGTTGACAACCGGCAAAGAAATTATCGAGCGGCAAGTGCGTGAAGAAGAGCACACGTGGATTATTTCAATTTACAATATACAACCTCATCATCTGGTATTCGGGTTACTGCAAGACCTGCGGGAACCTTACGTGCGCAAGGAATGGATGCTTGAAAAAACTCAGGAAGTAATCAAGAAACACATGGAGACCGTTCAACAAGTGGCTTGCTTACTGGGAGAAAACGCGGCATTTACCGATGCCATGCTACGTACCGTTATGGATGCTTACAAAAAGGATGACAAGAAACCACTTTAATTTCATTTGTTTTGAGAAATAACGGTAATTTCATCGAGGTTGACTTCTTCCAGAAGAACAAAGCAGGCAATGTTGTTTGCGGGGATTGTTTCATGTCGCAGAAGTTAAAAGGCGAAGGACGCGTAATCAGCGTGTTGTCCGACGGGTTGGGCAGCGGGATCAAAGCCTGCGTGCTATCCACGATGACCGCTACCATGGCCATGAATTTCACCGCCATGAACGAAAGCATCCTGCGTACTTCGACTTCTATCATGAACACCTTGCCCAAGGATATGGTGCGCAAGATCAGTTACTCCACGTTCTGTATCTGTGATATCGACTGTTTCGGAAGCGTAAAGATCATCGAGTACGAGACTCCCTCGTACTACCTTTACCGTAACGGCTCATTCGTGAACATACACAAGGAAAAGATCCCCGTGGAACGCGAAGATTTAGAAAACACATGCCTGTGGATTTCCGAATTTACACTGGAAAAAGAGGATCGAATCATCTTCTTCAGCGACGGAGTCTCGCAATCCGGGATGGGTTCCCACAAAATGCCTTTCGGGTGGGAAGACGGCGTTAAAGATTATGTTGCCGGTTTAATAGAACACTATAATGATATATCAGCCAAGGAACTCGCGCATAAAATCGTGAGTCAGGCAGAAAAAAACGACGGGTATTCACTGAAAGACGACACGAGTTGTTGTGTCATCTACATGCGGAAACCCCGGAACCTACTTGTATGTACAGGTCCTCCCTACGACGAGAAAAATGACAAATACCTTGCCAACCGGGTACGGGAATTTCAAGGTAAGAAAATTCTCTGCGGGGGAACGACAGCTACCATCCTTTCACGGGAACTGGGGGCAAGCATGGAAGTAGATATGAATATCGTGGACAAGGAACTCCCTCCCATTTCCAAAATGGAAGGAATCGATTTGGTCACGGAAGGTATCCTCACGCTCGGGAAAGTGGAACGCATCCTGACCGCCGGGGATATAGACAAACGCCGTGAAGCCGGACCGGCCGAAATGGTGGTAAAAATGTTGTTGAATAGCGATAAGATCACGCTACTCGTGGGAACCCGTATCAACACGGCGCACCAAGATCCCAATCTACCTGTAGAATTAGAGATCCGGAGAAACGTGGTCAAAAAAATAAAATTTTTATTGGAGACAAAGTATCTGAAAGATGTAGAGATTATGTATATTTAGGGGCAAAATTCAAAAAAATGGCTCACATTATGGAAAAAGTAAATTTAAAAATATGCGTAGGCACCATGTGTTATGTTATGGGCGGCGCTGAATTGAGAGACGTTATTGAATCTCTTCCCCACAATATTATCGAACATCTGAACGTTAGCTATTCTCCATGCCTCGGGTGCAGTAAAGGCGAAGAAGCACCCCCGTTTATAGAGATAAACGGCAAACGAGTCGCCGGCGTTAGTAAAAATAGTTTAATACGAATTATAAAAGAGGAACTTAGAGATGTTGTATGACAATTTTGCAATGCTCACGAAACGTGAGCTACTGATTAGAATTGTAAAACTTTTAAAAGAAAAGAATTTAGTAGACGGCGTGAAGTACATCCCGGTGGAAATGCGTCCAAAAAATAAGCGACCGATAAAATGCTGCGTGCATAAGGATCGTTATATCTTGAAACACAAGATTATTTCAATTTTGGGTTTCGAGATCACGGACGAGGAAATCGACTTAATCCCGTTAGCTGAATTCGCACAGAAAGCCTTGGACAACAAGAACACGAAAGAGAATATTCTTTCCGTGGTACACGAAGCTTGTAGCGCGTGTATGCAATCACAGTATTTCGTGACCAACATGTGCCGGGGTTGCGAGGGACGTCCCTGCCTGATGAACTGCCCGAAAGCAGCCATCTCCTTCAAAGGCGGCAAAGCATCTATCACACAGGAAGACTGCGTGAGTTGCGGACTCTGCTCCAAAGTGTGCCCCTACCACGCGATCGTGTACACTCCCGTACCTTGCGAGGAAGTATGTCCGGTAAAAGCAATCTCCAAAGGAGAAGACGGCACGGAACATATTGACAAAGATAAATGTATCTATTGCGGAAAGTGTATGCAAACCTGCCCGTACGGTGCCATCATGGAACGCTCCAAAATCATCGACGTGTACAAAGGCATCACGAACCCGGATAAAAAGATTATTGCCATCCCTGCCCCGGCTATCTATGGGCAGTTTAACGCTACCCCGGGACAGATTCTTGCAGCCATTAAAGCTATCGGATTCGACGAAGTAGTTGAAGTAGCTCTTGGTGCGGAAGACACTTCCCGCAACGAGGCTGCCGAATTCATGGAACGCATGCACGAGGGCAAACCTTTCATGACCACCTCATGCTGCCCGGCATACGTGGGTTGGGTAGACAAACACGCTCCCATGGTGAAACCGTTCGTTTCGGACACCCGTAGCCCCATGGTATACGCTGCCCGACGCGTAAAAGAACAATATCCTGACGCTGACGTTGTATTTATTGGTCCCTGTCTGGCAAAGCGCTACGAGGCAGAAATGTACGTTCCGGAAGTGGATTACGTGATGAGTTTCGAGGAACTCGGTGCGTTTATGGTCGCTTACGACATTGATGTAGAGAAATGCGAAGAATTACCGTTAAACCCGGAAGTAACGAAATACGCCCGCGGATACGCCCAAGCCGGAGGTGTTCGTGACGCTATCGTTCAAGCGGTAGGTAACGGTTATACCACCCTCTCGATCGAAGGATTAGATAAAAAGAACCAAACCTTGCTGAAAATGATGCCGAAGAAACCCGAAGCCCAATTCGTGGAAGTCATGGCTTGTGACGGCGGTTGCGTGAACGGTCCTTGTTCTCTAGCCCCGCTGACGCTGGCAAAACGGCAGATAAAGAAGGCGTTGGATAAATAATAAAAAAATAACCCGAGCGTGACTCGGGTTATTTTTTTTATTTCAAATATGCATCTACTTCACGAAAGCGTGGCGATATCCCTTTATCTTATTCCAGCCGCCGCGGGTGAAATCCGGAATTGCCACGGGAGCACTGTTGTTTTCCAGTGAAAGTGCGGTCAATTCACCGAGACAACACCATTCCGCCAAGTCATACACGTCCATATCCAACGGCAAACCGTTCTGCAAGCAATACACGAGGCGATAATCCATGATAAAATCCATGCCGCCGTGTCCGCCGACCTTCTTGGCTTGTTCTTCCAATTCCTTTTGAATGGGATGTTTGTATTTTTCCATCAAGGCTTTCTTCACTTCTTGCGGCACGAAACCGTGAGCGTTCAGATTCTCGTGATCCGGCATCACGTCCGAGGATACCTGCGAGGGTTGCAGGGCGTAGCCTTGTATCGGGTATTTATTGGCAAAACCTTTCGTACCTGTCAACTGGTACATCCGACTGTACGGACGGGGCGATGTCACGTTATGCTGCATCTGTATCGTCTTACCGTTCTCCGTGTGAATTAACGTCACCGTGTGTTGCCCGTTCTTGAAATCCTTCACCTCTTCACCCGTCTTGTTTTTGATATACTCCGGTGCAGAAACAGCTTTCGTGTCCATGCAAACAAGATAATTCATCTTATCGCCGCGATGAATATCCAGCAATTGACAAGCGGGCCCCATGCCGTGAGTGGCGTAAATATCCCCCCGGTGTTTCCGGTTGTAGTCCATACGCCAGTTATTCCAGTAATAAGCCCAGAACTCGTCAAGATTATGAATGTAAGCACCCTCGACGTAAAGTATTTCCCCGAAGACATCATGTTGCGCCATGTTCAACGTGGTCAACTCGAAGAAATCATACACGCAATTTTCCAACATCATGCAATGCAATTGCTTTTTCTCCGCCATGTTAATCAACGCCCAAATCTCCTCCATATTCATGGCGGCAGGAACCTCTATTGCCACGTGTTTACCGTGTTCCATCGCGTAAAGAGCCATCGGCGCGTGATGCAGCCAATCCGTGGCGATATACACCAAGTCAATGTCATCCCGTTCGCAAAGTTGCTTCCACGCGTCTTCACTTCCCGAATAACCCGCCGCCTCCGGCAATCCGGCACGTCTCAATATCCCTTGAGTCTTATCCACCCGTTCGGGAACGATATCACAGAGAGCCACGACTTTTGTACCCGGTATATGCGTAAATCTTTCTACCGCTCCCGGTCCCCGCATCCCCAACCCGATAAACCCGACACGCACGGTATCCAACTTGGGAGTCACCAACCCCAGCACATCTTTCTGTCCCGCCGGACGTTCCGGCACGGGCACCTCGATAGGCATCACTTTTTGAGCCGCCTTCTTGTCCACTTTACAAGAACACGAGCAAAATAGTCCGCCCGAAAAAATTGCCATAGCAAATAATAAGGTCTTCATTACTCTTTTCATACAACAACACTTTAATATTTAAACACTGATTATATTCCTTCTTCTTCAAACACGCTCTAAAAGTAATAATAATCCTTTATAAATAATATAATCTATCACAAAATAATGCAGGTAATCAAACAACCAAAAACAACACACATTACACCTACATAGATATATTTCCGGAATTATTTTCTTAAATTTGTAAAAACCTATATTTATTACTTATGGATATCTCATTCGAATCTCAATTGGAAGTCTATCGATCATTATCCGGTCAGGCAAAACTTATCGTAGACATGTTAGCACACTCTTGTTGCCCTATCAACAGGAAGGATATGGAAAGTTTATTCCCTGACGTCACTTCCCCCCGTTCCGAATTACATGCGACCTTCAAAAGGCTCCAACAGGCTAAAATTGTTTGGTATTGCATGGAAGGCGGAAGTACTGATGATTACTACACGTCTATGTTAGCTCTGGAATTAACCATTCTACTATTCCTGCAACAGGTAAAAGAGGGGCGCGATATCGAGCAAGAAGTCAGCACTCCACAATTCTGGGAAAAAGTAAATCGAACAGGACGCCCCACGAGAGAGAGGATACTAGCTATATTCTTTGATGTAAAATTACCGGATCACGACCATTTCCCGATCCCGCATTTTTATGAACAGCAACTTCTCAACACAGCCTCAAAGATGAAATCATCCTTTCATCTCGAAACAACATTTCCCGAAAAATACCTTATACGCCACTTCCGGGACATTGTCCGGCTACAAATCGAACAGATTCATCCTAACCCGTCCATCGCTTGTTGGTATGACCGATTTACCGTTATACACAAAAACTCCCCCCTCTTTCATGCCACCTTGCAAGATACACGGGCAATCCTAACACTCTTGCTTCCCGGCAAATCAGATCAAATTCCCGACAACGTAAATCCCGCTACCAGAGAGGGAGCATCCTTATTGGGAATGTACTACCTTTATCAAGGTGATTACTCGCATGCCTTTCGATATTTTTCAGAAGGAGAATCAAATAAAACGATATTCGACGACTATCGCCCCATCCAATACCCCATATTCCTATTCGGTAAAGCCATGGCTTACCTGCTAGATTCTAAAACATCTATCGATATCAATTCCCCGCTAAACATTCTCCCTCCCGACGACATTTTCGAACGGCTCGCGTGGGCAAACAAAATGAACAAAAGCCCGGAAGAAACCACTCGCTTACTACCGGCAGAAGGCACTCTTCCCCCCTTGTCCCAATATTTACTGAACAGCATGAAACAATACCTCGGACTAGCCGTCGATGGTTCTTTAACATTCCTCGAACATCAAGCCGCTAAACTAGGTTGGGACATTCCGTCTTTAATAAACAAATGCTCATCGAGAGAAAACTCAGTATCTTTTAAACAAAATACCATACTAACGGGAAAATGGGAAAAAACATTTGCACCTCTCGTGGAACAAACATTCACACCAATCATTCAAAAAAATAGAATGAAAGAACTCTTAGCCACACGAACAAACACATTCCGGATCGCGTACTTTATACGCACATGGGGCAAACAACAGTGGATGATTGTCCCCAAGCTACAGAAAACAAAGGATGGAATCACATGGACATCCGGCATGCCTATCGCCGCGCCAAGACTCTTCGAAGGCTCCGTCCCCGACATGACCGATTGGGACTGTGAATTAGCCTACCCGAATCTTTCCAAAGAAGACAAGATAATTCTTCTCGCGGGACATCCTCACGTCTACAATGAAAAAGATGAACAAAGACGTTCCGTTCAAATCATAAAAATCAATCCCGCAATCTCGATACGACAAGATGACACGGGATATTGCATAACCACAAATCTTAAAAATTTTGCATCCCGACAAAAAATTCTTTGGGAACGAAATTTTCTGAAAGCCACGATTTATGAAATTACTCGCCAACAACACTACATTCTCTCTTGGCTAGACAAGTTTTCGCATTTGCCATTCGAAGCGCACGATGCACTGGTTGTCTTAATAAAACATCTACAAAAATCCGTCACTATATACACTCACATCGAAATCAATATAGAATAATACCGGATAGTCTGTCATTCACTTCTTAAATCTTTGCAATATGCAAAGATTTAAGAAACACCATGATGTAAACTCCGGTTTTCCGCCGAAGTCCGATTTATTTAGCCTACTATTTGTCAAATACCAAAAAATATCTATTTTTACATTGCCATCTGAGCGTTTCAGATAGAAGATATTTTAAAGGCGTTTGTTTGGATTCTTATCTTTAGAATCTTAATTATTACAATGTTCTGTTTGGTGGACATGATATTGTATGTCGTGTATAATATACATTAAAAGGCGAATGAATTGTTTGCAACAGAACATTCCGCGAGATATAAAAGATAGATAAAACAAGTATCTCCACGCTTTTAACGGTTATAATTACCTTTTGGAGATAGAGGTAG
>QWCH01001838.1_pt1 | contig 30973 bp, 20 predicted proteins | sample 1972671 | NCBI WGS metagenome assembly QWCH01 (sample SAMN09866713, study PRJNA288562) | Human gut metagenome isolate term3_stool, whole genome shotgun sequencing... | isolation source: gut | host: Homo sapiens | place: USA: California
GGGACAAAAAAGATATTATGACGTCTTAAGAGAAAACTCAGAAAGCTTTCAAGAAAATATCGAGATGCAAATGGAGATCAAAGCCTATGGCTTATCAGAAGAAATGAAAGATAAGCTATATGAAAAAATGGATAAAAGTGAAAAAGTGCACTTAAAGACAGAAATAGGACTTATTTTAATTATGTCACTTTCATCAATTTTTAGCTTTATTTCCCTTGCTGTTGTGATATTTGTTGGCGTAAATTTAATTATTAATAAAGAGATAAGCGCCCTCTACCTTATAGGATATTTACTAGCGGCTATGAAGATTAAAGACGCTCTTGATGCATCTAAAGAGGGTATGATGGAAATATTTTATTTATCGCCAAAGATTGAAAGACTAAAAGAAATTCAAAATCAAGAATTACAAGAGGGCGAAGACTATAATTTGAAAAAATTTGATATTGATCTAAAAGACGTTGAATTTGCTTATAACAAAGACGCAAAAGTTTTAAATGGTGTAAGCTTTAAAGCTAAGCAGGGAGAGGTTACTGCTTTAGTAGGCGCAAGCGGCTGCGGTAAAACAACCATCTTGAAACTTATATCAAGACTTTATGATTACGATGAAGGACAAATTTTAATCGATGGTAAAGATATAAAAGAAATATCAACAGAATCTCTTTTTGACAAGGTATCAATAGTTTTCCAAGATGTGGTTCTATTTAATCAAAGCGTTATGGAAAATATTAGACTTGGTAAGCAAGAAGCAAGCGATGAAGAAGTAAAAAGAGCAGCAAAACTTGCAAACTGCACAGATTTTATAGAAAAAATGGATAAGGGTTTCGATACAGTTATCGGTGAGAACGGTGCTGAGCTATCAGGAGGAGAAAGACAAAGATTATCAATAGCCAGAGCCTTCTTAAAAGATGCACCGATATTGATCTTAGATGAGATAGCAGCAAGTCTTGATGTTGACAACGAGAAAAAAATTCAAGAGTCTTTAAACAATTTAATTAAAGATAAAACAGTTGTTATCATTTCACACAGAATGAAATCCATAGAAAATGCAGACAAGATAGTAGTTCTTGAAAACGGAAAAGTAGAAAGTGAAGGCAAACATGAAGAGCTTTTACAAAAATCAAAAGTTTACAAGAATTTAATAGAGAAAACAAAAATGGCAGAAGAATTTATTTATTGAAGGAATTAAAAATGAAACAAAACATGAAAGAACAGTTGTTGACCAAGAAGCCATTGTCTTTAATGTTTCAATTATCTATACCAGCAGTAATTGGCATGGTGGTTATAGGTCTATATCCACTTATGGATGGAATATTTGCTGGACAAATAATTGGTGAGAATGCTATGGCGGCTTGCTCAATAGCTATGCCACTTACATTTTTTAATAATACAATAGGAGGAATACTTCTAGGACCATATTTTTTAGATTTAATTGGAGCAACAGGAGAAATAAAGGCATTAGGCATAAGGTATTTAAGAATAATATTTCTAGGCTCAATTTTTGTAAACTTTACCCAGTCAGCCAATATGGTTATGCGTGGTGAAGGGCTTATGAAAAGAGCAATGAGTATCATGGGACTTGGTGCCTTTATCAATATAGCTCTTGATCCAATACTAATGAAATTAATGGGTGATTATGCCATTGAGGGAGCAGCTATAGCAACTGTAACAGCACAAATAATTCAAGCAGTTATTACTCTTTATTATTTTAAGAGTAAAAGTGAAAATGTAAAAATAAGGAAAATAAAAAAAGAAAAAGATATATCAAAGGAAATGTTTGGAGTAGGAGTATCAGCTATGATCATGCAAGTATTTTTCATGGTTCAGCAAACATTGCTTTACAGACAAGCTTTTAGATACGGAGGAGATTCAAATGCAATATTAATGTCGGCAACTTTGAGAATTTATGGATTTTCATTTATACCAATTTGGGGAATGAGTCAGGGGTTACAGCCGATTATTGGTACAAACTATGGAGCAAAACAATACGATAGAGTAAAGGAAACTATGAAGATATTTTCTATAGGAGGAACAGTACTTGCAGCAATTTTTTGGTTACCAGCACAAGTATTTTCAAAACAGTTACTTGGTTTATTTAAAGTAAGTCAGGATATAATTTCAAGCGGAGTTAATAATTTCAGAATGTTCTATTCAGTATTTATTCTTTATGGAATTATGATTATGACAATAACTTTTTTCCAAGCGATAGGGGATGGAAAAAAAGCTGGAATGATTGTAATGTTAAGACAGCTAATACTACTTGTTCCAGCCTTACTTATATTACCAAGAGTATTTGGAGCAGGGGCTGTTTGGTGGACAGAACCAGTTGTAGATTTTACTATGATAATGGTAGGTTTAGCAATGCAAGCAAAGTCTCTTTCAAATATGAATGCAAATAATTAAAAAATAAAATAAAGAAAAAAATAGCAGAAGAATTTATTTATTTATTAGGAGGAATAAAATGGATAATAAAAAATTAAGAGTAAAAGATTTAGTAAGTATCGGTGTTTTTGCCGTAATTTATTTCGTCTTGATGTTTGGTGTTGGCATGATGGGCATTATCCCAATACTGTTTTTAATATACCCAACAGTTTTGGGCATAATTGCAGGAACTGTAGTTATGTTATTTATGGCTAAGGTTCAAAAACCATGGGCATTATTTATTCTCGGTATGATATCACCGCTTGTGATGTTTGCTATGGGACATACTTATGTATTGCTAGTATTTTCATTAGTAGTAATGATAGTAGCAGAGTTAATTAGAAAGATTGGTAATTATAATTCATTTAAATATAATATGCTTTCTTATGCAGTATTTTGTACGTGGATTTGTGGATCGTTAATGCAAATGCTTTTAGCAAAAGAAAAATATTTGGAAATGTCTGTTGGTATGATGGGACAAGAATATGCTGATGCATTGGAAAATCTAATAACATATCCTCACATGGCTTTAGTAGCCTTAGGTGCTTTCCTAGGAGGAATAATTGGAGCATATATAGGCAAGGCTCTATTGAAAAAACACTTTGAAAAAGCAGGCATTGTATAATGCCTACTTTTTCTTCGAATTCTTCCTTTAATCTCAACCCAATAAGTAAGTTATTAGTCGTATTTCTTGCAGGCTTAACTGTTGTGCATAGCTTAAACATATGTTTTGAGCTAGCAATTGTTTGTATTATTGGTATTTTATTTTATTTGAATGGATACAAAAAAACACTTTTCAAATGGATAGTTTTATGTGGAATACTTTATTCGCTACCAAATTTTATGGTTCTATCTACATTAAATCCAATACTTAAGATGTTTTTAAGTCTATTTATTATCTTTAGAATGTTTTTATTGCCATTTATGGCGGCAAGCTTCATGATAAAGACCTCTGATGTAGGTGCAATAATTTCATCAATGGATAAGCTTAAAATTTCAAAAAATCTTTCTATACCTGTTGCGGTTATGTTTAGGTTTTTTCCATCTTTTAAAGAAGAGAAGAAAAACATTAAGATGGCTATGAAGGTAAGAGGTATAAATTTTAAAAATCCAGTAAAATATCTTGAATACGTTTCGGTGCCGCTACTAATTATATCTTCAAACATAGCAGATGACATTGCAAAAGCGGCAGAAACAAAGGCAATAGAAAATCCAATTGCCAAGACCAGATATACTCGTGTAAAGGTACAGCTAATTGACTTTGCTTATGTTTTAGTAATTGCTGGACTTATTGTGGGAGGCTTAATATGGTAGAAATAAAAAATTTAAGCCTTGATTATGGCGAAGAACATATAATAGATGATATATCACTATCCATAGCTGAGGGAGAGTGCGTGCTATTTACAGGAAAAAGCGGAAGCGGCAAGTCATCTTTAATAAATTCAATCAATGGCTTAGCTGTAAGATATGATAACGCTAAGACAAAGGGCGAAATAATTATTGATGGAAAAAATATAAAAGATTTGGAGCTTTATCAAATCTCGATGCTTGTCTCAACTGTTTTTCAAAATCCTAAAACCTATTTTTTCAATATAAATACAACATTAGAATTATTGTTCTATTTAGAAAATATTGGACTTGTAAGAGAAGAGATGGACAGACGTTTGAATGAGATGCTAGAAATTTTCCCGATAAAAAATCTATTGAACAGAAATATATTTAATCTATCTGGCGGCGAAAAACAAATACTTTGCATTGCTGCTTCTTATATAGCTGGCACAAAGATCTTAGTTATGGATGAGCCTTCTTCAAATTTGGATATTAAAAGCATAAGCGTTTTGACAAAGATGCTTAAAATATTAAAGGAAAAGGGCATAAGCATAATTGTAGCTGAGCATAGAATTTATTATTTGATGGACATAGTTGACTGTATATTTTTAATAGATAGAGGCAAACTTAAAAAAACTTATACAAGAAGTGAATTTTTAAAGCTAGATAAAAATGAATTGAACGCTTTAAGTTTAAGGGATAAAGAATTAAGCAAATTAGAAGTTCCTTATCTAAAAGGCGGTGGAGAGTATCAGATAAAAAATCTTAGCTACAAATTTACTGCAGATGAGTGTTTAAGCGTAAAAGACATCTCATTTAAGCTTGGCAAAATTTATGGCATAATAGGATCCAATGGACGTGGAAAGTCAACGCTCTTGAGATGTTTAATTGGTCTTGAGAAAAAATCGAAAGAAGAAATTTATTTTAAAGGAGAAAAATTATCTAAAAAAGAAAGACTTAAAAACTCCTCTCTAGTTATGCAAGACGTAAATCATCAATTATTTACAGATGAAGTATTCAAAGAGCTTAGTCTAGGTGTAAAGAATTTTGATGAGGAAAAGGCAAAAATCATTTTAAAAGATTTAGGCTTAGACGAATTTATTGAAAGACACCCAATGAGTTTATCGGGAGGACAAAAGCAGAGACTTGCGATAGCATCCGTTATGTGCAAAGACTCTACTTTTGTTTATTATGATGAACCAACAAGCGGTATGGATTATACCAATATGGAAAAAATATCTGAACTGATTAAAAAATACAAAGCTATGGATAAAATAATTTTTATCGTTTCACACGACATAGAATTTTTAAATGAAGTGGCAGATGAGATTTTCGAATTGTAAAATAGAGTTTGTTAAACATGTATATAGAACTGGAAGATTATTTAAATTAAAAGATATTCAGAAACATTGGTATTCATTACAGATTTATCTTAATGGTTTTTCGTATGGTATTTATACATTTCACGATGCTTATTACAGTATTTATATTTTCCATATCTTTAGGGAAATTTTTTATTTACTTTCTATAATTAAAGAGATGAGAGATAAGTATCGGCAGTCTTCGGACTGCCTTTATTTTTGCTTAGTTTAATGTAGCAAATCATATGATTGAAAGAAATTAACATTATATGCTATAATTAAATCAATAAATGATAATTAATACCATTTAAGCATAAGAAGGTGCAACAGTGATTTCATACAAGAGTATATTAATTGGTCTTTTGGGTTCATTCTTGATGTTTTTGGGAGACATGACCTTATATTATGAGCCTAATGATTACGATGGCAAGTCCTATTTACACCTATAATTTTTTTAATTTTTACTCCACTTACTGAGAGGCTGCCGAAGGGCTTGCATATGATTATTTGCGGTGGGTGGTTTAACTTAATATATTTTATTTACTACCTATCTTTATTGATAAACTATACAAATATGAATTTATAAGCCTATAAATCAGGGATTACATTTATTATTTACAGGAGAAATTTTTATGAAACAGGAAAATCTTATTGATAAAAAAACAAAAGCTGATTACAAAAATTGGGTTCCTAAAAGATTGTTGAAGGCTAAGATTGGTGAAAGTCTTGTATGTCTTATTTTATTCATCTTATTTGGCGCAAGTGATCTCATCCTTCAAGGAAGGCAAAGGATCATCTGGGGAATTATTTTGGGACTTGCAGTCTTGATACTTTTATTCCTTTCAATTATGCTTTCTTATATGTATCGGACTTTTGATTACAAGGGCAAGAGAAAGCTCGCCAAAATTATTATAGAAGGCGTCGCAGAGTATGTAAAGATCCCGGACGGTGGAGTTGGACTTGATGTAGGTTGTGGCAGCGGAGCACTTACCATAGCTTGTGCAAAAAGAAATCCAAAAGCGACTATGGTGGGTTGTGATATTTGGAGCGGGTCATACAAGAGTGAATTTTCTAAGGAACTCTGTGAAAATAATGCGAAATTAGAGGGAGTAGAAAATGTGAGATTTGAAAATGGTAATGCGGTCAAGCTGCCTTTTGAAGATGAGAGCTTCGATGTAGTGACTAGCAACTATGTTTATCACAATATAACGGGGAAAAATAAACAAAAACTTTTACTGGAAACATTTCGTGTACTTAAAAAGGGTGGAGTTTTTGTTATTCATGATTTGATGAGCAAGTCAAGATACGGTGATATGAATAAATTTATGGAAAAGCTGAAAAAAGATGGCTACGAAGATGTGCAATTAATTGATACAACAAAGGATATTTTTATGAGCCACAAAGAAGCTATGTTTTTATGCCTTGGAGGCTCAACTCTTCTTATTGGGAAAAAATAAAATAGCATATGAATTACTATAAAAAATTTTAGAAAGTTGATGGGGTGTGCAAGATGAAATACAAGGGTTTTTATTTCTTATTATTTAAAGGTCCAATGAAGAAAGTTCTTATAGAAAAATATAATAAAGCATATGCTTCAGAAATTATTAAAAATAGCAAAAAAGTTTATCGAGAACTTGTAAAAAATATGGACGATATCGGCGAGGATAATCCCATGGCATACAATGAGATGTTCGCCCTTGTCTTTGTTGCTCCATATATAGCAAGTGAGAAAAAAATTCCGCCGGAGACCATACAGGAAATGATGCGTCGCTCTCTTTATTTTGTCAAATGGTATTTTTCCTTGATTAATCTCAATACTAAAAGGGGAAAAGAGGCCAATAAGAAAAATATTCTTAAGTATTACAAGTGGTATACAGAGGAAAAAGAAAAGCTCTATCCAACGTCCTTTAAGGTTGATTTTGTGGGGGAACCCTATGAGGGTGCTTGTTATTACAGAATTACTCGTTGCCCCATTTGTGCTTATACAAAGAAGTTGGGTGTAGATGAATTAATGCCACTATTCTGTGAACTTGATGAGCTTATGATAAGCCTTCAACATGGAGTTTTACACAGAAAAGAAACTATCGCCAAGGGAGGAGACTATTGTGATTACTTCATCTTGGGAGATAAAGAGTAATAGATAATTTTATTATTAGAGAGGATATTTTTACTTGCTTTTGAAAAAAAATAAATAATGAGGAATTAAATGAAATTTATTAGCTACGGAAATAGAAATAATAAGTCAATATTATTTATTCATGGGCTTGCATCGACTGCGGACTTATGTTTCAAAGCTCTGCTTCCTTATTTACAAGATTATTTTGTGATTTTCTGCGAATTGGACGGACATTATGGGACTAATCCAAAAGATTTAACATCAATGGAAGAAACCATAGATTCAATAGAAAGCTACATTTTAAATGAATTAAAGGGATGCGTCTATGGACTCTGTGGATTTTCTATGGGAGCAACCATCGCAGTTGAGCTCATTGGAAGAGGAAATATTTCTGCTTCAAAAGTTCTCTTAGATGCGGCGATTACTGCTGAGCTGGGATTGATGGCAACGCCATTTACCTGTGCTTTTATCATTGGTACAAGTAGAATCAAAAATAAAAAACCAATTCCTAAATTTTTATTAGATAAGATTATGGGCAAGGATAATCTAAGCGTAATAGAAATGATCTATCCTCAAATTTCAAAAAATACGATTAAAAACGCCTGTAAGTTTATCTATCATTACAAGGTTCCGGAAAATTTAAGTAAGTTTTCAAATCCAATAATGTTTTGGAGGGGAAGCGAAGAGCCTATCCCTGCAAAAAGTGAAAAGATATTAAGAGAGTATCTTCCACAAATGAAAATAGAAGTATTTGAAGGAATGGGTCATGGACAATTTCTCCACGATCATCCCAAAGAATACGCTGAGAAACTAAAAATCTTTTTGGAAAATAAATAAGGAGAATATTATGGATATAACAAGAGCAATATTAGATGGAATTGCAATGGCTGCTATCTTTAATGGTGCAGTGGCAGCTTTTGTAGTGATTAACCCGAGATTTTTCTTTGATTCCTATCCAAAGAAAATACAAAATTCGGCTCCGGAAAAGATGACAAAAGAAGAGAAAAGAATAAATTTAATACTTACGATTATAATTTCAGGAATCGTATTTGTATATGGAGTGACCTCTCTTTTACATACGGGAATAAGAGAACTTAGAGATCTTTTCTGGATGAGCTATATTCAGTGGATAATATTAAACTTGGGAGATTTCCTCTTGTTGGATGTACTTTTATTCCAAGGAAAGTTCAAAAACAGGATAGTCATACCGGGCACAGAAGGGCATGAGGACTACGAATTTGGAAATTGGATGAAGCATTTGGCTATTAAAGAACATTTTATCTTAGTGCCATTTTTGATAATTCCAATCGTATCTATAGTCCAAGCGGGGCTAGTGATTCTACTTGGATTATAAAATAAAATTTTAAAGGTATGACGAAAGTTGTGACACAAAAGAAGTTCGAGAAATAACACTTTAAAAAATGCGACTGATATACGATAATAATAAATAAAATAAATTTAAGTAAAGAATCACAAGGAGAACAATTTGGAAATTAGAAAAATATCAAAATCAGATTTAGAAGAATTAGCAAAGTTAATGGTGGACGTCTATAATGCTCCACCTTGGAATGATAAATGGACAGAGGAAACAGCCCTGGAATCCTTAAACGACATTTCAGAATTTCCAAAATTTTTTGGCAATGTAATTGTCGATGGAAATAAAATAGTTGGTGGGATAATTGGTCATATAAGAAGATATGCTTCTGAATCAACTTTTTATATTGATGAGTTATTTATTTCTGAAAAATATAGGGGGACTGGCCTGGCAAAAGAACTTTACCAAACAAGTATAAAAGAATTGCAGCAAAGAGGTATAAGTGGTGCGTTTTTTACAACTTTAAAAAACTCTCGAGCCTACAATTTTTATCTAAAACAAGGCGCCTGGGATTTGGAAGATTCAGCATGCTTCTACCATAAATTTTGGTAATTTTCATCGAGTTGACTATAGAAGATAAGTAAGACATAGCCTTGGGAATGAAAAAATATTTAGAAAAAAATGCTTATGGAACAAAATTTGAAATATATTTAAGGTACAGAACGGGAGCAAGGAATTTTTTGAGAAACCACGCAACTGAAGAAGATTTACAAGAGATGGAAGAGTTGATTAAAGAGAGAAGAGAAATGTTAAAGGATAAATAGAGATAATTCGAAGTTTATCTGCACCGGAAGCAAAATCACGGTAAGAAGCTGTGGTATTTAATTTTAGAGAGGAATAAAATGAAAAATATTGTAATTAAAAAAGGTACAATACCAAAATTAGAGAATGTTCTAAATTTATATAATGATGTTTCGTGGAGTGCGTATACTTCTAATCCGGAGCAGTTGGAAAAAGCCTTAAAAAGTTCATTGAAGGTTTGGACGGCTTGGGAAGGTGATCAATTAGTAGGCTTAGCGAGAGTCGTTGGTGATGGTTGTACTATTATTTATATTCAAGATATTTTAGTTTTAGAAGCATATCAAGGAAGAGGTTTAGGCAGTCAGTTTATGAAAATGATTCTCGAAGAGTATAAAGATGTTCGACAAATTATTTTGTTAACTGATGACACTGAAAAGACGAAAAGTTTTTATGAGAAAAATGGCCTTAAACAGGCTAATGAATTTAACTGTGTAGCTTATATGAAATAAGATAAACACAAGAGTTCAGGCCTTCTTACGAGATTAGCCTGATAATAACTAAATTAGATTAAAATGGATAAAAAGATATAATTCACAGTTTATCCGCACACAAAAAGCCACAGCAAACGCTGCGGCTTTTTCATTCTATTTTATAATTTCATAAATTCTTTTTCCGATATTTTTCCATGCAAAGTTCTCGATTTTTTCGGAAATTTCATCCGTAAATATTCCGTCGTTCATTCTCCCGATTTGTTTCAAGATATTTTCCGCAAGTCTTTCGACATATGCGTGTATGTCTTCGGTGTACGGTTTGTCGACGTCATAGATACGAGGTAGTTTTGTAAATTCTATGATACCGGTATTTATGAGTTCGTCACCCAGAAGTTTTTTCAGTCCCGAGATGTCCGATGCGACAACGAGTTTGTGGCATGCGAGTGCTTCGACCGCAATGAGTCCCAAGGCTTCGAAGTACGACGGTAGGACAAATATGTCGCTTTCTCTCAAATGGTCCGCCATGAGTTTTTGGTTTTCGGCGTTATAGATCATGAGCCCTTCCGAATAGTTTGCCTCCATCATCAATTTGTCGCGTTCTTCTTTGGTGGACTTGCCGACGATGTGTATCTCAACATTTTTGTGCTCCTTTTCGATATAAGGAAGCGTTGCAGCAAGGGCATAAATCCCTTTTGATTCTGTAATTTTTCCGGCGTACATAATCCTTATTTTTTCGTCTTTTTTCGCTTCGGTTGGAGGGTAGAAGACGTTTTCGTTGTAGCCACCGCCCACGAGGTGAATTTTATTTTTGTCCACTTTTAAGATTTCTTCGATTTCTTTGTGCTCCGCCGGAGTTACAGTCAAAACGACGTCGAGGTCTTTTATGTGGGTGAGCCTTTTTAAAAATTTTTCGTGTTTTAAAACCTGCCTTATGTCTGTGCCGTGACAAATGCCGATAACTTTTCTGTCGTTAAAAACTTCGCGAACCAAGTCGGTCAGGAGAAAAAGATGGTGCGAGATGACTAAGTCGGGGTCAAATTCTTTTTTCATTTTTTCGAGTTTTTCCCTGAAATCTTTTAGTAAAATATCGATTTCTTCTTCCGACATTTCGCTGTATATTGTTGAGTCATACGGCATTTCGTCGCTCATGCCGCAAATGTGAAACGGCATCTCAGGCGTGTCGTAAAAAACCGGTTCAATAATTTTTGCGTGTACATCTATAAGTGCATGATGCTTTTCTTCAGTTCCGAAAATTGCAGCATTTTCAATTCCAAGATTGTTAAGACTTTCGATTAGGTTTGAAAAGTATACTCCGCTTCCCGTTTTTGCCGGCAATTGCGTTAAAACATGTAAAATTTTCATAAATTCCTCCAAGTGTTTAAATTTATTAAAAATATAATTTCTGTCTTTTATATACCCAAGCCGCCAATAAAATAAGATATTAATCAAATTTAATATGAATTTATTAAAAAATTGATATAATATTGATTTTAATATATAATATAAGTAGTATTATGACGGAGGTGTTCTCATGATAAAAAGGGAGATTATAGATTCAACGATTTTGCTTCATGATCTTAATGATAGAGACAAAGAATTTTTGAGCGAAAATCTTGAAATACAAAAGTTCAAACGTGGCGATTATATTTTCCATCACATGGACGAAGCGAATTTTATGTATATTATGAAGAGCGGCGCGATGAAAATTTCTATGGATTTATCCGACGGACGCGAACAAATTTTATATATCTATAGAAAAGAAGACTTTGTTGGAGGGCTTAATCTTTTGACCGCCGACAAATATGTTTACAATGGAATTGCTCTCACCGAGAGTGAAGTTATTAAGATTTCGAAACAAATTTATAATGATTTGTTGATTCACAATGAAAACTTTTTGCGAGAAATGCTAATTCAAAGTTTTTTAAGAATCAGAAAATCCGAAGAGCTCATCGACAGACTTTGCGTTATAAACGGCGACATGAAAGTTGCGAAGGGGCTCATCGACTTGGTGCACATGAGCGGAAAAAGAGAACCGGACGGAAGTTTTCTAATAAGTCCGCACATGAACAGAACGGAGCTTGGAAGTTACACCGGTCTTGCAAGAGAAACGGTCACAAGAAAGCTTTCATATTTTGAAGATATGGGATATATTGAACTGCTTCCAAAAGGGGCGATAAGAATTCTCGACATGGACTCTTTGAGAGACCTCACAATTTAATTTTAAATTATATGAATGCGGATTTATCTCTGCATTCTTTTTTTATATGTTTCGAGCACAGGTCGCACAGTTTCTCATATTGTAAAAAAGTGCACGTTTTGATATAATTAAAACATGAATGAAGATATAAAAATTCGGAAAATGAATATTAAGGATGTACTTTCGATGCGCTCTTTCGGAAATAATAAAAATCCGCTTTTAATAAGTTATGATTTTTGGCCGAGGAGTTTTACCGAATGCGGCTATTGGTACTTAAAGAAAACCGAAAAGAAGGACAGGAGATATTTTGTCGCTTCTATCAAGGGGAAAATTATCGCATACTTATCTTCGAAGGACATCGATATGGAAGAGGGAACATCGGTTTTGGGACTTGTTCTCGATCCGAATTTCCAGAGTTGCGGTTATGGAAAACGAATCATGGAAAAATTTCTCGCAATGTATTTTGACGACTACGGTTTTGATGAGATGACTCTTACTGTTGACATGTTCAACGAGAGAGCTTTTCGACTTTATAAGTCTTTGGGATTTAAAGTCGTGGGTCGCGGTTACCAAATTTTTGACGGCGAGAGGTGGCAGATTTCCAAGGGTGACGAAAAGTTTTTTGTCTTCAAAAAGGGACGCATATTATCCAAAATGCGGAAAATGAAAATTTCGTACGAAGATTTTTCTTTGTAGATTGGGGGAGAGATTTTGAGATTTATTGAATCAGAAAATTTAATACCAAGAAGGACGTCAATAAGTAATCTTTTTTTCAATACATTTTTAAAAGATGCGACAGGAGATGCTGTTAAAGTTTATCTCTATGCGTATTATCTTTGCAAGGAAAGCATTGCAATGACCAAAGAGGATTTTGCAAAGAGCCTTCATATGGAGGATGATACAATAGAAAGTGCGATAAACTATTGGATGAACATGGGTCTTATCGAGATGAAAGACGGGGACATGATTTTCCACGATCCGGATTCGCTCACGCTAAAAAATATCGTGACGACGGTTCCGCAAAAGACTGAGGACCCGGAAATGAAACTTATTGAAGCAAACAGAAATCCGGAGATAAGAGAGATGTTCCGTCAAGCGGACTATATTGTGAGGAGATCTCTCGTTCCGGAGGAAAAGAAGAAATTTATCACATGGCTCGAGACTTATCACATGTCGATTGAGATGATTCTTCATGCACTCAGTTATGCTTACGATGAACAAGGTGTAAAGCATCTCGATTATGTAGAGGGCATTTTAAGACGCTGGTATGATGCGGGTTACACTAATCTCGATGATGTTATAGATAATACAAATATGATTTCAAGTACGATGGAAATTGTACGGAAATCCTTGAATTTCAAACAGTCGCAAATGACGGAGCCGGTCAAAGAAATGATTGAAAAATGGAAGACTGAGCTCGGATACAGCGACGATATAATCTCGCTTGCGTGTGCACAAACGGTAAACATCAGAGAACCGAATGTCAGATATGTTGACGCAGTCCTTCGTGCATGGCACGATGAGGGCGTGACGGATCTCGTAGGGGCGAGGGCGGCGATTGAAAACAGACCGCAAAGACCGTCGGGCGGCGGAACTTCGAAACTCGACGACTATTATATGACGACCGAAAGGCAGACTGACGAATACTCCGACGATGAACTGAAAAAACTTCTCGGTTTAAGAGGGGGTTTATAGATGAATATCAGAGAACAGGTTGAAATGAAGCTGAAGGGACGACGTGAGAAGAATTCGCACGACAGCATTCAAAAGAAAAACGAGGTCCTTTCGAAATATCCTGACATTTTAAAGCTCGAGAGCGACGCTCGTGACTATATGGTCGGTGCGATGACAGGCGGAGAAATAAATACAAAATATTTTGATGAACTCATAGAAAAGAAAGAAGCTCTCATCGACAAATATGGCATACGCGAGGAGTTAAAGCCGATTCACGACTGTTATATTTGCGGCGACCGTGGCTATCTGAGCGATGGAAGCATGTGCAACTGCCTTAAAAATCTTTTGGAAGAGGAATATTTTAAAGTCGGTGAGTCAAGCAGAATAATAAAAAATGCAACTTTCGCAAATTATAATCTGGAAATTTTTTCGGACAAAATTATGCCGGGAGCCAAGATTTCACTTCGTGATTATATGAAAGAAAAACTCGAAGAGGCAAAAGAATATGCGGAGAGTTTTACCGGCAAGGGAAGCGGACTTTTGTATTTCGGAAAAAGTGGCACCGGAAAAACATTTACAACCGGTGCGATTGCAAACAGAATCAGAGAACGTGGTTTTACAGTTCTTTATATGACTGCGGTTGAACTCATGGATGCGGTTAAAGAAAAGGACTATTCGAACAATACCGGCGACGGTGAAACAAAGTATCAGCTTATAAAAGATGTGGACCTATTGGTGATCGACGACCTTGGAACGGAACTCGCAACGCCGTACACAGCTTCGGCACTTTTTGACATTGTAAACTATCGCTCGGGACTCGAAAAGCCGGTCATTTATTCCACAAATTTTGAATTGACACAGCTTTCAAAGAGATATCACGACAGAATTTTCAGTAGAATTACCGGCTCTGTGAAGCTGGTTGAATATTTTGGAAATAATATTAGATATATAAAAAAAGGAGAATAAGATGTTAGACATTAAAGACATTAGAAATAATTATGAATTTGTAAAGGAACGTCTTTCGGTCAGAGGCAAGGAATATCCTCTAGAAGAACTTAAAACACTCGACGAAAAAAGACGTGAAATAATTGGAGTTGTAGAAGAAAAGAAAGCATATCAAAACGAAATTTCGAAAAAAATTCCGATGATGAAAAAAGAAGGCAAGGACACCGAAGAGATTTTTAAGGAAATGAAGGAACTTTCAAACGAAATCAAGAGTTTCGATGAAGAGCTTCAAGGTATTGACGAAAAAATCAGAGAAGTAATTTTGGAAATTCCAAACCTTCCTAACGAAAGCGTTCCGAGAGGAAACGATGACTCGGAAAATATCGAAATGATAAAGGTCGGAACTCCACGTGAATTCGATTTTGAGCCGAGAGCACACTGGGACATCGGAACTATGAACGACTGGCTCGACTTTGAAAGGGCAAACAAAATTACGGGAAGCAGATTCTCTATTTTTAAAGGATTCGGCGCAAAACTTGAACGTGCATTGACACAATTCATGCTCGACCTTCACACAGAAAAACAAGGCTACACAGAAATGAGCACGCCTTTTATGGTAAACCGCGACAGCATGATTGGAACGGGGCAACTTCCGAAATTCAGCGAAGATATGTACCAACTCGAAAGAGATGACTTCTATCTCGTGCCGACTGCAGAAGTGCCGCTCACAAACATGTATAGAGGAGAAATTTTAAGCGAAGATGACTTGCCGATTTACATTACTGAATACACTCCATGCTTCAGAAGGGAAGCGGGAAGTGCCGGTCGTGACACAAGGGGGCTCATAAGAAATCACCAATTCGACAAAGTCGAACTAGTAAAATTTGTAAAACCGGAAACATCATACGACGAACTCGAAAAGCTCACGATGAATGCAAGAGAAGTTTTGGATTTGTTGAAACTCCCGTACAGAGTTGTAACCCTTTGCGGCGGAGACTTGGGATTCTCAAGTGCAAAGACATACGACATCGAAGTTTGGATGCCGAGCTACGGTAGATATGTTGAAATTTCGAGCTGCTCGAACTTTGAAAACTATCAAGCAAGACGCTCCAACATAAAATATCGTCCGAAAGACGGGGGCAAAGCTGAATTTGTTCACACATTGAACGGAAGCGGTCTCGCAGTCGGAAGAACATTTGCCGCACTCGTTGAAAACTACCAAAAAGAAGACGGCACAATCGAAATTCCGGAGGTTTTAAAACCATATTTCGAATCGAGATTAAAATAATGAAAAAATATAGAAAAATATTAATGGTAACGGCGTTTGTAATGCTGTTACCATTAACTGCATATGCGAAAGATGTAAAGTTGTGGATTGACGGAAACTATGTGACGGGAGACGTCGCACCCCAAATTGTAAACGACAGAACCGTCGTTCCGCTTAGAATGATTTCGGAGAGCTTGGGACTTACTCCGGTTTGGAACGAACCTGAACAGTCGGTCACAATCGAAGCTCAAAACATTTCGGTCGTTTTTAAAATAAATGATATGAACTATGTCTTAAACGGAGAGACGAAACAAATGGACGTCGCACCGCAAATCATAAGTGACAGAACATTCGTGCCTCTCCGAGTTATAGCTGAAGTTTTCGGAAAAAAAGTGGATTGGGACCAAAAGAACGAGACCGCAATTGTGGGAGAAGGATATGTCCCACCTGCTGCAACTGAAATTTCGTTTGAAAAAGCGACTGTGAAAAATGTGGTTGACGGCGACACGATTGTTGTCGACATTGACGGTGAAGAAAAGAAAGTGCGTTTTGTTGGAATCGATGCGCCGGAAATGAGCACGCCGAACGGAAACACATCGAAAAAATTTACGGAAGACGCAATTTTAAACAAGATCGTTTATCTCGAAAAAGATGTGTCCGAAGTAGATAAATACGACCGACTTCTCAGATATATTTGGCTCGTTTCGCCGAACGGAATCGAAATAAACGAAAATACTGTCAGAGAAAATATGCTGAATGGAAAAATGGTTGCAAGCGGAATGGCTGCTTCAAAAACTTATGCACCGGACACAAAATACCAAAACATTTTGGATAAATTGCAAACCGATGCGGTAAACAATAAGCTCGGCATGTGGGCACCTGCTCCGACCGGTGCGGTTGTAAGCACGCACAAAGTCGAAGGTTGGGGTCTTCAATTCGGCACATTCGTTCCGGAAAACAGAACGAAAATCGAAAGAAAACAAAACGGCAAGACTTACTTCGCCGACACGACACAAGGATATATAAAAGGAAATGCAAGCTCGAAGAAATACCACCTTCCGGGCATGCAAGGCTACGATAAAATAAGCGTTGTGAATGTCTGCTTCTTTAGAACTGAGGAAGAAGCGATTGCAAAGGGATTTGTAAAAGCGAAAAAATAGTGATCGCCCCAAATTTCGGAAATGAGATGTGGGGCTTTTTTAATGCAATTGTCTTGACAGCTGCAATAATAAATAAAAAAATGATTATAAAAAAATGGGTAAATATAAATATAACGGATAATTTTAGTTAAGGGTGATGGAATTATATGCAAGGCTTTAAAAAATGTAAAATAGACTACTCGGTCGGAGCACTTTATGTCGAGAATATAAATTGGAATGACAAAGGACTTGTTGTGGAACTCGAAAATGATAACTGCGAAATAATAAAACTCGTTTTTGAAAGCACGGTCTATCTTTATATAAACACAGCGGAGAGCTATAAGTCGGAGTTTTGGATTGAAAATCCGGAGGATTATTATCCGTTTTTGTACTCGGAAAACTCTAAAAAGATTCTCGAGCTCAAAAAAGAAGCACCGCATATTGGAAACGAAAAAATAATTCACTTTGCAATTGTCGGAATAGATAATATTGTTGAAGTGCTTACTTCGGATTTTCCGAAAATTATTTTATAATTAACTATTAGTTAAAAAACGCAACATTGTCGTGAAAAAGAATTCAATAATATATCTATTTATTTTAAATTTACGTACAAAACAAATTTGCATAAAAATTTTCGGTGAAATAAAAATAGATTTTACTTTATTTAAGAGTTTTAAGAATATTTGGTTAATATTTATGGTATAATATAAGAGAATGTAGATTTAACCAAATGGTTTTATATAAATTTATACGAGGGGGCTTAAGAATATGAATAAGAATTTTTTAAAGAGGATAATCTCATTTGTGTTGGCAGCAATGATGATATTGACATCACTGCCCATTAACACATTTGCGGAAACAGGTGAACCCAACACGGGTAATACCGAAAAGAAAACGATGAATTATGACGAGACGCCTATTGGTAAAGAACAAATCAATGGCGGTTTGAAGGTTAAAGTTGCAAAACCGGCTGATGGTAAGACGGCTAAGGAATTAGTCAAAAATCCTGATATGCCGAAGTTGTACACTTTACGTGCGGATTATAAAGTTCAACGTGGAGATAACGAGATAATCAGTTACCAACCATATATTGTGACGGTTGGGGATTATGATTATAAATATACTGATCAAAAAGGTGTTGAACAAAAAGTCTTAAGTGATGCAGAAAAGGCGAAAATAAATAAATATATTGATCTTCCGGAGCTTGATGGATATAGTGCGCCGACTCCGAGATTTCATGTAAATTACAAATACATTAAAGATAACGCTGAACAAAAGAACGGCGAACATCCGTATGTATATAATCCTAAACCACGCGACATCACGGTAAGACATGTATTTCAACATTTAGATGATATTGAAAAGTATGGTGGAGAAGGTGCCACTAAGGAGGATATCGTAGAGGTACAAAGTGGGCTTACAGGTGCAATTTTAAATATTCAGGCATTGGATGACGACAAAATTCAGGGATACGAACCTGAGAGCAATACAATTACAACTCAAGTTCCGGAATCGAATGCTGAATTCGAAGTTGTATTTCGCTATAATCGCAAACATTACAACTTAGTTTATGACACTAAAGAGGGAACTCCTATACCGAGTAGAACTGTTTATTTCGAACAAGTTATACCGGCGCTTGCCGATGTTGAAATTCCTAAGAAAATTGGCGCTAAACTGGTCGGTTGGAAACCGTCTAAAGATATTGAAGGAAGCATTAATAATGTTAACAAAATTTACGAAGCCGGAGAAGTAATAAAGGATAATGATGGAAATCCGGTGTTGGATTTAAAAGCAAATCTAAAAATGCCTGCAAGTGATATTACTTTTACAGCCGTTTGGGAGGATAATGAAAAAGCGGACTACGCAATTCAATTTTGGGCAGAAAAAGCAGACCATGCGGACGGTGCAAGTCTAATGGACAAGTACGACTATATGGGCACTCGTGTGTACGAAAATGCAGACACAGGATTCACGCCAAACTTGGAGAAAGAACCTATAAAAGGAATAAAGTTCCCGGACCTAGACCAAGCTCGTCTAGCCAAGATATGGGCTGGCGCAAGAATTAATCGTGGCAGAGATCTTTATCTAAACAAATTCTTTGTATATAACAAAAAATTAACTGATGAGCAAAACAAAGATGAAAAAAATCCAACCATTACAAAGACGGTTTCTGCAACAGGTCAAACAGTCTACAACATCTACTACGACAGACAAGTCTACGACCTTTACTTTACTAAGTCCAATGCACAACCTGAAAAAAACACCATCTATCCTGAAATTTGGGGCTACGACAAAGCGCAAGGTGAAGCGGTCATGCTAGGTGGCCCTGGTAAGCCATACCACTACAAGGCGAGATTCAATGAAATGATGTACAAGTGGCCAAACGACGCTAAGCAAACAAAGGGCTTTACACCTGGCTACCAAAGCTTTGGCTGGGGACCAAACTATACCACTCCAAATTGGCCATTGCATTTGGACACACCTCCTTATAGATTAAATGCCGATGAGTTCATTGATATGGCAAACTATACTAGTTGGGGTGGCTATACTAAGCACATAGATAAGGGCGACGGCACAACCAAGGATTTAGACCCATTAGATTTTACAACCCTTTCCTTCGGTATAAAACAGGATAGTCCATCTATCCCTCATCACATGGACTTTTGGATGGACGGCTTTAAGAAAGACGAAACCATCATACGTTACGATCTTGTTAGGACCAAGGCGGACACCGCCGGTCTGGGATATGGCCATAGGTACCCGAAAGTTTTAGGTTTTACCCCTTATGGCTATAATCCTAGAGCTGCATGGCCAGCTATTGCAGAGGGTAGCGAGGAAAATGGCCGTGTGGATGAAGCAGGAATTAATGATTTAAACGATGAGCGTAATGACATAACACCTAACAATAGTGGGTCATACTATAACAACCAAGGGGGCAAATTACCTATAGGTCAGCTGGACTTTATCCCAGTTTTCTTTAGCGATTCCGATGAATTTGGAGACGTAAAGGAAGGCGGTCAAGCATTTACAGAAAACGGCTACCTACGCTTTAAATACACTCGTAATAAGTACCCACTAAGATTTAATTACGACCCATCAATTATTAGAGATGACAGTTATTTTAACTCTAATAACCAATTGGATACCTTCTATGAATTCCCACTCAAGGCCCTAAGTCCTGATGTAGATTCAAATGATGAGTATAAGAAAGTAGATACAAAGGAAGGTCCTAAGAACTTATTAGATAATCCGGAAAACCTACAAAAATTAGGCCTAAAAGACCTAGTATTTACAGACCCACAAGACAATAAGTTAAAAGTCAAAAGACCAGACAACATTTCAGACAAAATGGTCTTTAAGGGCTGGGCACTGGACCCTGCCGGAACAAAACTGATTTGGCAAAACAAGGGCGAAACTATGCCTTTCCACCCACTAAACCTCTATGCTAAGTGGGGAGAACCTGACTATAAGTGGAAGGTCACATTTGACCCTAACGGCGGGGAATTGCAGATGATCGATGTTAAAAAACTCACTGCAAAAATGAAAACCATACAAGAAGGCGACATTGGACAAGAAGAGATTAAGACATATCCTGAAAAAGGCTATAACGGAAAAGAATTACCGGATGAAAAAGATGTCGATAAAGAGAAAAAACCACAAGTTTTCACAGTTATTCAACGCCAAAAGTTAATAGAGCCTAAGATCCCTAAAAGAGAAGGTTACGACTTTATGGGATGGGAATTTGTAAGATACAAAAAAGATGACAATGGCGAAGATACGGATACTGTGGATACTTCGTACAGGGACACTTACAAAGTGCCGGAGCTATACTCATTCGGTAACGACGTTGTTTCCAATGTACATCTAAAAGCCATTTGGGTTAAAAATAATGTTTTAGATATAAAAGCATACCACCATTTCTTGGACCTTAATTTTGATGAAAAGAAAGTTGTTGAGCAAAGACTGCCGAACAGAAGAGCAGGTTCATATACTGCTGCTGTTGGAAGTATGCAAGGTACAGACTATCTTCTCATCTCTACTAAGGATGAATTAAGAAAACTTGAAGATAAATCAGAATCATATAGGAACTATAAGGAGCTTACGAGCACTTTAAATCCGGTTGGAAGAACAAACACATATACACAAGTGTTGAGAATTGAGCCTACTGAAATAAAAAATCCGACAACCGGAAAGTATGAGCCTAATCCTGACGCAAAAGTAAATGTATTCCACTTTTACTACAGACCATTCAGAAAAAGAGAGTACACGGTTAACTATATAGATGAACGTGGTAAGGAAGAAATCGAAAAGTTTTTTAGAGATTTAAAGCTTGAAGATATTAATAATCTTGAAAAACTTAGGGAACTTTCAGAAAATGAAAACTTTAAAAAACTAACAGAAGAAGAACAAAAGGAAGAAATCGAAAAGTTCTTTAGAGATTTAAAGCTTGAAGATATTAATAATCTTAAAGAACTTAGGGAACTTTTAGAAGATGAAGAGTTTAAAAAACTAACAGAAGAAGAACAAGAAGAGAAAAAAGAAGAAGTAATTTTGGATGCAATTAAAAGAAACAAAACAAAATTTGAAGATAAGAAAAAGAAAGCAGATTTTGAAAAAATTATTAAGAAATACCAGGTTATTGGGCCGGAAGTTGTTATTAACGGTAACCGTGATTATGATGCAAGAAACTATAGAAAAATTGCCGGTTGGAAATTAACAAGTGACCCACAACAACAACTATTCTTCAATGTCGGCAAGGATAACGAATTCCTGGGCATAAATGGCACCGGAGCAGACCAAGTTTTCTTCTATTATAAAGATGTAAGAGTCATCGAAGTTCCAAAAGACGGCGTAACACCTGAAGACTATGTAAGAGTTATATTCAAGGCTGACAAAGGTGGCTCTTTCGGTAAAGATGAAAAAGGTAATGATATTAAAGAGCTCCATTACGATGTAATTAAGGGACTTAAATCACAATTATTACCGATTCCAAAAGAATTGGGAACAAAGGCTGACGGAACACCTAATGATAAGGTTGAAGGAAAGTACTACATCACTCCAGAAACTGGAAAGAAATTTACTAAGTGGGACAAGAGTCCACTATTAAATAAAGACACAATTATAAATGAAGCCTACACATTCACAGCATACTTTGACTGGGAAGGCTTAAGTGCAACGGGCGTAGTAAGAACAGAAGCCTTTAAAGACCCTAATGGCACTTGGACAAACGACTTTGCTCCTACTATTGATCAATTAAAGAAACAATTAGTTTGGAGAGAAAAAGATGAGGTTAAAGATTTTCCAGAAGGAACAGTTATAAAACTATACGATGAAGTTGGAGCTGAATTAACAACAGACGATCAAGTATATGATTTAGTCAATGAAAAGAAAGCTGCCGACAAGGATGAACTTGTTCGCACAGTAAATGTTAAGGCTAAAGTTACTTTCAAAGATGGAAAAGAGCCACAAGAGCTTGATATACCTATAATTGTTTACAAAAACGTCTACGAAGCACTTAATGAAAATGGCGACAAACCACTATTCTTAAAAGAAGCTGAAGGTAAAGATGCTAAAGACGGTGGCTTGAAAGACGTAACAGGCAACTATGTAAAAGTTACAGTTGCTCCTACAGGAGACTTGTCTAATAAGGATAACAAGGTTTACTATGTAAATCCAAAGGCTTGGGTAGAGATACCAGAACTTAAGCTTACAGATAAAGAAAAAACTGATTTAGCTTTCACTCATTGGTCAGCAGATAAGGCTGCACAAAATGAAAACCAAGAAGATAATGGAACTTACGATTTCACTAAGCGTCATAAGTTTACAGAAAATACTATTATAAGTCCTGATTTTTCAGATGATGTGATACCTGCAAATCAAGATGGAAGCAAGCCTGATGGAACACCACAAAACTTTGTAAAAGTTACAATAAAAACAACAGATAAGGCAAGTGATGATACTGCTTATGAAAAAGTATTCTGGGTAAACCCTGCAAAAGAAGTAAGACTTCCAGCAAAGAAACCTACTGGCAAGGACGTTGCAGTATCAAATGTTACTCCTAAGGCCTTTACTTGGGTCTTTACAAAGTGGACATCAAATGAATCACCATCAAGAGCATGGGGAGAAGACATCGACACAGGCATAAGAGCAAAGTTTGATAAAGAAACAATAATTACTGCAAACTATGATAAGAGCATACATGAACAAGGCACAGTTGTTGCTGAAGAAATTGAGGCTTACGAGTCTACAAAGGGCATCAATGACTTTATTCCGACAGAAGATGCTCTAAAAGCACAAGTAAAAGTTATAGATGCAAGTGGCACTGCTGCTAAACTACCAAGTGATGCAAAACTTGAACTTGTATTAGGCGATAAGCCACAAAATGAAAAGTATGCATCACTAGAAGAGGAACTTTACGATAAATTAAAAGAAAAAGATAATGCAAATGATGAACCTACAAGAATTGAAAAAGTAAAAGCTAAAGTAACTTTCAAGAATGGTGAAGTTCAAGAAGTAGAAATTCCGATTAAGGTTATAAAGAACATCTACGAAGCAAAAACTTTGGCAGAAAAGCCTTACTATGTACCAAAGAATTATGTGAGAGTAGTTCTTAATCCAACAAGTTTGGCAACAAATCCACAAAAGACTTACTACTATGTAAATCCGAAAGCCAAAGTTGTGATACCGGGAGAAGATCCGACAGGAATAGGCGACAACAAGTTTATTAAGTGGACAATGAAAGCTGATAACGCAAGTGTTAAGGGTGCAGACTACACACTTAGTGAAAGACATCAATTTACAGAAGCGTCTACAATCACAGCCCAATACTCAGCAGATGTAGTGCCTCAAGAAGGAAATACAAAACCTGAGGGCGTACCAGATAATTTTGTTGAAGTAAAATTTGTTCCAACAGACAAAGCACAAGATAAAAATGAAAAGATTTTCTGGGTTAACCCTGCAGTAGATGTTAAGATTCCAGTAGAGAATCCGAAAGGAACTCAATACTATACATTCAAAGAATGGAAGATAGGAGACGTTAATAACGGAGAAACTTACAATCCGGAAACTCCTAAGAAGTTTGAAAAAGCGACAACAATTACTGCAACTTATAATGAGTCCAAGAATGTAATTCCTTACAACCCAACTGAAACTGATCCAATGCAAAGACCGGATGGTTATGTAAGAGTAAGCTTTGCAGCAGATGATGGATTAGAATTAACAAATGTAAAACATTATTATGTTAAGAAAAACGCAGGCATTAAACTTGGCAATGCAGAACTTGTAAAACCAGGATACAAAGAAGAAACTGGTTATAAGTTTGATAAGTGGGATAAGGAAGATACTTTTGAAATCAAAGACCAAGATGTACTTGTAACAGCAAAGGCAACTGCATTACCTGATTACGATACAACAGAACACCCTGGCTATAAAAAGGTAACTTTTGTAGCAGATGCGAATGGTGAGATAAGAGAAAATGGCAGTAAGGTAGACGAAAAAGTTTACTATGTAAATCCTAATAAATATGTAAACTTACCAGCACCTACACCAGTAGCTGACACTGGATACGAGTTTAGCACTTGGAGCAAGCCAGAAGATGATAATTTCAGTTTAGCAAACTTTGTTAAATATGAAGGGGATACAACTATAACTGCAAAATTCAACCCTAAATATTCAGTTATTCCTAAAACAGATGACAGCGTTGTAAAGCCAAATGGTTTTGTAACAGTTACATTCAAATTTGACGATACAAGCAAAGATCACGGAAAATTAGAGGGTATCACAACATATTTTGTAGATCCAAAACAATATGTGACACTAAAGCCACCGACAGCAAATCCAAACATAGGATACAAGTTTGAGTCTTGGAGTGCAGATGCTAAAAATCCTACAAAATACGATGGTGATACAACTATAGTATGCAAATTAACTAAACTAGATGACGTCATTGTAGCAACTGAAGATGATGATATTCCACCGGGATATGTATTGGTTTATTTTGATGCGGGGAGTAAAGCAAAAAAAATCACCGGTCAAGACATTTATTATGTAAATCCGAAGGCTAATATAAAACTCGGCGACACCAGACTTAAAGAGCCTACAGTAACTCCAAATATTGGATACACATTTGATGGGTGGGATAAAGATGCGAATGAAGTTATTAAAGAGACGACTTTTGTATTTGCTAAGTATAAAGAAATTCCTGATACAGTACTCAAGACAAAAAAAGATGATGAGTCGGAAAAACCGGACGGATATGTGACAGTAAACTTTGTGGCTGGAGATAATGGAAAAGTTGAGCCAAAAACTTATTATGTAAATCCTAATAAGTATGTAAAGCTAGATCCACCAGCAACACATCCTGACGGAAACTATGAATTTAGCTTGTGGGATCCAGATGTAAGAAACTTTACAAAATATGAAAAGAATACAACTATAACTGCAAGATTTAGATTAAGAAACCTTGTAACACCTAATGTAAATGGAATTGTACAACCAGCAAACACTATAAAAGTAACGTTTAAGATTAAAGATGATGATATAAGTAAAGGCTCGTTAGACGGGGTTAATGAATACTATGTAGTAAAAAACACAGAAGTAACTATAAATCCACCTAGAGCTTTAGCGAACGTGGGCTATGAATTTGAAAAGTGGGACAAAGATACTACAAAACCTACTGAATATACTCAAGATACAGTAGTGGAAGCAAGCTTTATTGGATTTGATCCAGTACTTCCATCAACAGATAAGAATGGAATTGCGATTGCAAAACCTCGTGGATATATAGCAGTTCACTTCCTTGGAGGAGAGCATGGATTGCTATCTGGAGAGACAACTTACTATGTAAATCCTAATGCAGGAATAACATTAGAAGGTATAAAAAAACCGAATGTAATTGCAAAGACAGGATATGAATTTAAAAAGAAGTGGGATAAACCTGACACAACAAAGATCGAAGGAAAAGAGGACATTGAAGTTACTGCTCAGTACGATCCACTTCCTGACATAATTACAGCCGGACCTACACAAACGGCACCGGAAGGCTATGTTGTTATCATATTTAAGACAGATGGTAACGGCACTATGACAAGCAGGATAACAGACAAATATGGTGCTAAAGCTAAAAACGTTAACGAGATAGTATACTTTGTTAATCCTAATAAAAACATCAAGCTTACAAAGGGAGCAGCTGGTCCAAATCTATTGCCAGTGCCAGACACTAATCCTAAAGACAATTATGTCTTTGACGAATGGTTTAATGATATTGATAGTGTAAACCCAATAATAAGAGGCAGAGTTCATGTTGCTAAATTTAAACCTGCCAAGGTGAAATTAACTTATTATGCAAACGGAGCAGAAGGAAATCCACCAGCTGAATTGGAAGTAAACTACAACACTAGTGTTAGACTTGCAGGCCAAGGCAATCTTAATAAGAAAGATAAAAAATTCATTGGATGGAAGATTGGTGATGATACTAATCTTAAACAAGCGGGCGACGAAATCACATTAACAAAAGATACAGTAGCTGTTGCTCAATGGAAAGATGATAAGAATATAATTCCTTACGACCCAAGTGCAACAGACCCAATGCCAAGGTCGGATGACACTTACGTAAGAGTTACTTTCGCAACTGATGATGGATTAAAATTAACAGAACAAAAAGCATACTATGTAAAGAAAGATGCAGGCATAAAGCTTGGCGATGCAGGCCTTGTAAAACCTAAATATGATGTTAATACTGGATACAAGTTTTATGCGTGGAATAAGGAAGACACAACGCCAATTACGACAGATATAGTTGTTATGGCTACGTCAACACCACTTGAAGATACGATTGAAAAAGTTGATGAAACTACAAAAAAACCGGACGGATATGTCGAAGTTAAATTTGTCGCAGGAGAAAACGGCACTGTTAAAGAAAAGACTTATTATGTAAATCCAAACAAGTATGTAACGCTTACTCCACCGGAAGCAACCGGCAATACAGGTTATGAATTCGGCTCGTGGAGTAAAGATGCTACAAGACCGACAGTTTACGATGGAGATACTACAATCACAGCAAGATTCAATCCACTTGATGCAAAATCAACAGTTCCGAAGCCGGGATATAAAAAGGTAGAATTTGTTATTGTCGGTGAAGGCGGAAGTATTGTAGATGGAGAAACAACCGTTTATTATGTAGATCCAAACAAAGAAGTAACTATAAAACCACCAACGACATTAGAAAATACCGGATATAAGTTTGAAAAGTGGGATACTGACACTACTGTAGCTAAACAATATGCAGAAGACACTACAGTAAAAGGTAATTTTGAAAAACTTAAAGACATTATCCCATCTACTGATGACAAAGGCAAACCGAATGCAAAACCTGATGGATATGTAAAAGTAACCTTTATCTCAGGAGCAAATGGTGAACTCAAAGAAGGCGAAGAGCCTATTACAAAAAAAGTTTATTATGTAAATCCGGGCAAGGTAAAATTAAATGAATTAACTAAGCCGGGTGTTAAACCGGATGTAGGCTTCAAGCAAAAAGACGGCGACGATGCATGGGCAATACTCGGGGCAACAAACTACAAAGGTGAATTGCTGATAAGCGAGGATATGATTATTGATGCACAATATGCCCCGTTGGACGACAAGCTTCCAAAGGATAATCCCAAAGGCGGAGAGAACGAAAAACCGGATGGATATATCACGATAACATTTAAGACTACAGAAAAGGGCGGAAGTGTAGAAAAGACTGTCTACATCAATCCGAACAAGGCGGTAGCATTAGATAAAGAAGCACCGAAAGTAAATCCTATTACAGGATATGAATTTGCAGGTTGGGACAGACCTATTGAAGAAAAAATTCAATATAAAGACGGAGATGTAATCACTGCACAATTCAATGAATTTGGCGATGTTTCGAAAGTTGAAAAGCAGGGATATGTAAAAGTTGAATTTAAACCGGGAAATAGTGGAAGCTTAAGCGGTGATACTGAACTTTGGATAAGACCTGAAAAACAAGTAAAAATTCCGGCTCCTACAGTTAATCCAAATACAGGATACAAGTTTGACGCTTGGGATAAGTCGCTGACTATAACTGCCAAAGCAGGCGATCCGACATATGAAATCACGGCGAAGTATGCACCGCTCGACGATGTAATCCCGAAGACAAAAGATGATGATTCTGAAAAACCTGCGGGCTATGTAAAGGTTACCTTTGATAAAGGTGAATACGGAGAATTAAGCGGTAAGACCGTATACTTTGTAAATCCTAATAAAGCAGTGACACTTACAGCACCAAATGTAACAGCCGAAATTGGATACAAGCAAAAAGATAATCCGAATGCATGGGACAAAGCATTAACCGGAACATTTGCTAATGATACGATTATAACGGCGCAATATGAAAAGCTTAAAGATTTAATTCCAAAGACAAAAGACGTCGAATCGGAACAACCGACAGGCTATGTAAAAGTAACTCTTATTCCAACTGATAAAGCTACAGATGCAAAGAATATCGTTTACTATGTAAATCCAAAAGCGGAAGTTACAATTGCAAACACACCTATGGGCAAAGAGATAAGCGATGCAAACGGAAACAGTTACAGCTACAAATTTATAGGGTGGACGGTTACAAGAGGAACTATTGATTCTTGGAACGGTGGAAATATTAATGGAAAGTTTATACAAGACACAGCAATCACCGCTAAGTATGAAATTGAATGGCTTAACATTATAAACGAACCTGTTCCAAAAGATGATGTCGTTACGGGAAAAGACGATGTGCCGAACGCGGAAGATTTAATCAAAAATATTCCGGGAACTAAAGATAAACCACTTCCGGACGGAACTAAATTTGAATATGCTAAGAAACCTGACTTAAGCAATCCGGGCAAGACTACGGTAGAAGTTTTAGTAACTTATCCAAGCGGTGCAACAACAGTAGTTGAAGTACCGATTACGGTGGTTGACAATGTAGTTCCACAAATTGGAAATGACAAACCGCTTGTACCGGAAAAATATGTAAAGGTAATAGTTGACACAACAGACAAGGCAACTCCAAATACGAAGTTTACAAAAGTATTTTGGGTTAAACCGAATGTTGAAGTTACCCTACCGGATATTCTTGCACCGACAGGAAGAACGATAACGGATTTAAAAACTCAAGTTACAAATACAAACAATTTCATTAAATGGCAATTAGTTGGAAGTGATCCTGCAAAATTCTATAAATCAGAAATTACTGATACTTTCATAGAAGATTCCAAAATAGTTGCAATATATGAATTCAATGACAATTTGAAACCGCAACCTAACAATAATCAAATTATTCCAAAAGGTTCAAGTCCAGATGCAAAGGACTTCATCAATAACCCATACAATGACAAAGATCCTAAAAACAAGGAAAATCTTCCGCCGGGAACAAAGTTTGATTTTGTTAATATTCCGAATACAAATATACCTGGCATAGGTAGCACAACTATTAAAGTAACTTATCCAAACGGAGAAGTGAAATATGTTGATGTAACTTATAATGTAACGGAAGATGTTGTTGAACAACCAGATCAAAATAAAAAACCGGATGTACCAGATAACTTTGTAGAGGTTGTAGTTGATACAACAAATCTTGCGATGGTAAATTCTTACTACGTAAAAACTTATTGGGTAAATCCTGAAAAGACGGTCGAAATACCTGCATCTATACCGGAAGAAATTAAGGAAGGATATGCGTTCGACTATTGGCAAGTGGATCTAGGAAATGAAAACGGAACTAGATATAGACAAAAAATTGAAGATAGATTTGTTAGACCGACATATATCAAAGCTTGCTACTACAAAGTCGAGATTCCTGAGCCGGGTTCGGATTATGTTGTCACAGATGTAAATGTATTTCCGAATGAGGATGAATATAGAAGTAAAATCACGCCACCTAAAGGAAAAGAGATAGCAAGGGTAGGAATCATTGAACAACCGATTGTTTCTAAACCGGGACGTACTAGAGCATTAATCGAAGTGGAATACAAAGACGGAACAAAAACCAAAGTATGGGTTCAAGTTTATGTTCAAAGACCGGGAGAAACGAATACTCGAATTGTTTACAGGGACAGGATTGTCGAAAAAGAAAAGATTGTTGAAAAGATTATCAAGATAAAGGACAACCAAAGACTCAAGGAAGTCAGATTCATGCAAGGTTTTGAAGGAAAGTTCAGACCGCACGACGGACTTACAAGAGCTGAGGCGGCACAAATTTTGGCAAATGCTTTGAAACAAGACGGTTATAAGTACAATCCGGCATATCCGATAAACTACAAAGACGTAAAGCAAAAATGGTACACACAAGCAATTGTTATTACTACACAGGCAAATGTCTTTAAGGGTTATGACGACGGATATTTCAGACCGGAAGAAAAGATTTCGAGAGCTGAATGGGTTGCAACTCTTAAGAGATTCCAACAACTACAAGATGCAGACGGAAATAGAATGGGACTCAAAGCAAATCACTGGGCTACAAGAGAAGTTGAAGCGGCTTATGAAGAAGGCTGGCTCCAAATTTATACAAACGGAAACGCAAAGTTCAATGCAAATGAACCGATCACAAGAGAGGAAGTTGCAGCTGTAACGAACAAAGCATTCGGACGTTTGATCGACAGAACTTATATTATGAGAAATGACAAGAGTGTCATAAACTACAAAGATATAAATCCGTCGATGTGGTCATATGTTGATATTCTATGTGCAAGTAACTCGTTCATTCACGACGAAAACGTCTATATGTCACACGGAATTGAGTATATCAAGACTATTGTAAACAATATCGAAGGAACAATTATATTTGGCTGTATAATATTTGTTGGGGAGTAACATCGACAAATATTATACAGCCTTTTTCTATGTAAAAAAATTGCACTTACATGCAAAATATCCTATACT
>QWCH01001745.1_pt1 | contig 30960 bp, 27 predicted proteins | sample 1972671 | NCBI WGS metagenome assembly QWCH01 (sample SAMN09866713, study PRJNA288562) | Human gut metagenome isolate term3_stool, whole genome shotgun sequencing... | isolation source: gut | host: Homo sapiens | place: USA: California
GGAAAATATACCAATTTAAAAGTTGGAAGAAAATAAAGAAAAATGGAAATAGCAAGGATAAAAGAGAAGAATAGCTTACACACTTTTAAGGACAGTACCAAAATCAGACAAGGGAGATGCCATCGAAACCCCAGAGAAATTCAAATGTTGGTTGGATTTAAATATCCAGTGCCGCCTGATTTGAAAGAAACATTGAGACACCATCATTCGAGGGAGGAGTCTCAATGCTTCAAAAAAGGAAATAGAATTTTTGCCAGTATTTACGCTTGCGGCTTTAAAGACCACAGGCAATAAGCCAAATGAATTAAATCAATCGGATTATTCTGCGACAGGGCGGACGGAACACGCATACATCACAAGGTTTTTGTCCATCACATTCACATGCTGCTGGCTAAAGCTCATGATGAAACCTGAATAACTCGAGGTAGCCGACCAGTAATAGCCCTCTCCCTTATTTATAATACCTCCAATAACGTGGTTGCGACGACTCAATGCGGGGAAATATAAGGTAGCGGTGGGGTTTGTAATTTTGTTGTTGAAATGCCAACCCATATCCCAATCGCCACTAACATTGTATTCTGATTGCTTTTCGGATTTTTTGCCAGTAGTGGTAAAACCAGTGAAGGCATTACTTGCTGGCATCTTGAAACCAGCAGGACAGGGATCGTAGATGGTCTTGATGACGGCATTGTCATTCCAGCCTCCTTCCGTGGCGTCGGCAGACCAAAAATTAGTAATGCCATAGCCCCCTCTTAAAGACATAGACTTATATGGCATGTATTCGTAGAATGTATTAGGGTGTTGAATAAAACTTCCAATAAGTTTATCGCCGTTGTTAAATGCGTTGAAGGAGCCTTCGGCAATAATTTCGGTGCCAGGCAGAGCATCCTTCCGCCCAAATTGGTACAGTGTAGAGAGGAATGTTTCCTCGCCATTTCTGGGCTTCTGGGTGATACTGATAATGGCAGACTGCTTCACGCCATTCGTCCCTACGAGCTGTTCCACCTTCACACGAACCGTACGGGGCTGGTCGTAGGTGGTTACTTCCCATGTTTTAGCGAAGCCGAGTGTCTGCTTGGTGAACTTGTAGGTCACTCCCTGATAGTTGGTGCATGGAATAACGTCCAATGCATCATCATAGGCAAACCACAGGTGCCACGACCACATGATTGTTCCCGAGGCATTCTTGACTGCGATGACGGCGTTACCGTTCTTGATTTTATCAGCAGGAACATGGAAGTTCACATAGGAGTTGCTACCGCTACCCGTTACAGACAGCCCCTTAACAATTCCGTACTGATCAGTCCACACGATGCTTGCCTGAGTAGCAGGATCGCCAGAGTTTTGCACGTTTATGTAAGGAGAGGTGATGTCGTTCTCAAGATGGTCCCTGAAAGTACTGAGATTTTTTTCCACTTTGTTTTTGGTCTTGTAGGCGTGCTCGTTGGTGGCACCGTCGGTAATGGCATTGCCATAGACCAGCGGGATGCGATAGTAGCCTGGGGCAGAGATGAGGTAACTATTGGCGGTGTTCATATTTGTAACTTTTCCTTTGTAGTTGTGTACACTCAGGTCGTAAGGATCACTGACAGAGCCACGTGGGGTGGCTGTCTGCAACACCTTGTTATAGGGGGCAAGCTTGTCGATAATATCTGTCTTCAGCGTAGCTGTGCAGTTTTCAGGAGTGATGCTGCCTGTGCTGGAAGTTTTGTCAAGCGAAGTGAGCCAAGCGGGCTTCTCGTTCATGGAGAATGTGTCATCGTTGTTAGCATCGTAGCCCACTACCTTCCATGCAACCGGCTGCTGTGTGCCATCGGGAGCATGACGGTAACTCTGAACCGTATAACTAGTGCTGGTTTCATTGTAAGCCGTCTCTGTGGCATTTGTAACTGCGAGGGTGTAATCCCATGTGGAACTGGTTTCCGACAGCCCGTACTGCACTGTAGTGCCTGGCTTCCACTGTCCCTTAAGGTTGGCGTTGATGGTAGTATTGTCGCTGAAATAGACTTTCACACTCACACCGCTGAGATCCTGAGGAATCATGTAGAACGTATAGTTGTCGCCGCTGATGCCCGTGAGCAGGGTATTCCTGCTCTTGCCCGTACTGATGTTCAGATTGTCAAGCGTGAAAGTGGCGGACCCGGAAAGATTGCTCCATGAGCCCAGACCTTTCACTTTGAAGGGCAACATATAATGACCTTTGTTCTTGGCACCAATGATTTCCACTTTCGTGATGGTCTTGTTGTAAGACAGGTTGCTGCCCACCTTGAACTGAACGGCCGTCAGAGCATGGGTGAACGACAAGGGGATGGGCGGTGCCACACCCTGAGTTGCATACTCGATGCGGTCGGTGGTGGCGGTCATCAAGTCCTTTTGATTCCGAACGGCGGTTTCCACCTCAAAATCAACAGAGGGGCGTTGGCTCTGTGATGAAAGACTCAACTTAGAGTAAGAGCTCGTCACCAGCGGATAGACGGCATAGAACTGACCCCAGCGGATGTTCCAATCCCACTTCACGGGATTGACGAGTGTGCCATCGGGATTGGTTTCCTGGTTCCCAAACCAAGGGGTGTTGATGTTGTCGGGCGAATCGCCACGGAAGCCTATGGAACTGAATTGCTTCAAGGTCTCCATCGTGGTAATGTTGGCACGAGTGGACGCCCGGCGAGCGTTCTGCGCAATGGGATTGCTGATATCTGCCGTCGTGGTCTGTATCAGACAGGTGTTGGGCTGGCCCGTGCAGTTGATTTTACCAGGGGTAAGGTCGGCTGGAGCGAGGTGAAGCCCGGAGAGATGCGAAGCAAAAGCTGTGCGGGTCATGGGCATGGTGCTGGTAGGCTTGCCAAATGCCTCGTCTTGTGCCGACTGTACATGGAAGGACACTACGGGACCAAGACCATCGCTACTGTCGTCACGGTTCTCGGTGAGGTCGTCTGCGCAACCGGCAAAGAACAGACTGCCGAAGAGCAGACTGCAAATGCCAAGAGCATGGCGACCCAAAAAGGTTCTTGTTGTTTCCATTTCTGTTAACTTTTTGAATATTGTCTGTTTTTTCTGTACCCATCGGGAAAGCAAGGTTAAGGCATGCCCCCATCGATGATGGGCGAGTCGGTGATGTCAACTTTTAATCAGCACCGAGCTCGCCACCGTCAATCTCAATGGGGTCAACGATATCGACGTCGGGCTTCACATCGGGACTGTCGGCAAGTAGTGGCAACTCGTCCTGTAGTGCGGTCACAAAGATACGGGGTGCCTCGTAGACACAGTAATTCTTACAGTCTTGATTTTCTCGCATAAACTTTGATATTTAAAAATGATAAATGAATGATGGTGAAAAACTTCTTTTCCAGTCAAGCCACACCTACGGATGGCAGCTGACTGTCCGCCCCCATCAGGCTTAGACATCCAAAGATGGTGGCACGAAAAAGTGGGAAGGAAACTCAACGAATCCTCCCTGCATAGGAGATTTACGCACGATGCGCATGCGCAGGACAATACAGAATAAGGGTTGGTTAGGCTGGTTGTGTATGTATTATTGTGTGTGTGTGTGTTAACAATTTATTTGAAAATACCAAATAATTTGTATTAAAAAATGCGAGAAAAGAGTATTTTCCCCCACGACACTCATCCCTCGCAACAAGGGCGGAGGTATGAGCAACTATGTAACTATGACACAACACACTTGACATCATGATGCAGCAAAGGTATTAAATAAATTCAAAACAACCAAAAATTTTGTCCTAAATTCCATAACGCTTCCATTTTACAATAGTATTAAATACCTGAGCAACATTATGTTGTATAAATTTTATCATATTAAAGACATCATCTTTCTTAGTGTTGCAAAAGGCAATGAAAAGCCCCTATCCACACAATACTTAAAATGGATGAATTATCAGTTTTACGAGCCGTTTCTCAATAGGTGAGCTATGACCTCTCAAAAGGTAAGCGTTCGCATGGCAAAAGGTGAGCTTTCACCTCCCGAAACCTTACTTCCAGTATTTAGAAGTGAGACCGCCAGCAAGTGGCGGGCTGGATAGTTCCAAACCGTATCAGTCATGGGGATAAGCAGCGATGAACACATCTTTTTCTCTTAACATATCTACTTTTTCTATGAGTTGGGCGAGTGATATGTCTCCTACCACATATTTATAATTCGCAGAGAGATAACGCTCGCTGGTGCTCTCGAAATCCAACAGCGACTGGTCCTCCTCGTTGGTAAAACGGAAATAAATGCGAAAAGTTATGTCGGTGGTATAGTGCGGGTGATGAGGGTTGTTCAGCTTTTTATATTCGTACTTGTAATCATACAATTGGGCGGTGATGTCGCTCAGCACCGCTGATCCCGTTGGATGCCCTCCGGCCCCTTGTCCGAACATGAACTGCTTGTAATAGAACAGGCCTTTTATCACGACACCGTTAAATTCGTCCTCTACACTATAAATGTATTTCTGTCGGGAGATCAGCTGCGGCATTACTGAGAGTACGAGTTTGTCGTCCATTTTCTCCGCACTCCCCACTAATTTGATTCTCCTGCCTTTCTCGTTAGCAAACCGGATGTCGTAGCTGTTCATGTGACCGATACCCACGTTCAGCACATCCTTCGGTGGAACATACACTCCGAATGCATGAATGGTGATAATGATGAGTTTGAAAAGCGAGTCCCATCCCTCAATATCAAAGGTGGGATTGCTTTCGGCAAAGCCCAGTTCCTGTGCCAGCCGCAGAGAGTCGTCGTAGTTCATCCCCTCGTTGAAAATCTTGGATAGGATGAAGTTGGATGAGCCGTTAAGAATTCCCTTGATGGAGATGAGTAGGTCGTTGTCATAGTATTCCTCTAAGTTTCTGATGACGGGAATACTACCGCAAGCCGATGCATCGTACAATAAAGGTGTGTTGTACTGCTCTTGCAGCTTTATCAGCTCCATGATGTGGTATGCCAGCATCCGTTTGTTGCCACTTACCACCGGTATGCCTGCAACAAGCGCACGCTTGACAATTTTGTAAGCAGCTTCAGCATCGTTGATGAGCTCCACGATGAAATTGATGTCCTTATTGTTAAAAATATCGTCGGCACGGTTGGTGAACGGAATGTCGGCATCGCGCTTTTTGGTGATGTCCTCCACGCAAACGCTGACGATTTTCACATTCTGCGGCCGGATGCGCTGCAGCACATCGTAAAGTCCTTTGCCCACTGTACCAAAGCCAAAAAGTCCGATATTGATTTTTTTCTGTTTCATAATTGTTCTATTTATTAAGAAAAGATTGGATAATGCGGTCTAACTTGTCACTCTCCACCAAGAAGCCATCGTGTCCGAAGGAAGAGTCAATCACCTTATACTCAACGTTAGGAATATTTTCCACCATCACCGAATGGCTTTCTGGCGGGAAAAGAATGTCGGACGATATAGCCACGACGAGGCATTTTGCCAGAATGGTCGCCAGAGCCTTCTCTATTCCACCACGACCTCGTCCCACGTGATGTGATTCCATTGCCTGCGTTATTCTGAAATATGAATAGGCATTGAACCGGTTTTTCAACTTTTCTCCCTGGTGTTGTTGGTAAGAATGTACGCGTCGGCGGAAAAGCTCGCCGGCGAAAAAGCTGTCGGTCTGGGTGAGGTTGTAGGCAGCCTCACCTCTATAGCTGAGCATGGCAATACTTCTTGCCACTGCCAATCCTTCTGCACCTGCTGTGGGCGAGGGCATTCCAAACGTCTTGTCTGCCTTGATAGCCATACGCTGCGACTCATTGAAGGCCGACACCCACGGTGACACGCACTCGGCGGTGGCGATGAGGGCGGTATGGCGTGCAAAGGTGGGGTCAATGACGCACCACTCGATACACTGAAATCCCCCGATGCTGCTACCGACAAGCAGTTCCACTTGGCTGATGCCGAGATGCGCCGCCAACAAGCGGTGTGCCTGAACCATGTCGCGAATGGTGAATGGTGGAAAATCGTTGTACCAAGGGCTCCCTGTCTGTGGGTTAATGTGGAGCGGTCCCGTAGTCCCGTAATGCGATCCGAGGAAGTTGGCACAGACGATGAAATACTTCTCCGGATCGAGGAAGCGCCCCCTCTCCACCGTGTGTGGCCACCAGTCCGCCACATCTGAATTGGCAGTGAGAGCATGGCACACCCACACCACATTGTCAGCATTGGCATTCAGCGTGCCATAGGTGTCGTAGGCAATTGTCAGACCGGGCAGCGAAGCTCCGCTTTCCAGCTCAAAAGGATGTTCGTAATGATATTCTTTCATTTCTCTGTCTTTTTAAACGCCTGCTCAAAATCGCTTATAATGTCCTCCACATCTTCTAGTCCGAGCGAAATTCTCAGCAAGGTAGGAGTAACTCCTGCCGCTTTCAAGTCGGCATCGCTCAACTGCTTATGGGTGGTGGATGCCGGGTGGGTAACCACGGTGATGGAATCGCCTATCATCACCATATTGGCGCAAAGCTGTAGAGCCTCAACAAACCTCACCGTACTCTCCACATCGCCTTTCAGCTCAATATTGAGCACTCCTGAAGCCCCATGCTTGAAATATTTACGGGCATTGGCATAGCTTCGGTGATTTTCAAATCCCACATAACTCACCTTCTTTACAAACGGACTTGTGCGACAGTATTCCGCCAAACGGCGCGTAGCGGCCACCTGATGCTCAATGCGGAGCGAGAGAGTTTCCAAACCAATGAGATGAAGATACGTGTCGAAGGGGGAGGGACTACATCCCAAGTCGCGCAAACCATCTACCCTCGCCTTGACAATAAATGCCGAAGGGCCAAAAGCTTCCCAAAGGTTTAATCCGTGGTAACCTTCCGACGGACCGTCTATCTGTGGGTACTTGCCGTTGCCCCAGTTGTAGTTTCCACCATCTACTATCACTCCACCAATGGCCGTGCCATGACCGTTTATCCATTTGGTTGCCGATTCCAATACGATATTCGCTCCCCAATCAAACGGGTTGCACAAATATCCGCATCCGCCAAAGGTATTGTCAACGACAAGTGGCAAGTCATAATGCTTGGCAATCTTACTGATTCCTTCTATATCTACAACATCGCACGTTGGGTTTCCCATGCTCTCAAGATAAATCAACTTGGTGTTCTGGTCGATCAGTTTTTCTATTGATTCGTTGCTGTCGTCTTCAGCTATTCTGCACTCAATGCCGAGGTTTCGCAATGTGATTCTAAACGAGTTGTATGTTCCGCCATAAAGATAGGGCGAAGCCACGATGTTGTCGCCCCTGCTTGCCAAGGATGTGACAATCACCGTAATGGCAGCCATCCCCGACGACACAGCTAATGCCCCCACCCCTCCATAAAGGGATGCTACGCGATTTTCAAAATCGGTATTCGTGGGATTGTTCAATCGGGTATAGATGTTCCCAGCCTCACTCAGGCTGAAAAGGTTGGCAGCGGTGTCGCACGACTTGAAATGGAAAGCTGCTGTAGGGTGGATGGCGATACCCCTTGCGCAAGTTTCATCAATGTGATAGCCACCATGGATTTGTCTTGTGGCAAAATGAAGTTTGTTTGTATTATTTGTCATAATAGTTCGTTATTGGATGTGGCGCATGTCTGCGTCGCATATAGTTTATTGTTTGGATTTCTTCTAAAATGACCTATGGTGTCGGTACGCGCTATGGAAAATAGCATGGGACAGACTTACCTATGGGGAAATACTCTAAATAAGAAGCTTGTCAGAGCCAAATCGAAGAAATAATTGAATGAAAAAAAATAAATGATATGGAAGGATTTTAGTGCATTCTTTTATGCACAAGGCGACACGCAGTCACCTGTAGAATCTACAAGTGCCTACCGGCACATTCGCATCATGAATGTTGAACAAAGAACGATATTTTTACTAAATGTTCTCAATATTCTGGTTGCTTAACAGAGGCAAAGGTACGGATACTTTTTCAAATAACAAGAAAAAGCAACAGTTTTTGCAGAAATTTGTAGCATTGGGAGCAATTACCCCCGATAAAATGCGTGAAAATCAGATTCTACCTATTTATATATAGTCGTTTCATTATGGGAAGCAGCGGGTTGGAAACGGGGTAAAATTTATTGACTTGCCAAATAAATTTACTAAAAAAGCAAAAATGGACGGTTCAACTTTATACTGCGAATTCAAATTCTAACATCCAGCACCAACGGCAGATGGTCGCTGTAGCCCTTGTTGTAGCGCATACCGTTGTAGAACCTTCGGGGCTTCACACCGCCGTACTTCTCATCTTGTTCGATGAGAAAGTCTGCATCGTTGATACGGCAACGCAACACCTTTTTCAACAAGTTTTCGCTCAATAATATTTGGTCCAGACTCCCCCACTCTCCCCGATAGCGGTAAGTGGCTTTGGCCCCGTTTCGTCCTTTCGCCATAGCGGAGACATTGAACAGTCCGTGCGCATAGATTTTCTTCAAGGAAGCATCGTCGGCATAATCGTTGAAATCGCCCATCACGATGATTTTCGCCATCGGACAGCATTGGCGAAGAGAGTCGATGGAAGTGCATAATCGCTCGGCAACGTGCATTCTGAAAGGGCGTGATGCCATTTCACCACCCGAACGGCTCGGCGCATGCACAAGGAAGATATGCAGCGTGTCACCGTTCATCACTTCACCAGCCACATGGAGGATATCTCTCGTGGGCTTCATTTCCTTGATTGGTATGACCTTGATTGTGTCGGCATGGATAAAACGGAAGGAAAAAGGCGAATAGAGCAAAGCCACGTCTATTCCGCGCTCATCTGAGGAGCTTGTCATAACATATTGATAGCGTGCTTTGCGTAGCAGCGAACGTTCCGTCAGATATATCATCGTGCTGTCGTTCTCCACCTCGCACAATCCTATCAGGTCAGGAAGATGCCATCTGTCAGTATCCTCGCCACAGGAAATCAGTCCCTGCCCCACTTTATTCAGTTTTTCCCAATATTTCGTGCGTGTCCAATGGCGTGGAGAGTCAGGCAAGAATTCCCCGTCGTTCTTCAACGAATCGTGCCGAGCATCAAAGAGATTCTCCACGTTCCACTCCACAATTCGCAACTGTTCCTGAGCGCAAAGGCCGAGAGGCAGAAAGATGAGAAAAAGAAGAAGTAGGTCTTTCATTATTATTCAATTACAAGGACAGACTGTTGAAGGTGGAAGTCACTCAGTTTGATTCAAATTTTGGACACAGAACACTTTTTCTTGGCTACTTCTTCCTCCACAAACAAATAAACAAGAGAAGTGCAACAAGAAAGTTTACCAGAATGATTATCCCCAGTTCGTCAATTCTCTCCAAAGCATATTGGCGCATATTACTAACCGTGAGTCGATAACCTTTTATCGTCGCTACTCCAATCCTCGCCCATGTCAAGACAAAATAATCATACAGGGCCAATGCCATAAGCACGAGAGCGCCAATAATTTTCTGCCATCTTTTCATGTTTCTGTTTCCTTTTTTTATTAAACTTTGATGAATAATAGCTTGCCTCTCATAAATGTTAAAGCACCGTCCTCCCAAACCCTACTGATTAACTATAATCAGCTGTTGGCGAATACTTTCCTCGTGGATTATCTCAAAGAGATGGGCTGTGAAATCCGGATCCATGCCACAAAGGCTGGCCTGTGTTCCGAATTTCTTCAAAATTTCATTATAGCGAGCCGACTGGAGCACTGTCATGTTATGGTCTTTCTTGTAACGCCCGATTTCCCGACATAGTAGAAACCGTTGGGCTAACATATCAATAAGACTATTGTCCATTTCGTCAATCTGCGAACGCAGCTGGTGTAGTTTTTCGCTCGTTGTATGCTTGTCGCGAATCACAAGCAACGATAGAATCTCATCGAGAAAGTCAGGTGTCACCTGTTGACGGGCATCGCTCCAGGCCTCATCGGGCTTGCAATGGCTCTCAACTATCAGACCATCGAAGCCCAAATCCAATCCCTGCTGGCAAAGGGGAGCTATCAAATCGCGGCGTCCTCCTATATGACTGGGGTCACAGATGATGGGCAAATCTGGGATTCTACGGCGCAATTCTATGGGTATCTGCCACATGGGGAGATTGCGATAAATCTTCTTTTCGTAGCTCGAAAATCCTCGATGAATGGCTCCCAGCCGCTTGATGCTAGCTTGATTGAGACGCTGCAAGGCTCCTATCCACAGTTCCAAGTCGGGATTAACGGGATTTTTGACAAGTACAGGTAAATCAAGGCCTTTCAAGGAGTCGGCCAACGCCTGCATGGCAAACGGATTTGCTGAGGTTCTCGCACCCACCCAAAGGATATCCATCCCATATTTCAAAGCCAGCTCTACATGTTCGGGAGTCGCTACTTCAGTGGAGATGAGCATGCCTGTCTCCACTTTGACTCGGTTCATCCACGGCAGTGCTTTCTCTCCGTGACCTTCGAAACCTCCAGGCTTAGTGCGCGGTTTCCAAACTCCGGCACGGAACATACGGCATCCCTTTGCTGCCAGTTGTCGGGCAGTATCCATCACCTGCGATTCGCTTTCTGCAGAACAAGGTCCCGCAATAATCAGTGGATGATTCTCCTCACAAGGAAGTCCTAAAGGCTGTAAGTCTAATTTCATATCCATAGCATCAGTCGGGAAAGGCAGCGATTCGCTTCTGCCAACAGAGCGCTGTCGAAGCCTAACTCCCAACAACAAAGTCAACTATCAAAATCCATACGGGTTCATATCCTTATACTTATCGTTGATTTTCTGCTCAATATCCTCCGATGGATTGCCACCTTCGGCTTCTTTTAAAGGAGACAACTCAGCTGCCTTGGCCACATCTTCTTCGGCCTTTCCAGCCTCCCCCATCTCCGCATACACCTCGCCACGTTCCTTATAGGCAACGGCCGAGAACGGATCGGCTTCTATCACCTTAGTGAAGTACTCCAAAGCCTTTTCGTTCGTCTTGCGGGCACGTTCGATACGAGCCTTCAGCAGCAACACATCCTCGTTGTTATCAGTGTGTTCGATGAGCCACAAAGCATCCTCATCAGCCTCATCGAGTTTTTCCATACGGAGAAGCGTTTCGCCCCGCAGCAGATAGGCGTCACCATACTTGTCGTTCAGCGAGATTGCCTTTGTCGTCAGGGCAACTGTATTCACATCGTCACCCTGTCCTTTACTAGCCTGCGCATAGAGATAGTTCACCTCGGCATTGTCTTTATCAATCATCAACGCCTTCTCACATGCCAAACCCATCATGCCGTAGTTCTCCATCATATAGGCAATGTTGGCCATACGAATAAGCACCTTGATATTGTCGGGCTGAGCCTCGTTGAGCAACAGCAGTTCCTCATAGGCATCGTTGAGTTGGTTTGTTGTGGCATAGGTGATGGAAAGATGATCGTGGATTTCCAAATCGTCCTGTATCTCTAACGCATGCTTGAAACATCTGATGGCATAATCATACTGTCCGGTTTTCATCGCACGGACTCCATCATACTTCAACACCTCAAAATCCTTTGCGTCGTTCTGTACTTTCGCCTCTTCTTTTGTCTCTTCCTTGCCCCCGAAGAGTTTCTGAAAAAAGTTCATGTGCTTAATTATTAATATTAAACGAAGGGATGAATGAAAAACTTCAACTCATTCCTAATTTACAATATGCAAACTTACATATTTTTTTCGATATATCAATCGATTTTCAGCACTTTCAACGTGTATTTATACTGACATACTGCGACAGTGCGATACAAGGCAAGATTACCCAAAGCATGAGTTCTGAATTGTAAATCTGCGAATTCGTACTATAAAGTATGTAACGATGCGACAACATCCACCAATAAGTATTGGCTGTTATACTTGCAGGGTATTGAAAACCCCTGTCCGAAGGTGATAATCCTCTTGCGGACAAGGGTGGTGATTCAGCCTTTGTATTCTTCTCCTTTTAGGAAGATGCGGCGGATAATGGGGGTGGTATAGGCGTAGGGTATGAAGTCGATGGAGGGGATTGGGTCGGTGATGTAGAAGTTGGCGACTTTGCCCTTTGTTATCGATCCATATTCTTCGCTTATTCCCATTGCACAGGCGGAATTCAATGTTGTTGCATTAATAGCCTCTGCCGGCATGAGACGCATCTTGATACAAGCCAATGAAACGGCAAACTTCATATCGCCCGATGGCGTAGAACCGGGATTGTAGTCGGAAGCTATCGCCAATGGCAATCCAGCTTCTATCATTTTTCTGCCAGGTGCGAATGGCATGTTCAGGAAGAACGAAGTGCCGGGCAATGCCGTGGGAATGGTTTCTGAATTCTTGAGCAACTCAATGTCACGGTTATCCATGGCTTCGAGATGATCCACTGACAAGGCATTACACTCCACAGCAATTTCCACTCCGCCCGAGACGGCAAGTTCCTCGCCATGAATTTTTCCTCGCAGCCCATACTTCGCTCCTGCCTGTAGCAGTCGGCGCGTCTCATCGGGAGTAAAGAAGCCCTCATCGCAGAAGACGTCAATGAAGTCGGCAAGATGTTCCTTTGCCACTTCCGGCAACATATCATTGATGATGTGATCTACATATTCTGATTGGCGTCCGGTATAGGCTCTTCCCACAGCATGTGCACCAAGGAAGTTAGCCACTACTTTTATCGGAGCAGTCTGTTTGATGCGGCGGATTACGCGCAACATCTTCAATTCATCTTCCAGCGTCAGTCCATAGCCACTTTTAATTTCCATGGCTCCGGTGCCTTTCTTAATCACCTCGTCCACACGCTGCATTGCCTGCTTGTAAAGCTCTTCTTCGGAAAGCTCATGCAATCGGTCGGCAGAATTGAGAATACCGCCCCCACGTTTGGCAATTTCAGCATAGCTAAGTCCGCGGATCTTATCCACGAACTCACCCTCGCGACTGCCTGCGTAAACCACATGAGTATGGGAATCGCAGAACGATGGCAACACGGCGCCACCTTCTGCATCGACCACCAACACGTCGCGCCCTATCTGGGGTATATCTACACGTGCGCCGTAATCAACAATACGTCCGTTTTCCACATATAGAAAAGCGTGCTCGATGGTATTGAGTTTCAACATTTCCTCACCCTTCAGACAGCGTTTTCCCTCGTGTCCCACGCCGGCAAGAATACCTATGTTCGTTACTAATACTTTCATAATCCGGTAATTCAATAAAAAAGCCTTATTCCCATTTTCCCTCACAAGAGAGGAAAAGAAGGGAATGAGGCTTAGAGATTAATATAAGTTGTTTACTTTCTCAAGAAATCCACTGATTTGGCAATGTGAGGAGCCATAAACTGGTCGTTCTCAACGAAAGGCACTTCCTTGCGATAAGCCTCGAAGATGGCTTCTATAGCAGGTGATGACTTCAGCGGACGACGGAACTCAAGTGCTTGTGCTGCGTTGAAAAGCTCGATGGCGAGTACACGTTCAGTGTTCAATACGACTTGATAGAGTTTCGTGGCTGCATTGGCGCCCATGCTGACATGGTCTTCTTGACCTTGTGAGGATGGAATGCTGTCGGCGGAAGCCGGAGTACAATACATCTTGCTCTGACTCACGATGGAAGCTGCTGTGTACTGTGGAATCATGAAACCACTGTTTACACCCGGTTTGGCAACCAAGAAGCTCGGAAGGTCGCGCGTTCCGGAAACAAGTTTGTAAATTCTTCGTTCCGAGATATTGCTCAATTCGCAAAGGGCAATGGCAAGAAAGTCCATCGGCTGAGCGATAGGCTCGCCATGGAAGTTGCCTGCGGAGATGACCAAATCTTCATCCGGGCATACGGTGGGATTATCGGTAGCTGCATTCACTTCGATGTCGATGACCGACTTCACATAGCGGATGGTGTCTTTGGACGCACCGTGAACTTGTGGCATACAACGGAAAGAATATGGATCTTGCACGTTTACTTTCGGTTGCTTGATGAGTTCGCTTCCCTCGAGCAACTCGCGAATGTGCTTGGCTGTCTCTATCTGTCCCTGATGTGGGCGAACGGCATGAACAGCGTGTGTGAACGGTTCGATACGTCCGTCGTAAGCTTCGAGCGACATTGTTCCAATCTTGTCAGCCCAATCGCTCAGACGTTGTGCCTGAAGCAGACACCAAACGGCAAAGGCATTCATATTCTGCGTTCCGTTGAGCAGTGCCAAGCCTTCTTTGGATACGAGCTGGATGGGTTTCCAATTCAGTTTCTCCAACATTTCCTCACCAGTGATGACTTCACCCTTGTATTCTACTTTTCCAATACCAAGCAATGGCAGGCAGAGGTGTGCCAATGGAACAAGGTCGCCAGAAGCGCCGAGTGAACCTTGCATGTAAACCACCGGATAGATGTCGTTGTTGAAGAAGTCGATAAGGCGCTCAACTGTCTCTACCTGACAGCCGGAATAACCATAGCTGAGCGATTGAACTTTAAGCAGCAACATGATCTTCACGATGTCATTGGGCACACGTTCGCCCACACCGCAAGCGTGCGACATCATCAGGTTCTTCTGCAAATCAGCCAAACGTTGTTTGTCGATGGATATCTTGCACAATGAACCAAAACCGGTTGTTACACCGTAAATAGGTTTGTCGGATGTTTCGATTTTCTTGTCAAGGTATTCGCGACACCGAATGATGCGCTGACGAGCGTCAGCTGACAATTCCAGTTTGATACCTTTTTCTATTATCTCACCTATTCTCTCAATAGAGAGGTGTTCCGCACTTATTTTATGTGTCATTTTCTTTTGTTTTTATTGTTCTTCGCAAGGGATAAGAAAGCAATAACCGAGCCTGTACTTTTGCCTGTCGAGTCGTTCTATTTAATCGACCGTTATCGTTCTACTTAATCGACCTTAGTCGTTCTATTTAATCGACCTTGGTCGTTCTATTTAATCGACTGTAGGGGTTATATTTAACGACTATTCGAGCTCTCGCATTGCTTTCTTGTCTGCGTGTTTATAATCTGTTAAAAAGCTTTATCTATCACGTCGTCGTCCACAAAGTTCGGAAGCGTAACGTTCAAGCCCGGCGTGCGTTCCATCTCGCGTTTGATGGCATCGATGGAACCCTTGTTGCGAGCCCAGCTGCGACGTGTGATACCGTTGTTTACGTCCCAAAGGAGCATTTCGCGGATGTGGCGTTCTGAATCCTCGCCACCATCGATGACCATACCGAAGCCACCGTTCATCACTTCACCCCAACCTACGCCGCCACCGTTGTGGATGGATACCCATGTAGCACCACGGAAAGCATCGCCGATAACGTTCTGCACTGCCATATCGGCACAGAACTGTGAGCCATCATAGATATTGGAGGTCTCGCGGAAAGGAGAGTCGGTACCGGAAACATCGTGGTGGTCGCGACCCAATACGACGGGACGACTGATTTCACCCTTCTTTATGGCTTCGTTGAATGCCAAGGCTATCTTCGTTCTGCCCTCGCAGTCAGCGTAAAGAATACGAGCTTGTGAGCCGACAACAAGTTTGTTCTTTCCAGCCTCCTTTATCCAGTGGATGTTATCATCCAATTGACCAATGATGTCGGGAGTGACAGTCTTGCGCATTTCCTCCAACACTTCTGTGGCAATGCGGTCGGTAACTTCCAAATCCTTCGGGTCGCCAGACGAACAAACCCAGCGGAAAGGTCCAAAGCCATAATCGAAGAACATCGGGCCCATGATATCCTGAACGTATGAAGGATAACGGAACTTGCCATCCTTGTCCATGATATCTGCGCCGGCGCGACTCGACTCCAAGAGGAAAGCGTTGCCGTAATCAAAGAAGTACATGCCGTTGGCAGTTAGTTTGTTGATGGCTGCCACCTGACGACGCAACGACTCCTGCACCTTCTCTTTGAATTTTTCAGGTTCTTCTGCCATCATGCGTTTGCTTTCCTCAAAAGATATACCCACGGGATAGTAACCACCTGCCCAAGGATTGTGGAGCGATGTCTGGTCGGAACCGAGATCCACACGGATGTTCTCTTCTGCCAAACGCTCCCAAAGGTCAACCACGTTACCAACGTATGCCAAAGAAACGACGCGTTTTTCCTCTACCGCCTTGCGGATTGCCGGTATCAACTCGTCAAGGTTCTCGTGAAGTTCGTCCACCCAACCTTGTTCATAACGTTTACGAGCTGCCAACGGATTGATTTCCGCCGTTACGCTCACCACACAGGCAATGTTGCCTGCCTTCGGCTGAGCTCCCGACATTCCTCCCAATCCGGCGGTAACAAAGAGCTTCATGTTGTCGCCACCCACTTTGCGAGCGGCATTCAGCACGGTGATGGTAGTACCGTGAACGATGCCTTGCGGACCGATATACATATACGAGCCGGCTGTCATCTGACCATATTGGCTAACACCCAAAGCATTGTCGCGTTCCCAGTCGTCTTGTTTTGAATAATTGGGAATTACCATACCATTGGTAACCACTACGCGAGGTGCATTCTTATGTGATGGGAAAAGTCCGAGAGGATGTCCGGAGTACATTACAAGTGTCTGCTCATCGGTCATCTCACTCAAATATTTCATGACGAGACGATACTGTGCCCAGTTCTGGAACACTGCTCCATTGCCACCGTATGTGATCAATTCGTGTGGATGTTGAGCCACAGCCTTGTCGAGGTTGTTCTGAATCATCATCATGATGGCAGCAGCCTGCTCCGATTTGTGAGGATACTCATCAATGGGACGAGCATACATGTCGTAAGTCGGACGGAAACGATACATATAAATTCGTCCGTATTTATGCAATTCTTCTGCAAATTCAGGCGCCAACGTAGCATGAAACTTCTTCGGAAAATAACGCAAAGCATTGCGAAGAGCAAGTTTCTTTTCCTCAGAAGTAAGAATGTCCTTACGCTTCGGAGCGTGATTTATCGTTGTGTCGTAAGCCTGTGGTTCCGGTAGTGTGTCGGGAATACCAGCACGGATATCAGCAATAAACTGTTCTTTTGTCATTGTTCTATAGTTTTTATGTTAATTACAATTTTTCTTCTACAATCTTCATGATTTCAGCCTCTTGTTCGTTGGCTTTCTTAATCAGTTCGTTGGCCTCCCCAACGAGTTTGTCCGCAGTGGCACGATCTTTCAATCCGGCAGCGTTGATCTTAACGTTCAATCCTGCACCCAAGACAGCTGCACGAGCTGCTAAAACGCCTACACCAGCATCAGAGACACTGTTGGGATTGCCTTCTTCGGCCATGGCTTTGCATATCTCGAACACCTTATAAGAAGCCTTCATGGTGTGCAAAGGAACTTCCGTGGCGAACAACGTGGCAGCCTGAATGGCAGCAGAGCGAGCCGCTTTCTCTTCATCGGTTCCCTTTGGCAGTCCGAATGCCTCCATGATGCGATTAAATGCTTCTGTATCTTCATCAACAAGCATCATCAGTTCGGCTTGAACCATCTGCCCTTTATCTGCCCAATTACTGAACTCTTCCCAACGTGCATCCCAACCTGCCTTGTGGCTGGAAAGATTTGCCACCATTGTACCGAGAGCGGCGCCAAGCGCACCCATGTAAGCAGAGATGGTACCTCCACCGGGAGCTGGAGACTCGCGCGATGTCTCATCGGCAAAGCCTTTAACGGTCAGGTCGATCAGCTTCTCCGACTTTTGTGCGTCTTCCAAAAGGAATTCTATCACTTTCTCACGAGGATTAAACTCTTTCAAATCGTCCAACCCCATAGACTTGATGGCAATCTTAATAATATCGTTTTCGGGAATACCCGTAGAGCGTTGCTGCTTCTTCAAGAAATATTTACCCGCATCGATGAGTGTGCGTTTCGGTATTAATCCCACAATTTCCGTACCCGTAACTCGAACGCCACGATTCTGCGCACAACGACTCACCTCGTCGAATGCCACATGAAGCGGAGTAACGTTGATATCGGTAATATTCATCGATACCTGTGCGATTTCATATTCATCAATATACCAGCCAATGGCTTTGGTTCCTTTCAACGTTCCGGGAATCATAATAGTCTTGCCATTGGCATCTTTCATGGGCTTACCTACCGGTGATCCGCCTTCGCGCTGTGGACGTCCTTTTTCCCTGACATCAAAGGCTATGGCATTGGCACGACGAGTGGAAGTGGTGTTAAGATTGAAATTGGTGGCAATCAGGAAATCGCGCGCACCCACAGCCGTACAACCGCTACGAGCAACTCCTTCATCCCAAGGGCGTGCGCCAAAATCGGGAGCTTCCTTCTCAACGGTCATTCTTTCTTGTAAGCCTTCATACTCTCCCTTACGACAAATCGCGAGATTCTTACGTTCCGGTGTTCTTGCGGCAGCCTCATAGCAATAGCAAGGAACTTTCAGCTCAGTGGCAATGCGCTCTGCCAATTTGCGCGCCAATTCTGCACACTCCTCAAGTGTAATGCCGGAAACCGGTATCAATGGGCAAACATCTGTAGCACCCATACGAGGGTGTGCGCCGTGATGCTGACGCATATCAATGAGCTGAGCGGCTTTCTGAACACAACGGAAAGCAGCCTCCATCACTACATCAGGAGTACCGACGAAAGTAATAACTGTGCGATTTGTAGCTTCACCCGGATCAACATCCAAGAGTTTCACGCCTTTCACGCGTTCTATTTCGTCCGTAACTTGTTTGATAACTTCTTTGTTGCGTCCTTCGCTAATATTTGGAACGCACTCAACAATTTGTTTTTCTTGTACCATTTTTATAATTAATAATAAATTTAGGCAATAGCTAATTCGGGGTGTAAAAATAGCAAGAAGTAATTACATGGCAAAATATTTAATATTAAACTATTTAAAAAAGCCATTTTCTTTTATCTTCACTCTTATTTTCTACCATGAATGCATAATTGGTACAACCCTTACCACTTGCCGTAGATGGCAGTTCGACACAATCGTTTGGGGAATTCCATTAAAATAAGACATAGATTATGAAGTGACTAACAAGTCCTTGGAAGGTAAAGACACACGCTACAAACCATAAATCATTAATCTTGTGCAAATACTATCAATCAAAATTGGAAAATTACAAGATTTTTTATATATTCGCAACATATTTAACCTGAACGTTAATGCTATTGATGCAAATGACACACCAGTAGGTTCGACCTCTAAATATAAAAGGTGGAAACAACAATGGTGTTTATCTCATAATAGAAATATAATAAAAAAGCATAAACAATGAAATACATCGGTATAACTCTTATAGCCAGTTTGCTCGTAATGGCAGCGCAAGCACAAGAGATAAAGACATACCGTCTCGTCAACAATACGGGAATGGAGGCTATCGTGAGCAACTACGGCACACGGTTGATGTCGCTAACGGCATCAAACCGGAACGGACGCTTACAGCCCGTTGTCAAAGGCTATAAGGACATCAAAGCCTATCTGCACGAGCCTGCCCTTGGTGCAACTCTTATCTGCAATAATGGTGCGTTGAAAACAACCTTGGCCGAAAAGACATGGGATGTCGTCAGTGCCGATGAGCAATCGGTCACTTTCCGATACAGTAGTTTTGAGGATGAGAAGGGATTTGAAGGCAAGATGAATTTCTCCGTCACCTATACTCTCTCGGACCAAAACGCATTGGATATACATTACCAGGTGACTTCGACCGTTGCCACGCACTACACGCTCACCAACGGAATCGTCTTCAATATTGGCGGGAATCCTGCCCGGTCGATACTGAAACAACACCTTTGGATTGACTCATACAAGACGAATCTCTTCAATGAAGATATGCAATTGACTGGCGAACAGAATTACATTCGCCGTACGCCCCTCAACTTCATTCAGCCAAGGGAGATTGGCGAACGAATCAACGGCCTGAAATCGGGCTACAGACACGCTTTTCAACTCCGTCATCCAGGCAATGTCCAAAAACCCGCTGCAATCATTTTCGATGCACAAAGCGGCAGGGCCATGACTGTTTACACGTATGAACCGACGTTGAAGATTGACACCTACGGAAAGAAAAGCAAAGGGATATCGTTCCAGCCACTGCACAAAGGATATGATGAGGACAAGGAAGAAATCAATGCTACGGTTGAACCTGGACAGGTTTTCCACACCGTCACAGTATTCATCTTTACCACAGAAGTGCCAGTAATGATGGAACAGGGCACAGCCGTGAAATAAAGCCTAATAAGTTTTAAAATTTTTGGTGGTTCATTACCTATCAATTAAATTTGCAGCAGATGAGAAAGATTTTTATCATAGCAGCAATCATAGTACTCGGCATGCCTTTGCATGCTCAGGATGTCTATGATGGGGATAACCAAGGACAGCCTTCGGTTGAGCCAATTGAATCTTCACGCCTGCAAGGGCCAAGGGAGGCTACCGAAGCCGAGAAGGAATATGCTCGCAGGCTGGCCGAGGATCGTGCGCAACAGCAACAAATCGACCAGAACCTGCCGATGATCGATGAGAACGGACAGACCATCACCAACAATGACCTCTATTATCCCTATTGGGACTATGGGTGGGGATGGAACTCATGGCGACTCCACAAGGGCCTGAATGTCAATATCGGCGCATCGGTTTTCGCCAATTTTGGTGATGGGTTCGGACATGGTGCTGGCTTCACTCAGGATATTTCTGTCATGTATGTAACCAACCTTTCCAAGAAAGCAACGTTGGCCGTAGGCGGTTACTTCAACAACATGATTTACGGCATCAACAATTACACATCGGCTGGAGTCAATGCCGTCTTGGGGTATCGCTTCAACGAACATTGGAGCGCATACGCCTTTATTCAGAAAGCTTTCACATCCGACAACTTCGACCCCTGGATCATGGGCTACGGCACATTCGGCAACGGATGGGGCAGATACGGCATGGCTTATAGTCCTATTTATGCAGGATGGGCATACAATCCTTACATGGGATATGGCTATGGACAGGCTGCTAACCGGTTTATGGACAGAATCGGTGGAGGTGTGACATATCAATGGGGCGAGCATAATCAAAATTCAATCTCCATTAATGTTGAGGTTGATCGCATGCCACAACCCAAAAACCATTTCTACAACACCCAGAGGTTCGACTACCCAGTTAGATAACAATAAATAGCAATCCCTATAAGCTCAACTTATAGGGATTTTCTTTTACTTCCAAGCGACAGGCGTCCAACAACAAGGATGGTTTGACCGATTGACAGCACTTGAGCATTGACTGTCTTGAGTTCGATTTGTAAATAGAATTTACCAAAAAGATGACATGTTCCACTCTCGGTTTTAGGAAAGCAATATGCGAAAAACCATCTTTTGACAGGCAAAGACTAACCCAAAACAGACTAAGACGACGTTAAAACTCACTCGTTGGTCATCTTTCATACAACAACACATGACCTATCGCTCGTCGAAAGGGCATCTATCACCATGCAAAAGCTATAGCTATCAATCGTCATATTCACGTTTTTTTACCATCGGTACGAACCTATAGAAATGCCAATCATCATAACACATTGAACAACAACTGAATACCTATTACCTCAAAATTCGTTTATTTGAAATCGAAAGTGTAGAGCACCCAAAATAATGGCTCTTTTTTCAGACGATCGTCAAAGAATTTCGCAATGCTAATCGATGAAGCGACGTACTATATCACCATAGTTTTCAATCCGGCGGTCACGAAGGAAGGGCCACCAGCGACGCACTTCCTCGCTATGATCCAAGTCGATACTGACAATGAGACTTTCCTCATCATCGTCACAAGCCTGATAGTGGAGCTCTCCTTGTGGACCAGCAACGAAGCTACTGCCCCAGAACTGAATGCCATTGGTCTGCCCACTTGGGTCAGACTCGTGCCCTACTCTGTTCACAGCCACCACCGGCAAGCCATTGGCAACGGCATGACCACGCATGACGGTAGTCCATGCTTCACGCTGACGCTGCTTCTCTTCATCGGAGTCACTGCTTTCGTAGCCGATTGCCGTAGGATAGATGAGAATTTCAGCTCCCTGCAGTGCCATCATACGCGCAGCCTCAGGATACCATTGGTCCCAGCAGACAAGCACTCCCAAACGGCCTAAGCTGGTATCGATGGGCGTGAAGCCCAAGTCGCCTGGCGTAAAGTAGAATTTCTCGTAATAGGCCGGATCATCAGGAATGTGCATCTTGCGGTATTTTCCCGCTATCGTACCATCCTTTTCAAACACCACTGCAGTATTGTGGTAAAGTCCTACGGCACGTTTCTCAAAGAGCGAGGTCACGAGCACTACCCCACACTCCCTTGCCAATGAACCATAGATTTCTGTTGACGGACCGGGGATGGGCTCAGCCATGTCGAAATTGCCGACGTCCTCTACTTGACAGAAATAAAGTGAGTTATGAAGTTCTTGAAGAACAATGAGTTCTGCACCACGACTGGCAAGATCTCTGATGCCCTCAGTAATGTCCTCTATATTCTTTTGAGTGTCAGCTGTATTGTGAAGCTGGAGCATTCCGATATTGATTTCTCGCATTTTTTTGAAATTAAAGAGATTTGTAAATCTGTCGATAACGTACTATGACAGGGCAAGACAGCCTTCAGGGAACTGCATCGTTAGGCAATGGAGTGAACCATGCTGACGAACCACCGTCGAGGCATCAATGCCGATGATGTCGTAGCAGGGGAAGGCCTCGCCAATTACTCTCATCGCCTGTTCGTCTTTAGATGGCTGGTTGTATGTCGGGACTATGACCGCTCCGTTCAAGATAACGAAATTAGCATAGGTTGCTGGCAAACGCTCACCTTCATCATAGACAGGGGTGGGCAACGGAAGTTGAAACAGACGATAGGGATGGCCTTCCATAGTGAGCAAGCTCCTCGTCTGCTCGTCCAACGCTTTCAAGTCATTATAATGTGGATCAGCGATATCGTCACAACTGATGTACAACAAGGCATTGTTAGGGCCACAACGCAAAATTGTATCGATATGCCCGTCCGTATCATCGCCCATCAATTCGCCATGATCAATCCATACAACTCGCTCAATACTTGGGAAAAGCAACAGCAGACGTTGTTCGATGTCATCCTTTGAGAGCGGCTGATTTCGATGCGGAGCTGTCAGACAGGCCGTAGTTGTGAAAAGAGTCTGCTTGCCATCGGTCTCAATCGATCCACCTTCAAGCACAAAATCCTTATGGTTTTCCAATGCACCGTTGAACGTGCCTGCGAAATAAAGTTCTCGATTAATACAGTTGTCTTTGTCAGCACGGAACTTCTCACCCCACCCATTGAAGCAAAAGTCGTATAAATGGTGATGGACCGACAAACCGTAGGTCGGGTCAGATGGAACAAGCGTCAAGGGGGCGACATCGCGCGCCCATGTATCATTGTTGTCGCACTGACGAAAGACAACCTTTTTGATTTGATTTGAAGTGAGGCGGCTGCCCAACAATGTCCTAACATCTTCAACATGGCGCGCCACTATCAACAGATTCTCGTAGCGTGTGATAGTCTCCGCAAGCTGCAAGTAGGTCTCTGTAATCTCCTTCAGGCAGGGTTCCCAATCTGTTTCCTCATGTGGCCAAATCAGCATGATGCCACTTTGTCGCTCCCACTCGGCCGGTAGCCGAAAGGTTGATTGCTTTTTACTCTTATCCACCTTAGCAATTACATTGTTATTTGTTGCAAAGTTAGGAAAAAAGATTGAACATAGACCTTACCGTATGTTATTTTTCCTGAAAGCAACAGTCAGCTATGGCCAGCAAAACCACATCAAAAGCCCGATTTTTCCTGCTTGATAAACATCAATTTGGTTGACCGATATCAAAATATGACTAGCTTTTAACGAGTTTCAAGTCTTTTTTGTGGTATTGTTATCTAAATTGAGGCTAACTTTGCAACCAGGAAATAAAGAATCTTCAATAAGTACACTGTTTTACTAAACACACTTTGCATTGTTTTTCAACTGAAGAATAGACAAGCAAACATACAAGAGAAAGGAAATGATTATGATAAAGAAAATAATAAATATGTTAAGTATCAAGCGAATTGCACAGTATTACATCACTTCATTACACATGTATAATATCGGCCGTATCAATTGTCCGGCATAAGAAAACAGCACAAAAGCAAAGCGACTCCTCACCTCAGATAAGAGGAACACACAGAAATAGATTATAACAACCACACAAATCTTTTAAAAAGAATTATGAATTGATATATTGCTATTTAAGTTTAAATTCGTAACTTTGCACTCTAAACTTATGCGTAGCGTGAAAATAAAGGAAGTAATTGATGCCCTTGAACGATTCGCGCCTCTGCCCTTGCAAGAAGACTATGACAATGCCGGCTTGCAAGTTGGATTAACAGAGACGGAAGTATCAGGGGCTTTATTGTGTCTTGACGTGACAGAGCAGGTGATTGACGAGGCAATAAACCTCGGCTGCAATCTTATCGTGACCCATCATCCACTGATTTTCCGAAAATTGGCACAAATATCCGATGCGAACTTTGTTCAGCGCATCGTGATGAGGGCGATCAAGAACGACATTACCATTGTTTCCATGCACACGAACATTGACGCCGCAGCTGGTGGGGTGAACTTCAAGATTGCCGAAAAGCTCGGATTGAACGACGTCAGGTTCTTTGGCAAGAAGCAGTCGGTGATGGTTGAGAACACAGAGGTGAAAGGAGGCGAGGGAATCATCGGAACTTTTGCCCAGCCGATAGCTGCCGACGACCTGATACTGATGCTCAAACGAATTTTCGACGTTGAGTGCATACAGGCCAATCAGTTGCTACGTCGTGAGATAAAGACCATAGCTCTCTGTGGCGGAGCGGGCTCATTCCTGCTTGAAAATGCAATTTCCGAAGGCGCTGATGCCTTTATCACAGGCGAAATGCACTACCACGACTACTTCGGTCATGACCAAGAGATTCAGATTTGCGCCATTGGGCACTATCAGAGCGAACAATTCACCAACGAGGTATTCAAGGAAATCATAGAGTCTCATTGTCCAAATGTCACCTGTTTCTTGACAAAGGTGAATACAAACCCCATCATCTACCTATGATATTAAAATCATTCATTATAATATAAGAAAACTATGGCTAAGAAAGATCCCAAAGATTTTCCTGTTGAAGACAAGCTGAAGAACCTTTTTCAGTTGCAAAGCACACTGTCGGCAATCGACGAAAAGCGCGCATTACGTGGCGAATTGCCACTTGAAGTACGCGATCTTGAGGACGAGATTGCTGGTCTGAACACACGCATCGAGAAGATTAAATCCGAGATTGATGACTTTCAGCGTGCCATCACACAAAAAAAAGCTGACATCCAGGAAGCTCAGGTAAGTTTAGAGCGCTACAACAAACAGCTCGACTCTGTTGCCAACAATCGTGAATACGACACACTGACGAAGGAAATCGAGTTCCAAACTCTTGAGATTGAGTTGTGCAAGAAGAAGATTGATGAGGCGCAGACAAGAGTTCAGGAGCGTCAAGAGGACTTGGCAAACAATGAAGCCATCCTTGACGACAGACAGAAAGCCTTGGAAGAGAAACGCAACGAGTTAGAGGAAATCATGCAAGAGACTCGTGAGGAAGAAGATAACCTGAAGGAAAAAGCAAGCGAAATCGAAACAAAGATTGAGCCAGGACTTCTCCGCAGTTTCAAACGAATCCGTAAAGGCGCTCGCAACGGATTAGGTATTGTCTATGTACAACGTGATGCATGTGGCGGTTGCTTCAACAAGATTCCACCTCAGCGACAGCTTGACATAAAGATGCACAAGAAAATCATCGTCTGTGAATATTGCGGACGTATCCTTATCGACCCTGAATTGGCAGGTGTCAAGCTCGAAAGTGCAGAAGAGAAACCCAAGAAGAGAAGAACTTCGCGCAAGAAGAAGGTAAATACAGAGGATTAACTCTCAACTATCTGAAGTTAATCAGCCTCAATACAACCATAAAAGAGAGTATGTCGGTATCAGACAACTCTCTTTTTTTATCCTGCAGTCTGCCCCTAAGTTCAACAGTGCATCACCAGATTCCCACCTATTGCTACTGTCACGCAACACATTCCACAGCTTTCGAGTTGCCTGCCAACAGCTATCATATCACGAACTATCTATTATCAGCGATTATCATTCATGGCAACAGAAGGGCGAAATTCATCTGCCCTAAAGACATTCCGAATCTCCCGGAGGAAAAAAGCTGAGATATCATAATACAAAAGGTCACCCTTCACACAACGATAGGTGACCTATTGCGCTGTAAAAGCTGACCTTTTAAAATCCTTTCACAATATTGCTGACAATCAATGGATTACAGAACTACTCACAATAGCGTTCTTTCTACTTGTGAAAACCGACGCAACGTTTTGCCATTCAGAGGTAAAAGATATTCGAATCGCCACGGGAGCTCAATAATCAGTTCAGTAGCCAATGTGAAAAAGGGGCACGATATTTATCCAAGTTCTATGATTTGCAATTGTCACATATATTTCAGTCGCAAACTGTTGAGCACCACACTCACACTGGAAAATGCCATCAATGCACTCGCCCATGAAGGAGTTATCTGCCAATCGATGCCGAAAGCATAGAGCAAGCCTGCTGCAAGTGGAATGCAAATCAGGTTATAGATGAAGGCCCAAAATAGGTTTTGCCATATCATCCTTACGGTGTGCCTGCTAAGTTTTACGGCATCGGGAAGCATTTGCAGATCATCCCCCATGAGAGTCACCTGTGCTACGTCCATGGCTACATCCGTTCCCTTGCCAATTGCAATGCTGGCATTGGCCAAGGCAAGCGCCTGCATGTCGTTAACTCCGTCGCCAACCATTGCCACACACTTGCCATCGGCTTGCAGCTCCTTCACGAGCTTTTCCTTATCCTGTGGCATGACCTGGCTTTTATAATGCTTTATACCAGCCTTCGATGCCCAGTAGCCGACGGCCTCTTCCTTATCGCCACTCATCATATAGACTTCTATTCCACTTTGCTGCAGTTCCTCCATGGCTTTCCTCGCATTGGGTTTCAACGTCTCACGGGCATCAAAGGCCAGACTGTCAGCCTTCGTGAAGTCAACATTCTTGTTGGGAATCGTCAGAGTTCCAGTTTTGTCCGTTACAAGCACATCTATCTTGCGCAACACCTCCAAAGCGCTGGCATCCTTGATGAGGATTCCCTTATCGGCGGCTTTGCCTATTCCCACCATCAGTGCGGTAGGTGTGGCCAATCCCATTGCACAAGGGCACGCTATAACAAGCACCGACACAGCCGAGACTATCGCTTGTGGCAGATAGGCATAGCCACCAATAAGCCACCACAAAAGAAAAGTAGCCAGGGCAAGACCCGTCACAACGGGAACAAACACCAATGCAGCCTTGTCAACAATGCGCTGAACCGGCGCTTTTGACCCTTGCGCTTCCTGAACCATACGAATGATATGCGCAAGGGCAGTGTCCTCGCCTATTTGCCTTGCCTTCATTCGGAATTTTCCTTGACTTGGTATCGTCCCTGCCATCACACGGTCGCCCTTGCGCTTGTCCACTGGAGTCGGTTCGCCTGTCAACATACTCTCATCGACATATGCCACACCTGCCGTCATGAAGCTTTCAGCAGAAAGAACTTCGCCATCGACAGGCACTTTCTCACCAGGGCGAACCTCAAGGATATCTCCAACTTCAATGGTAGATAATGGAACTTCCTCCACTTGATCACCGTTGACGATGTGGGCGGTCTTAGGGGCCAGTCCCATCATCTTCCTAATGGAGGAAGCTGTTCCGTCCTTTGCCTTTTCTTCCAGCAGCCTACCCGTGAGAACGAAGGTGATTATCATCACCGAAGCATCGAAATAGGTATGCCATGCTATACCGCGGGTGGTCCAAACCTCATCGCCCCAGAACGTATTGAAAGCACTGAAAAGGAAAGCGATGCACGTTGAGAGGGCGACAAGTGTGTCCATGTTCGCCGTTCGGTGCCTGATTTGCCTGAAAGCGCTCACGTAAAACTGTTTTCCGCAGTACAGAAGGTTTGCCAAAGCTATCAGCATGGCGGTCTGATTGGTCATCCTCGCTGAGCCAAGGTCTATCCAACGCATTGAGATAGCCATGCCAATAATGGCAAACAGCCAGGATATGATGGTCTTACGCCTCAACAAAACGTACTCCCTTTTTTCTATCTCCTCGACCGACTGGCCATCATCGATAATTAGATTGTAGCCGATTCCGTTGATTTCTGCTTTCATATCCATGAGCGAAATCTGCTCAGGGTCGTAGTCAACCAGTGCCGACCGCCCCGGCAAGGAGACAGTTGCGCTCGTTATTCCCGGCAAACTGTTGAGTTTTCGCTCAACGTTGGCAGAGCAAGAAGCACATGCCATACCAACAACAGGTATAGTTCTCTTCATAAAACATCAATTAAAAATTACGATTGAAACCATTTCGTCGTTACTTCGCTGCTGACAGGCAACAGCTTGCCAGCTATAAGGTCAGCTCATACCTGCCGCAACTATCTACAACCTCTTTAATTTGTTGTGGGCTTACGTCATTCTCTTCAAACTCAACCGTAACATTGGCATCGACGAGGCTTACCTTTGCGTCCTGAATACCTGACAAAGACTTTAATGATTGTTCAACGTTTGCCTTGCAGTGCTCACATTTCATTCCGCTAACTGAATATATTTTCCTTACCATAACTTTAATATTTAATTGTGAATAATAATTTATCTGCTACAAAGATAAGCATTAAATCACCTCAGTCTGTTATAATTTTATGGGTAAGACTTATAAGATTTCGCATCGTTTATACCTTGTCAATGCTCGTTCGGTTATTCTCTTTCAAAGCTTTGAATTGTGATGGAGTCATGCCCGTCACGCTTTTGAACTGCGTTGAGAGATAAGCCGCTGATGAATAATTCATCTGTAAGGCGATCTGCGATAGTGAAAGTTCGTCGTAACGGATAAGTTCCTTGACCCGTTCGATGCGCAACTCTATGTAATAGCGTTCTATTGTCTTTCCCTCCACTTCGGAAAAGAGTTTAGAAAGCGTATTGTAGTTCTGGTGAAGCTCGTCCGAAAGATATTCGCTAATGTTCAAAGGCGAATTAATGTATCTGTGATGAACCTGCCGAATCAGAGCTTTTTTTACCAATTCGATGGTCTTCTGCCGTCTGTCACTGAGCAATTCGAAGCCCAATGCTGCCAGTTTTTCCATCAGCTCAACACGTTTCTCCGTTCCCAGCTCACCCTCAATCAGCACTTCGCCCAAGTCTATGCGTTGCGGAGACAAGCCCAATTCTTGCAATAGCTCATCGACCGCCATCTTACAACGATCGCAAACCATATTTTTGATGTACAGTCTTGTCATAATTCCTCCTGTTTTGTATGTTGATTCACCGTCGTTCCCCGAACAACTTCTTCTCTTGCGAATTCTTTGAAGGTATATATCATGATGGGAATCGTCACAGCAAACGACAGCACATCACTGACAGCCTGACACATTTCGACTCCCAACAACCCGAAAAACATGGGCAAAGTAAAAATCAGAGGTATGAAAAACAACCCTTGCCGGCTAGCTGCAAGGATATTGGCACGTACTGGTTTCCTACACGTCTGTGCCAGCATGTTGCTGCCAATGATAAAAGGACAGAGCGCATAGGTGCAGAGTTGCCAGCGGAATGCCACAACACCGATGGCTATCACCTCTGGGTCGTTGCGGAAAAGCCCTATCAGCGAACTGCTAACCAGCCACCCAACAACAGTAACACACAACAGGAAAATGGTTCCTAACTTCAGCGTGAACCTAAAGGCCTCGCGCAAACGGGAATAAAGTCCTGCCCCATAGCAAAACCCACAGATAGGTTGGAACCCCTGACACAGCCCTATTACTGCCGCCAACACAAGCATTGAAATGCGGTTGACAATGCTCATGGCTGCAATAGTCGAGTCGCCATAAGCACCCGCTGCAATATTGAGCGACATCGTGGCAACACAGGCTAATCCCTGACGCATGAGCGACGGGCTGCCACCAAAGAAAATCTCCTTGATAGAATGCCATGAGGGAGCGAAGTTCTTGATGTGTATGCCGATGTTCTTTCTATGCCGAGTCATAAAGAACAAGATGAGAAACGAGGAGAACTGCCCTATGATGGTGGCGAGAGCTGCTCCTCTGATGCCGAGATTGAAGGTAAAGATGAATAGTGGGTCAAGGCTGATATTCAGAATGGCACCTGCGACAATCCCATACATGGCATAGTTGGCATTACCTTGGAAGCGCAACTGGTTGTTCAGTGTGAGAGAGGAGGTAAGAAAAGGCGCACCCAGCAGAACGATGCCCATGTATTGTTCGGTGTAGGGCAAGATTGTCGGCGTACTACCAAGCAGCAGCGAGAGTGGCTGCAGAAAGATGAGACCGCCGACAAGGATCGCCGTACCCATCAGAAACGAATAAAAGAATCCGTTAGAGGCCATCTTCACTGCATTATTGCGCCTTCGCGCCCCCAACTCACGGGAAATATAGTTGCCAGATCCATGACCAAAGAAAAAGCCACACGCCTGAATAAAGAACATGATGGAGAAAACAACACCAACGGCAGCAGTAGATTGGGTATTGAGCTGACCGACGAAATAGGTATCGGCAATATTGTAAAGGCTCGTCACCATCATCGAAATAATGGTTGGAACCGACATTTTTATGACCACGTGGCGGACAGGCCCTTGGGTCAGAAGTTGGTAATTATCTTGTTCTTTCTGCATCTTAACCACAAAGGTACAAAAAAGGAGACAGATAGAACAAAGAGAAGTTTTAATTTGAACTAAAACAAATCTCACAACCTGACGACTGTTCATACTTTGGTTTGATAGCAGATGTCTTAATACTTTGCAAGAATTATAGTCAATTCACTGACCGTTCTTTTCCGCCTTATTAAATAAGGTACTACAACGAGAAAAGATTCGGGTGCCGTTGCGCTGTCATTTTTCGTAAAATAATTTTACTTTCTCTTCTCAATTTGTCTTATACGGATTTAGCTTGTCACAATTCTGACTATAAAAAAAGTAAGAAATTATGACAAAACGTAAAACCCCGCGCGAATTTTCTTATTCGTTCA
>QWCH01003014.1_pt1 | contig 30955 bp, 27 predicted proteins | sample 1972671 | NCBI WGS metagenome assembly QWCH01 (sample SAMN09866713, study PRJNA288562) | Human gut metagenome isolate term3_stool, whole genome shotgun sequencing... | isolation source: gut | host: Homo sapiens | place: USA: California
ATCCGTCGAATCATCCGCATATTTAAGGCAATAAGAAAGACCTGTACCATTACCTCCTGTCCACAACATATTATCTGTTGTGAATATCTGATATACCTTTGGTGTTTCAGCCGTATAAAATGTATTTTCCGCAGATACAGGGGCTTTCATATTATTGCCTTTTTGTTGTCGGTACATTGAAGATACCGTATTTAGACCAGAACCAATGTGCATACTTCTGTTCCTCCAATCAGCTTAAAAATATCTCTATATTCTAGACCACTTCCTGCCTTAACTTTTTTTGAATACACATGAAAGGGATTTTCTCCTTGGTGTGAATGACCATCGGTTTGTCATCAACCTTTCTAATTTTCAATTTTCTCACCTACTACTTTGAAAAATAAAATAAGCCGCTAGGGAACAAAAATTACTCCTTAACGGCTATGTAAAATCATTCAATATTCAATTATTAAAAGCAACATGAAACTGGAATTTTGGCATTTCTACAAGTACCAATATGAGTGCATTCCACATAAATATGTTTTGGAATTTTTCGGCATTTGCTTTATTGCATTGTAAATATTTAAGATTATGCCAAGTATAAGATTAGGGCACAAGCACATAAAAATAAAACGCCCTTTACTCATATCCTCTGTTCCTACCACAAACATCAACCCATGTGCCAAATCATTATACATATATACATCTTTTTTATAACATATTGCATGCAGCAATTCATGTGGCAACAGAGATAATCCGCCACAAATTCCACCTATCATCATCCATATTGCATTATCAGGAATATATTCTATTCCCAGTATTAAAAATGGAATTGCTAATATACCCATTATCAAAATACATCCCCCATTTGCAATTAATGATAATTTCTTCGTATCCTCTGGTTCTTTAAACGGGGTTGCATTAGGATGATGTTCCTTGTATGGAAGACTACTCTCATCTCCATTATATTTGCCAGCATAGTGAAAAATCATATTCTTCTCCTCTCCATAAACTTCAAAGTTTAGCATGTCCTAAATCATCATACATAAAGATTTCACAACCGAGTTTTTTTGCAATTTCCAAAGAAGCCTCTCCACTTACCACTTTATCCTGCATACCTCCAATTACAAACACCGGGCATTGAATTTTATCTAATTCGTCATAAGCTTTACAACTAAGGCAAGCTTTTGCCAACGCGATAAATCTTGGTACATTCTTTGGTTTCTGCAAAACCGCTAATAATGACATAAACGGTTTGTATCGTTTCACATAAATGTCAGAATACATCTTTTCAGCCATATCTGTAATCAGCCTTTTCATATTATTCTGTTCCGTAATATGAATCCAATCATTGACTGTCCTTTCGACTGTTTCATTATTTTTCGAAAGTGTTACTGCGAGGACTAACTGATTTACTAAATCTGGTCTGTCTATTGCAAGATATTGAGCAATCATACCACCTTGTGATACACCAAAGATATCAGCATTTGTAATCTTTAATGTATCCATCGCCATTGCTATATCTGTCGCTAAGTTTCTTACTGTTATGCTATCGCTAATATTTTCTCTGCGATCAAACAGATAAACTTTATAATCTCTTGCAAACATTCGATACATATAAGCCACTGAAAATGCTGCCCCTTTTATGCTACGGGTACTAAGACCTTGAATCAAAATCAAAGGCTTCTCACCTTTTCCAAAAGTAATATAATTCATCTGTATGTCCTGTATTTCTAACAGTTTTTCTTTTGCATTATAAAACATAGAATATTCACCGCCAAATTCAAAGTTTATTTCCAAGGTCTTATTTTCCCTGTCCACCCTTTTGCCTTCCAATATTCAGCATCATGAGGATTAAAACCATTCTTCTGCATCAAATGCATAATCCAAAACATCCCCTTTGTTTTGATTCCGGGTTTAATGTTTCCAGAATTATATATGATTCTCTTTGCAATACTTGATGTTGCCTTCTCAATTGCTTTCTTTTTCTTTTCACTTACACCGTTCCAATCAACAGCTGCAACACCTACACCGTACTTATATCTTTTTGCCACTCCCCAGAAAAACAGACTATCCATCATATCTTTGTTAGTCGATTTCATACCTGCGCCTGCAGCTGTAGATATGCATACTCCTTGCTTTTTAAACATAGATTCTTCTGGACTGTGCACCATCCATCTGTATCCGTAATGGTCTAAAAAAGCTTTCATAGCTCCAGTCGTATGATATACATAAACCGGACTGGCTAAAATAATAACATTCGCCTCATCCATTGCGTCAGTTATTGGCTTTAGTTTTTCAAAATGAGGACATTTCTTCTCTGACTCAGTAAAACACTTTGTACACCCAACACAAAACTCTCCAAAATCTCTTGGAAGAAAAAATTCTTTTATATCTTCACTTATTTTTACTGCCAACATATGAGCAATGTGATAAGTTGAGCCTTTATGACTTTGACCATGTATAATTACTACCTTCATATTGCCTCCATTTACTTAGTAAAATTCAAAGTTTCTGTTCCTTACAAACTTCGATTTGTTAGACTGTTTTACCATACCATATCTGACTGGCTATTACAATAACTGCCCAGCCTCCGCCTACCGTATGCCACCTGTTGTCTAACAAAACATAACCGCGCGAAGCCGATGTCTGAGTCGGCATCTGCCCTGTTTTCAATAGCAGATGCCGGCGAGTTCGGTTCGCGCGGTTTTATATTGTCTGTGAAACGGAGAGCCATCAGGGGCTCTCTTCCCATAGCCGCAGAGACGGCGCGCTAGTTCTGCTTCCTCCTGCGCTCCATACGTGTCTCTGCAACGTAAAGTACAAGATATGCCACCGCCGCATACAAAAGCGTAAGTACCATCACAGCAATATTCGGTCCGATGGCAGCTGGATCTGAAAGAGAATGAAGTAATGCCGGAACCATGATGACCATAGCCACCAGACCGGCGGGCAGCACTGTTTTCCTTAAGAAATGAACCACCTCATATTTTGTCCGGCAGCCACTGAAAAGCACGCACGCCGCACAGATACATACTATAAGGATGATGGACGGGCAATCCACATACCACCCGATCTTCGCCTGCGACAAACCAAATGCCAGAAAGACTGCCACTGCGAGGAATGCGATTCCCACCAGCCCCTGCCATCTGCCTGCATTTTTATTATTCTGATTCTCCTGCATTAAATGTTTCATATTTTCTTCCGCCTTTCCAAGATATTCTTCGGAAGGAAGCTTCTCACCCGACAGAAGTTCGTTTACATTGATGTCCAGCACCTCACAGAGCGGCGACAGATATGCTATGTCCGGCATCCCGTTCCCGGTCTCCCACTTGGATACCGTCTTGTCACTGATGCCAATCTGTTCTGCCAGTTCTTTCTGCGTCAGACCTTTTTCCTTTCTCAATACTGCGATAAATGTTCCGATCCTCGTCTGATCCATATACTTCCTCCATTTTCCGGACAGGTCGCTGTCCACCGTTCCGAGGGACCTGTCATGCTTTTGTAAAGCTGCAGCTTTATAGCTACACCTTAGTTCACCGACCCGTAAAGTGCAATCCCTTCACCGTAGAATACGCTCTATAAAACAAAGAAAGCCGCGTAGATTATCTCTCTGCGCGGCTTTTTCTCTTACTCCATATATTCCTGCACCAGTGTCTTATACTGCTGCACCTTATTGGCAATCCCGCCCTGATTGTAGCGGTCGACTTCCGCCGTCACCGTAATCTGCATCTTGCGGTCTTTTCCAAGCATCTTATTGCCAGAAAGATCCTGTGTGATCTCCGGCATAATCAGCGTAATCTGATATTCCATGCTTCGCAGAATCTGATTCTCATCGATCACATAGGTTGCCGTCATATCCTCGTAATGTGCCTGCTTGTGCTGCTGGACAGATAGCGCCGCCGTCTTCACGGCGTCCCCGTCCGCTCCGCTTTTTTCATAAAAAGCATAGGACTTCTCCACCTGTGCCACCTGATTCTCCCATACCTCCTCTAAATATTCCTGCGTAAAAGAGCAGGTAATCTCCACAGCCCCGTCCTCTGTGACACGCTCCAGGTCTTCCACATCTGTCCCGTCGTAACCCAGATCCGTCACCATTTCGTAATCAGGAATGACGGTGTTCTCCCGTTGCTGCGGCAGTATCTGCTCCCACTCACCACTCCAGTCAATGTAATGATACAGATCCCTCCCGTCACAGAACTGCTTTAAATAGAGTCTTGTCCCGTCCTCATCCGTCGTGTAATGTTCGCTTATCCAGTCACCTGTCAGCATATCCGCCCAGGCATGCATCGTCTCTCCTCCGGCGCTTCCGTTCTGCTTCCAGCAATATTCATAGGAAAGCTGCAGATTGTCCACTTTTCCCAGATTCCACATGGCAACCTGAATCTCTCCGAGTTCTCCTCTTCCCGTACTGTTCTCGCGCAGTGCGCCAAATATCAGCACACCGGCAAATACAACGACTGTCAGTATCCGCAGCTTTCTTTTTTCCATAGCACTATCCTCTATGCCAGCAATCCCAATGTTTCAAATGCCCGGTAAATTCCATCATTGTTGATGGACGATGTAACCATATCCGCCCGTTCCTTGACTTCTTCTCTCGCGTTGCCCATCGCAATACCGATTCCTGCGTATTCCATCATCTGAAGATCATTCGGACCGTCTCCCACGGCAATGGAATCCTCTCTCGCAATGCCGGCCGCATTCAGATAGCGCTCCATGCCCGTTGCCTTATTGATTCCGTTGATGCCGATCTCGCCCGCATATTCTCCCATACCTTCCAGACTGATCGCCACCGTGTCAAAGTAAGGCTCCAGATCCGCATGTACCTTCGCCACCGGAAACGGCGCATTATAATATAGAAGCTTTTCATTTTTCGGATTCTTCCAAGGCTCTTCCGTCAGATGCATGTTTCCAGTGAGACGCACAAGGCGCTCCTCGCTCATCCCCATCTTTCGGTAGATCTCTAAGATTCCTTCACTGCTGCGGCGGTTCAACACCACACCGTCGTCCGCCTGATAGCAAAACAGGAATCCGTTGCCCTCCAGATAATCGTAAACGCTCTTCCTGTGTTCTTCATCAATATATGCGTGATAAATTTCCTTCCCATCGGCGATCACAAACACGCCTGCCGCGCCGACAATCCCGGAAAACCCAAGTTCCAGCAGCTCATCATAAATCTGGAAACGGCTTCTTCCCGTACAGACGACCATCTTGTGACCGTTCGCCTTCGCCCTGCGGACCGCCTCTTTGGTAGATTCCGGTATCTCTCCCCGGTCATTGACCATCGTGCCGTCCACATCCAGAAACACCACTTTTTTATGGTTATTTATCATTTCTGCGCTCATATTTTCCTGTCCTCTTCACGATTGCTTTTATGTACATGATATGTTGTTTTGGGGATGGAATCAAGCTATTTTAAACGTTATATGGAAAAAAGTGTCTTTATTTTTTGCCTCCCACCTTACCTGTCCTTCCTATAGCCGCCGGATCGGCTGCTATTCTTGCACCCGATCGTATATTTATCAATGATCGTGGCATCATAGAAACTCTGCTGTGCTTCCTGTATCAATTTATCTGCTATAATTATTTTTTCTATATTTTAGCGGTGATACCGCATATGCCTTCTGGAAACTTCTGATAAAATAGCTTACATTCTGATAGCCGCTCTGCATGGCTACATCCGTAACCGGGATATCGGTGTCCTGTAACAGCTGCTTTGCATGCTCCAACCGCAGGTATGTTACATATTGTGACAGTGTAATATGAAAATGTTCCTTAAAATACCTCGATATATATTTTTCCGAGAGATGAAACTGTTCCCCAAATTCCCTCAGCGATATCTTTCCTGTAAAATTCTGCTGTATATAGGAAACCATCTCTTTTTCTACTGTATTTCTGCCACTTGTATCATTTTCTATTACAAATCCTTTCTTCCACATTTCAAGAATAAATTGTAAAAGAATTATTTTTGTCCTGACCTGTGTCGTTATTTTTGACTCACTTTCATCGTTTTTTGCCTCATATATCTCAATCAGCTGTTCACACAGTTCTTTTGCTGTATCCTTTACTCTTGGACATATCATCAAGTGACCGCTATTTAATGGTTCAAGCAATTTTTCATCTAACATGTCATCTGTACGAAAAGATATATACTTTAACGGAAATAGGAAGGTATAATAATCCACCGTACCGCTCTGTGATCCCATAAGATGCAGATTGCCCGGCGACACCACAAACGCTTCTCCTGTTTTTCCAATATAGCTCTCTCCGGATATACTTACCGTCAGAAAACCGCTTCTTACATATATAATTTCAAATTCATCATGCCAATGCACCGGTATCTGAAATGAGCGCCCCGCATTCTCTATATGATATGTGCTAAATGGATCGTCCTTTGTGCCATGTGGTTTGTTTTCCTTCAATTCAAAGTACATATTCTCTCCTACAGTTCTACAAGACTCTTACTTTTCCATTTTCCGCTTTTCCATCTAAACACCATTCCAACAGCTCTCGCACACTCATCCGCTGCCATGGCAATATATGCTCCTACAGCCTGAAGTCCCATATGTATTCCAAGAAAATACGTTCCGCCAACTGCAAACAGGTACATAAATATCGCACCCATAATAACCGGGAAAATTGCATCTCCACTGGTTTTTAACGCCTGTCCATATACAAGATTTGTCACCCTTCCAAACTCAAGAAATATATCTACTATCAACAGCTTTACCACAAGATTTATCATTTGTGTGTCATCCGTAAATATATGAATGATAAAGTGTCCGGACATTGCAAATGCCGCAGAGAAGCACGTTGCTGTTATAAGACCATATATCACAGCTTTTCGCGTACCCCTGTCACATTCTTCAAACTCCTTTGCCCCAATTCTCCAGCCAGTCATAATAGCATTGGCCTGTGCAAGTGCAGCTCCTATACAATACGAGAAATTTGCTATCTGCATAGTATACGAACGTGCTGTAACATTCATTCCGTCCGCATCCATCTGATTCATAAATCGTACTATCAGTGTCATTGCCACATTATAAAGCGCTGTTTCTAACGCAGAAGGAAAACCTATCTTAACGATCTGCGCAAGTATCTTCCGGGACGGAATTCGCTCCGGGCTCTGCTTTGCTTTTATAAGCACCGCGCCCATGCCTGCTACAATCATTAGATTTACAACCCTTGAAATAACTGTGGCAACAGCAACTCCCATTACTCCCCAGTTAAACACAAACAAAAATACCGAATTAAGTATTATATTAATGAGATTTCCAACAACCGTTCCTATCAGTGAGTGCTTTGTATATCCAAACACTCTCAGATAACTGGAATAAATAGGAATCAGTGCATTTAAAAAACATGCGCCTCCAACAATTTTAAGATATGTTTCCGCTGGCTCAAACAAAGCCGGGGCAATACTTACTATTCTAAGTATTCCACCAGAAAAAACAGCAAGAATAACAGACATCAGGATGCCCATCACTGCATTAAACATCAGTCCAAGCTGTCTGGCCTGATATGCAACTCCAGGTCTTCCCGCTCCGATATTTTGTGACATAACGGCTACCATACCTGATGATATTACCCCGAACATGATGATAAAAACGCCTATATATGTATTTGCTGTTCCAACAGCTCCCACAGCCTGGTCACTTACAGATGATAGCATAAGTGTATCGACCATACCTGAAAGCATATAAAATAAAGTCTCTACGCATATCGGCACAAATAGCTGTGTCAATGTTTTTCTTTCAGCTGCCATATTTTCTCCTCACATGCTCCTTAGATGCTAATATAATCTATATTATCAATAATACGATATATTTGCATATATTTCTTGTATAATATCATGCAAAAATTGCACTATTTCTACTATGCAGTCTGTGAGAAATCTACGGACCGTCTGACACCGCCCTCAAACTTATAATCATAGGCTGCATCCGTCATGTATACACAAGTCAGAAACGCTATATCATCATCGTGTGGAATGTCGTATGGAATGACCTTCGCAGGCAGGTATTCCACACCGCCAACGAGCTCTCCCTTCCCGTTTTTATGAATAAAACCATAGATATCCAGCTCGTACTGTTTTAGAAATTCTATTTTCTTTTTACAATTTTCAGACGTTTTGTCCCCACAGCACTCACAGGCGATGTCGAACTTGTCTAAGGAGAGCGGCTCTATGATCCCTTTGGTAAAATTTCTGGATATTGTTGGTAAAAAAGGTTTCTCCTCCGGATATATTCCGTTTGCTGCCTGCTCCAGAAAAGACTTCCTGAGCGGACTATAGTATCTTTTTTTCTTATCCAGAACAATCAGTGTGGGAAAAAACATCTTCATTTCCCCCGCCAATAAATGATTGTTGGAAATGTCATATAGATTGATATCTATTTTATCCCGATATTCATTTAACAGCCGGATCATGTTGTCATTCAACGGACATTGATATGAAAAATAGTAAAAATCAAGTACCATACACCCCTCCATCATCTCTGATTATAGAAATTTTCCCACGTCATCACATACTCCTTTTCACCGGTAGCTTCATCCACCCCTTCACACCGGATCGCAAAGCCTTCCCGCTGATAAAAATGGATCGCCCGTGTGTTCTTTTGATACACATTTAAGCTTAGCTTTGCTTTTCTGTTTTTCACAAAATCCAGTAAAAGTTTTCCGATTCCCTGCGACCGCATCTCATCAGAAACGAAAATACCCTCAATATATTCATCATTTAATCCGATGAATCCCTGTATCTGCCGGGCATCCTCATATACGTAAACCTCTGCCTGTCCCAACAGTTCCTTTACCAGTTCAAAGTTATCCCTCCAGTATTGAGCCGGAATAAAACAATGGGCGTTTAAATTACCCTCTAACCATATCTCGGCAACCCTGCCTGTGTATTCACTCTGTAATCTGCTGATCATAATAAATCCCCTAAATAAACGGTCTACTTTTTCTTATAGCCGCAGTCACAATAAGGTCCGCCGGAGGCAAGCGTGTATTCCCTGACAAAATCCGTCACACCGCCTGCTTCGCTCATTGTATAATCCAGACGGCACATCGCAGGTATCAGACTGGTAAGCCCCAACTCTCCCATAAGTCTGCAGATTCCGCAGCTTGTAAATCTTGCCTCGTATCCGCTTCCGTCTTCATACTCATAAAAGTCCATATTCCACGAATACGGATTTCTGTCGCCCGCTTTGAGTTTTGCCGTATCCTTCATTGCCTTGATATCTGACTCCGAATATTTTTTCTTCCCGCTCATCCTGCAAAACCGCTGCATCATCCCCGTCATCATGGACTTTTTATAATACTTCGTCGCGTCCGAAAGCTCCGGCTGTGTTGGCATATTCAGGAAAAATGCAGACAGCATGGCACAATTCACGATATTCATCTTGAATCTGTCCGCCTTCTCAAATTCCGGAAGTCTCTCTATGAGCTCTCTGTACTTTTTCTTTGCTAAAGCAGTAATTTTCCTGCTTTCCTCTTCATCATACTTCAAAACCTCTGTGAGATTTCTTTGAAAAGATTTGTGAAAAATCATCCACATGCCCATCGGCATACCTGCATATTTCATATAAACTCAACCTCCTGTTAAAATTTCCGCTTTCCACGCTATTCCCCTAAAAGCCCTGCCCGCTCCAGATACCACGCCTGAAAACCGTCGAACGTCAATCGTTTGTCCAGATTTTCATTCGGTCTGGAAGCGGATTCGATAATCTCCCGGCAGTTCTTCGTTCTGCGCAGCATGTCATAGGTTGGTCCCAGCGGATCTCCGTATTTCGCCGCTGTTGCGGCATAAATATAATCAGCTGACATTCTTTTTCAAATTCATCCATCTTCTGCTATCCTTCCGCTGCCGTATGTGCCTGTTTTTCCATACACTGCTGCTCTCCCCTTTATCTTAGCATAAAACAAGCGGTAACACACGAATCTTTCATCCCGTGATACCGCCTATTGTTTCTACATTGACTTCATGCTGCCGATCATCTGTCAGATCTTGCAACCGAACAAATCCATTCCTTTACACCATCTGCACCAGCCATACATTACTCCGCACCATGCGGTATCCGATCACCACCTTAATCAGCTCGGTCGCCTGCACCAGAAAGTACACACTCACAATGCCAAGTCCTGTAAAACGTGCCAGTACAAACGCGGCCGGCACGACAACGATCCACGTGAAAACAGAGTCAAACAGGAACGTAACCATCGTTTTTCCCCCCGATCGCAGCGTAAAGTACGACGCATGGCTGAACGAACAGAACGGCATGATCATCGCCGATACGGCGATGAAGCTTGTCGCAAGCGCCTTGATCTCCTCCGTTGTATTGTAGATCTGCGGGAAAAATCCTCCGACCACCAGCATAAGACCTGCCACGATCACGCAGCAGAACACACTGAACACGATCATCTTGTTGTCTGCGTCCTTTGCTTCTTCCAGCTCGCCGGCGCCCAGATACTGTCCGACCACGATACTGATGCAGGAACCAAGCTGCAGATAGATGATGTTGAACAGGTTTGTGATTGTCGTCGCGATATTCAATCCTGCCACAACCTCCAGTCCGCGGACGGAATAGCACTGTGTGACCGCTGTCATACCCGCCGCCCACAGAACCTCGTTGAGCATCAGCGGAAATCCTTTCACGATAATCGCCTTCAATTCCTCTCCCGGAATGCCAAATCCGGTATAGGCGCCCTTTAAATACAGGTTCTGTCCGGTATGGCTGTGCGCCCAGACAATAATGATGAACGCCTCGATGTAGCGTGCAATCACCGTCGCAAGCGCGGCGCCGGCAACACCAAGCTCCGGGAACGGTCCGATTCCGAAGATCAGAAGATAATCTAACAGCGCATTGCTTCCCACAGCGACAAAACTCGCAACCATCGGCACCATCGTCTGTCCCGTCTCCTTGATATTCGTCGCATACGCCTGGTTGACCGCAAACGGAACCAGTCCCACTACCATAATCCCAAGATACTGGAGTCCATATCCAAGCGCCACATCCGTCGCCCCGTTTCCGGCGGTATCCGTCAGATAAAGCGAGATCAGATTGTCCCCGCATGTTAGAAACAGCAGAATGGTAAGCCCCGTCACAAGCAGCGCCGCATATAGCTTAAAGCGGAAGGAATACATATGTCCCCTGTGATTCCCCTTGCCATAATACTGCGCCCCGAAAATACTGGCTGCCGAAACCGCTCCGAAAATCGCCAGATTGTATACAAAAATCAGCTGATTGACGATGGCAACACCTGACATCTGTTCCGTGCCAAGCTGTCCCACCATGATGTTATCCAGAAAGCTGACGAGATTCGTGATCGCATTCTGTACAATCATGGGCAGTGCCAGATATAAATATCTTTTATAAAATGCCCGGTCTCCGATATATTTTCCCTTAAATTCTGCTAATTTCATAAGTTTTTTCCTTCTATGAAGATCTCTTTTGTGTTTATCTGACCATCTTAACATCTTCCCGCAAAAAAAGCACTGTTTTTTTGAAAAACAGTGCCATTTCCCGCCTGCCGCCCATTGCTGCCGCTCAGAACAGATCCAGCATATTGTCCAGATAAATCTTTTCCCTGACATGCAGCTGATACTCAGGTTTCGTCATATAGTAGAGAAGGAACTCCAGAATCAGCGCACTGCCAAGTCCCCGCCCCTCGATCTTGAACTGGGAAAATCCCATGGGCAGGTAGACATTTTTGATGGCGTCCGTACCGATAAATCCCGAATTAGCCATCGCTTTGGAAAACAGATAGCCGTCCTCTGCATCCGGAGCCGCGCAGTGATGCTCCGCGCCGCTTTCTCCGAGATTTTTGCGGCTGACGGCTTCGTAACAGCGCTTCCTGTCCCTGCAGCCAAACCAGCAGCATTCATTGCACAGAAATTCCACTTTGTCCCTCTGCCATCCGGTCAGCGTATCCCACTGCGCGAACGCCTTATTCAGCCGGAAATCCGGCACGACATAGCGGAAATCCTCTCGGTTGATCTCCCCCCGAAGATCCTCAAAATCCGTCAGAACCTTGGTGGTCGAGGAGACAAAGTAGAACCCCGGATACTGCTGCTTTAAATACGCCAGCAACAGATCCGAGTGAACGATCACTCCGTTTCCTTGATCCCCGCCTTCCTCAAACAGGACGCACAGAGCATTACATTTCCGGTCCGAAAGATGCTCCTCCCGAAGCAGAGAGTTGCTGAAGGTGAGCCGGGCAGAGATTCCGTACTCCCTCAGCAGCGCCAGCACCTCCGCGGGGTCATGATCTCCGAACCCGACGCGGCCTCCGCCCCAGAGACAGTCCGCCGGTGCGCCATAGATCGATCCGATGTCGCACCAGTCGTAAAAATATTCCCTGTGCTCATAGAACAGTGGCAGAAACACGCTGTACAGTTCATAAAACTCAAACAGCCCCGGAAGGTGATAGTATGCGGTATCTTTTTTTAATGAAGCCATATCTGCCTCGCCACCTCGCTGATTCCCGGTCTAGGCAACCGTGATCAGTTCGTACTCGCGGGTTCCGAAACCTAAGGCTGCGGCTGCCTCGATGGTGTGTACGCCATGTCTGGATTCGATTCGCTCGAGCAGATGATCTCTGCCCGGATCGTCACTCGCATAGACCAGATCAAGGCATGCCTGATCAATTGCAATCGGATCTGTCGAAATCAGGATACCCATATCCTCCATGCACGGATCCTCCGCCACTGCACAGCAGTCACAGTCAACCGACATATTTTTCATGACATTGATGTAAACTGCATTCCCCTTAAAGTAATCGACAACGGAAGATGCCGCATCCGCCATAGACTCCAGGAAAGAATCGTGGTCTGCCGTCCAGATATCTTCCGGCTTTCCTGCACCATGAATATATGCCTTGCCGGCGGAAGATGCAATGCCGATCGAAAGCTGTTTGAGCGCTCCGCCGTATCCCCCCATCGGATGTCCCTTGAAATGGGAGAGAACCAGAAGCGAATCATAATCCGCAAGGTCTTTTCCTACAAAGTTCTTCTGAATGACTTTGCCGTTCGGGATCGCAAGCTCCAGATCCGGTCCCTCCGCATCCAGAAGATCGACTTTAAAGTACCGGCTCCATCCATGTGCCTCCAGCGTCTTTTTGTGCTTGGCGGTTGTATTACGCTCGCCTTCGTATGCAGTGTTGCATTCCACAACGGTACCGCCAACGTAATCAATGACCGGCTTCCAGAATTCCGGTTTTAAAAAATTCTGGTTCCCCGCCTCACCGGAGTGAAGCTTGATCGCCACTTTGCCGTCCAGCTTCTTCCCGAGAAGCTGATACATCTCTAATACCTTCTCCGGACTGATTTCTTTTGAAAAGTATACTTTTTCCATCCGTTACTTCTATTCCCCATTTGTCTTTCATGTATTCTTTTCCAAAGTATACCACACGTATGTAAAGATGTCTCTTATCTTTTTTAAAGAACGATACTATTTATAGAAATATCTTTTGTTTTTACAAAACAGCCAAAAGTTTTCCCTCATAGGAAGAAAGAATTATCTTTTTTTTCTGCAACTGCGGAACTTCCACTGATGTCAGTGTCACACTGCCGGTGCCGGTATTTAAAAATATCAGGACTTTGTCGTCCCCAAAACTACGCGAAAATACATATGCTCCTGTAATATCATTGCAGTAAATTGTCCGGTAATTGCCCTTGCGTAACGCCACATGCTCTTTTCGGAGTACAATCCAGCAGCTGAACTTCTCTGCCAGATTTCCCTGTAATCTGTTGTTTTCTATCTGCTGCTCCATTACTGCCTGCCAGTCCATGGCTGCCCGATACTCCAGCTCTTTCATTCCCTCGATATACACTTCATCCCCATAGAATACCGATGGCACGCCCACCCCCATAAAGAGATAGAAAAATGCCAGCTCCATTCTCTTTCTATTTCCATTGCAATAGCTTAAAAATCTCGGAATATCATGGGAATCCAGAAAATTCATCTGTGCCAGACTCACCTGCCATGGGTAGCGGTAAATCATCTGCTGCATCTGGGCATCAAATTCACTGACCGAAAGTTCTCCCTTTCCAAAAAAATCCCGGCACAGATAAGAAAAAGTATAATTCATCGTAGAATCAAACTGGTCTCCCTGAAGCCAGATGCCTGCTTCTTCCCAGATTTCGCCTATTAGAAATAAATCCTCTTTTACTGCTCTCACCGCATGACGGAAGGTTCTCCAGAATTCATGATTGATTTCATTTGCCACATCCAAGCGCCAGCCGTCAATGTCTGCTTCCCGAATCCAGTAAGTTCCAACATTGCAAAGGTACTCCACCACTTCAGGATTTCCGGTATTAAGCTTTGGCATTTCCTTTACATAGGCAAACGCCTCATAATCCGGCGGATCAGCGTACTGTATCGTTTCCGGCAGATAATAAAACCAGTTATAATATCTTGATGCTTTTCCCTTCTGCCGCACATCCCGGAATGCAAAGAAATCTGCTCCACAATGATTAAATACACCATCTAAAATAACACGGATTCCTCTCTTGTGGCACTGCTGCACCAGTTCTTTTAAATCCACTTTATTTCCAAGACAGGGGTCGATTTCAAAATAATCAATGGTATCATATTTATGATAAGACGCCGCTTCAAAAATCGGATTCAGATAAATGCAGTTAATTCCAAGCTTTTCGATATAGTCAAGGTTTTCACAAATTCCTTTCAGTGTACCACCCAGATGATTCTTGCAAATCCGGTCCGGTAAAATTTTTCCATTGCTGTCGCTTTTTTCATCCGGCAAAAGCATATGCCTTGTCGCTTTTTCCTTCAGTTCCCGTCTGTCATTTGCAAAACTGTCCGGGAAAATATGATACATAACAATGTCTTCTGCCCACTCCGGGATATCTAAAATATCCTCTCTTCGAATATATGGAAACTGAAAATATTCTGCCCTGCCACAGGACAGTTTCTCTGCAAATCCTCTTCCATAATAATAAAGGCTTTCTGTATCGTCCTCTAACCGGAAATAATAGCATACCCTGGTATACGGAGATGTAATCTTAACTTCATAATAATCATAAAGCATATCGGATGCCACATGTTCCATTTCACTTTGTTTCACCGGAAGTGGCTCTTCCATCGCCACCCGGTCTCCCCAATACAGCACGCACCGTTTTAAATCGTCCTTTTTACAACGGATTCTTATTACCAGCCGGTCTTCTTTTTCTGCAAAGGCAAATTGTGACAGTGGAATATGCAAAATTGCTTCTTTTTCCATTTTATTTCTATCCTTTCACACCACCTGCAGTAAGACCGGATACCATATACTTTTGTATACAGAAGAAAATAATCAGCACTGGAACAGATACCAGGATAGCGGCTGCGGAAAACATTCCCCAGCTTCTGGTGTAATCGCTGGACTGTAACTGATATAATCCACCTGCCAGTGTATAACTGTTTTCATTCAGTAGAAATGTTGTGGAAAACAGATATTCATTCCATACAAAAATAAGTACCATCACAGAAGTTACAATGATTGCCGGACGAGCCAGCGGCATTACTACCTTCCACAGCAGCTGGAAATCCGATGCACCGTCAATTTTCGATGCTTCTTCAATTTCTACCGGAATGGTATCAAAATACCCCTTCATATTCCAGATAGAGAAGATGCACATGCTTCCCGCATAAATAATCACCAGTCCCAGTTTCGTGTCCAGCATATTCATCTGTTTTAAAAGACGGAATAATGCAAACATGGACAGGATCTGTGGGAATGCATTTAAGAGAAGCAGTAATTTTAAAATGCCATTTCTTCCTTTAAAACGGTATCTTGAAAATGCATAAGATGACACCACGGCAAATCCGATAGCAATGACCATTGTAAAGAAGCTTAATACGGCAGAGTTATAAAACCACCGCAAAAACGGCTTCTGCGTCAGTATATTTTTATAATTATCCAGTGTAAATTCCTTTGGAAACAAAGATAATCCAGAGGACAATGCTCCACTTCCCCTTTCAAAGGAAAGATTCAACGCATATAAAATCGGCACCAGTGCCAGCAGACACAGTATAATATAAAAAATATGTAATCCGCTACGCTGTAAAATCTGTTTTCTCTTTTTCTTAGTCATAATTTTTCTCCTTTACCCCTCGATTGGTAAACAGCGAAAATACCATGATGAGGAAAAAGATAATCATGGATACCGCAGAGGACAGCCCATAGTTATTTGAAACAAACGCATTCTGCTGTGCATAGGTAATTACGGTTTGTAAGGTTGCTCCTGAATATGCTCCCTTCTGCATCGTAAGAAGATATACGATATCAAACTGCTTAAATGTGGTAAATGTCGTCATAATAACCGCCGGTGCAATAATTCCTTTCATTGCCGGAACGGTAATATGGATGTTCTTTGACCAGAAACCTGCTCCATCCAGTTCTGCGCTTTCATAATAGCTGCGGTCAATGCTGGACAGTGCACCGTCTATCATCATAATCATAAACGGCAATGCCATCCACAGGTTTAAGGTCATACAGGAGAGAAATGCCGGCACATTGGTGGAAAGGAAATTTACCTTTCCAAAGCCAAGTGCCACCAGAATCTTATTCAGAAGACCAAACTCTGTGTTATAAATGCCTACTCTCCACAAAAGAATGGACACATATGCAGGCATTGCCCACGGAAACATCAAAAGGGTCTTGTATACACGTTTTCCCTTGAAATCTTCTCCTTGAAATCCCAATGCAATAAAATATGCCACAACTACCTGTATCACCATATTTAATGCGGTCCAAAGTAATGTTGTAAACAGTGCTCCAAGGAAACCGGAGTCTGCCTTTAATAATGCCCTGCTATAGTTGGATAGTCCGATAAATTCATAATTTGACCAGTGAAAAAGATTCATATTGGTCAGTGATATATAACCCGTATAAATAATTGGGAATACAATAACCATTCCAATCAATATCAGCGCCGGCATACTGTAAAGCCATGGTGTTAATTTCCGTTTGATCTTCATATACACACTTCTCTTCCTGATTTTCCTCTTTATTGCTTCTAAATAAACTCCTTCTTACTGCATATCAGCAATGGCATCCAATGCCTCCTGCTGATAAGTTTCTGCTGCAGTGTCAATATCTTCCCCGGATTTGTTGACTGCCGCCAAAAATGCTTCTGCCGGTCCCCACATAACGCTCATCTGAGGAATGTTTGGCATAGGCTGTGCAGTTTCTGCAGTTGCTTTCATTGCCATAATCATCTCATTTGCAGCAACATCTGCATCATCATATGCTTTGCTGTTTGCCGGTGCACAGTTTGATTTATTCGCCAGTGCAATACCTACTTCCGGGCTTGCAATTGTCTCTAATGCTTTTGCAATTGCTTCTTTCTTATTTTCTGCTGCATATTTTAAGACACCAATGCTCTGTACACCAGAATATGGTGCCAGTCCGTTTCCATTCGGAAGTTTAAAATCCGCTAAGGATTTAATACCAAGGTCAATGCCCGCCGCCTTGATTCCGGATACCAGCCATGGTCCACCGATGATTGCTGCTGCCTGACCTTCATTGAATAATGCAGTTACTGTGTTGTAATCTCCATCTGCCTCCAATGCTGCAAATTTCTGATTGTACGCGATAGCATCCTTGGTTTCCTGTGTATTTAATCCAGGATCTGCATCTTTATCAATAATATATCCACCAAAACCATTGATCACCGGTGCCACATTGTATGCGGTAGAATGCTGATTTACCAGTGCATAAGTTCCTGCATCCACATCGGTATGTGCTACCATATAATCATACAGTTCATCTGTTGTTTCCGGCACATCACCTTCCCATTTTGCCTTATTATACATAAAGAGCAATGTCTCATAATAAACCGGCAACAGGTACTGGGTATCCTTATAATTACCTGCTTCTACGGTCATCGGTAATAGATCTGCCATTACATCCTCACTGATAACATCCGTAATCGGAGCTAAAATTCCCATTTCTGCAAATGTTCCCAATGAATCATGTGCATAAAGGTACATATCCGGTCCGTTGGATTCATCATTTCCATATAACTGAAGCTGGTCGGTCAGACCACTCTTCTTTTCAAAGGTAACCTTGATATTATCCTCTGCCAGTTTCTCATTCGCACAATCTGCAATGGTCTGCATGATATTCTCATCCCCATCGTGCCAGATTTTTACTTCTGTCATTTCATCCCCTGCATCATTTTCAAGTACTTCTGTAGTCTTTCCTTCGTCTTTTCCTGCATCTTTTCCACAACCGGATAATGCGCCGATTGTCATTGCAGTACAGAGCAACAGACTCAACACCCTTTTCTTCATAAAAATACCTCCGTTTTCCGGTTTCTTTAGGAAACCGTTTTCTTTATTTTCTTTTTTTTCATGCAATTTGTTCCTCTTGCTAAGTCTATATCTATCACTTTTTCCCATTGTTTACAACGTTTATTTGTCAAAAACGATTGACTTTGTTAGGAAACCGCTATATTGTATTTGTAAATTTATACATTTTTTTAGGAGGTATTTTATGTCTGTTACCATCAATGATGTTGCCAATGAAGCCGGTGTTTCCAAATCCACTGTTTCTAAAGTTTTAAATCACTGGACCACCATATCCCCAGCCACTGTGGAAAAGGTTCATGCAGCAATTGAAAAGCTTCATTATACCCCTAACTCCCGGGCTGTAAGCTTTGCAAAAGGTGCTACTTCCAATATTGTCTATCTTACCAATCTGGAGAAAGATACTGCTTATCGGAATCCGCATATGTTTGACATTATGTGCGGCGTACACCATACCTTGTCCGAAAACAACTATTCCCTAACGCTTGTCAACACTTCTGAAGAGCACTATCCCGGAGAAAAAGTCAGCGAAGTTATCAAAAGCCGTTCCTCCGATGGTCTTATCATCCACGGCTCTGCCATTAATAAAGAAATTGCAAATCTTATTCTGGATGCAGGCTTTCCACACATTATCATTGGGCATCCGAGTTTTGAAAGCTGCTTATGCTGGGTAGATACCAACCACGCCCTTGCCGGTGAATATGCCGCTGCCCACATGATAGCCTGTGGTTATACAGATGTTGCCTTTATCGGAGAGCGCAAAACCGATTATATTTCTGCCCAGCGTCAAAAAGGATTTATGGCAGGCATGTTAGACAGAGGCTTTCACATTCCGGCTGCCCGTATCGGAAATACCGATTCCAGTTGGCAGCACACTTATTCTGTTACTTCTGATATGCTGACACAGCCTGTACCGCCTCGCGCTATTGTATGTGAAAATAACACCCTCGCATTAGGTGTCATCCAGGCAGTCAAAGACCGGCAGCTTTCCATCCCGGATGACATTGCCATACTTACCTTTGACGTCTACCCATATTCCAGCATCATCGACCCACAGCTTACCATTGTAGATATCAATGTCTATGATACCGGTGTGCAGGCAGGCTCCATGATGATCCGTAAGCTTCAGAACCCGGAGCTTCTCATCCAAAGCTATACAACGCTTCCTGTTATCATCCAGGGAAAAAGCACCAGACCACTGACATAAAAAAAGTGCCCTCGACACTCTCAACTCTCCTGACCCCTCATTCATGAATAAGATCAACATCATGCTCTGTTTCGTAAGAAAGAACTCTTGCTCTAAACCTGGTGAGGGTTCTGTCACTAATTGGCTGCTCTTCAAAACTGGTTGTGTGCAGCGCATACTGATAGCGGATATCAAATGCCCTAGCTTCAACGATCTCATCGTCAGTAACATTAAGAGCTTCTTTAAGAATCAGTGCCCCAACAATCACATTGACCGGAGTATTAGGTCTGGATGCTTTTTTATCATTTTTAACAAAAGACATATGGATGACCTCATAAAATGCTGCCTGCATTTTACTAAAGAATCCAATGCTTTTACATATCGTGTCAAGCTTTCAAGGTACAAATTTATATCAAAGGTTATAAACCTTTTAACACCCTAATCCTATAAGTTAAAAAAGCCCCGCGTGCAGAACTCTTTGCACCGGGACTTCTCTTATACATGATACTTTGTCTGCTTTATGACATGCTGTTGACAGTCTTATACTTATAGAGCATCTCCGCATGATTCTGCTCCTCCACCTGAATGTCTGCGAGCAGTTTGCGGACGCCCGGATCGGCAAATACAAACACGTCGGTATTATACTCGGAAGACACCAGCTTCTCGGTACCGATACAGTCAGTCGCAAGGAAGCAGTCGTTTTTCTTGTCCTCGGACTCCGCGAGGGAGTAGGTGGCGGTCGGGTTATAATTCTTTCCATCGCTGTCGTTGCAGTTGCAGTTCGGCACGGTACCGTTTAACACCTGTCCCAGCGAGTCAAAGTGCTGCTGCTCCTTCTTGTGAAGATCGGTGAACAGGTTCACGAGAACCGGATCCTTCGCCTCTTTGCTGTATCGGGAATACTTCTCCACGCAGGTTTTCTCCTGGGTCTGGAGATCTTTGATCGCCGCTGTCTCTTTTTCACTTAATACCATCGTTGTTACCTCTTTTCTTATTTTTTTCTATGCTGGTATTATTGGGAAAAAGTTTCGCAATTATACACAATATTTATTTTCCGGTTGACAAATGCGCACGGCCGCGTCTATAATGGCGTTAATCGGAGCAGAACACAGGCTTTGACGGGAAGAAGTAAGAATAAGTGGAACGAACAGAAAGCAACCGGCTGATGAGAGGTGCACGGAAAGCTTATTACGAATACATCCCCGAGCTTCACACCCAATTTGCATGACCGTTCTTTTTGCGGTGATGTGATAGTAGGCTGTGACGTAGCGGCGCACGTTACAAGCGCCTGAGTGTTGTCGGACACTCGCAGAGGCAGACCGTGTGAATGGTCTGTGAACAAAGGTGGTAACACGAGTTTATACCCTCGTCCTTTTTGAAGGACGGGGGTTTTTTGTGCGGCAGCAAAGATCCGGCTCCGTCCGGCTGTTGTACCGCCGCCAGAAAAAGACAACCACAACTACAACCACAAAGAAAGGAACTGACATCATGACATTATACGATGAATTAGTTGCCCGCGGCTTAATCGCGCAGGTAACAGACGAAGAAGAGATCAAAGAACTGATCAACAACGGAAAAGCAACCTTCTACATTGGGTTTGACCCGACTGCAGACAGTCTGCATGTCGGACATTTCATGGCGCTCTGCTTAATGAAGCGCCTCCAGCAGGCAGGCAACAAGCCGATCGCCTTAATCGGCGGCGGTACTGCCATGATCGGTGATCCGTCCGGCCGTACCGACATGCGCCAGATGATGACACCGGAGACCATCCAGCACAACTGCGACTGCTTCAAGAAGCAGATGAGCCGCTTTATTGATTTTTCCGACGGCAAAGCGCTCATGGTCAACAACGCGGACTGGCTGATGGACTTAAATTACATTGATGTTCTGCGCGAGGTCGGCGCTCATTTCTCCGTAAACCGCATGCTGACCGCTGAGTGCTACAAGCAGCGTATGGAAAAGGGCTTAAGCTTCCTTGAGTTCAACTACATGATTATGCAGAGCTACGATTTCTACACCTTATTCCAGAAATACGGCTGCAACATGGAGTTCGGCGGCGACGACCAGTGGAGCAACATGCTCGGCGGTACGGAGCTGATCCGCCGTAAGCTCGGAAAAGACGCTTACGCCATGACGATCAACCTGCTCCTTAATTCCGAAGGCAAAAAGATGGGTAAGACGCAGTCCGGCGCTGTATGGCTTGATCCGGAGAAGACCTCCCCATTCGATTTCTTCCAGTACTGGAGAAACGTGGCTGACTCCGATGTCTTAAAGTGCATCCGTATGCTGACCTTCCTTCCGCTCGAGGAGATCGACGCGATGGAGAGCTGGGAAGGCGCACAGTTAAACCAGGCAAAAGAAATCTTAGCTTTCGAGCTGACCAAGCTGGTACACGGCGAGGAGGAAGCTGCCAAGGCACGCGAGGCATCCCATGCACTCTTTGCAGGCGGCAGAGATTCCGCACACATGCCGACCGTAGAGCTTTCGGCTGCTGATTTTGCAGAGGGCGATCTCGACATCCTTGCACTTCTCGTGAAGACAGAGCTTGCTCCATCCCGCTCCGATGCAAGACGTGCCGTTGAGCAGGGCGGCGTGAGCGTTGCAGATGCAAAGGTCACCGATATCAAGACCTCCTACAGTGCTGATTCCTTCGGTGCCGACGGTCTTGTCGTAAAACGCGGCAAGAAGAAATTCGTCAAGGTTCTTGTAAAATAAACCGTGCATCAACGCAAAAAGAAATTGCCGCGATAAGCATATACCGCTTTTGCGGTGATAAGTAATATTATTAGAAGACCACACCGTGGGATTTCAGATGGAAATGCAGATGGACATTCGGTTCAAAAAATGTGGCATTTCTAACCGGTCGAATGTCTGCATCCACGATGATCTGTGTCTTTCCAAGTTTGGAGCACTCCGCGGGTCATGTCCGCATCCCGGAAGACAATTTGTAGGACTTTTGTGTGTGTCCCTTTATGGCACCTCTGAACAAAACATAACCGCGCGAAGCCGATGTCTGAATTGCCATCTGCCATGTTTTTAATAGCAGATGGCAACGAGTTTCGGTTCGCGCGGTTTTATATTGTCTGTGAAGAGGTGCCATTAGGGACACCAGAAAGTCCGCCCATTGTCTCCGGTGTGTCGGACATGCACCCGTTCACCGTTGTGATGAGCGGTCCGGATGCTACGGCCGGATCGATATGGATCCTGTGGAAAAACATCGGGATCAGCGTTCCCACCAGGCTTGAGATCAGCATGGCAAGGATCAACGCCGCTCCGATACAGCCGGACACCGCAAAGGCGAACTGCAGGGAGCCGGACTTGAAAAAGTAAATATAACACCCGATCAGGATAATTGACATCATACCAAGGATCAGACCGTTGCTAAGTCCGACGCGTGCTTCCTTAAAGACCAGGTGCACTTTCTGCCCGGCAGTGAGATTTTCATCCATCAACACACGGATCGTCACAGCCAGGGACTGCGTTCCCACATTTCCCGCCATATCGAGAATCAGCGACTGAAAACACATGACAATCGTCAGCTCCGCGACCACGTGCTCGAACATCCCCACGACGGAAGACACGACCAGTCCCAGTCCGAGCAGCACAATCAGCCATGGCATACGCTTTTTAATACTGTCTTTTAGCGGCTCCTCCAGATCCTCCTCCGCGGTCAGACCGGCGAGCATGGCGTAATCCTCGCCCATCTCGTCATCAACCACCTCAACAATGTCCTGCGAGGTGATGACTCCGATGATCCGGTTCTCCTCGTCCAGAACCGGAATGGAATCTTCGGAATAATCCTTGATCCATTCGATGCAGTCCGCGATCTCCTCCGTGGCATAGACGAACGGGTAGGACACCACGATCAGATCCTCCAGATTCGTGTCCTCCCGCGCGATAATGAGATCATTCAGACTGATCGCACCGCAGAAGATACGGTTCTCATCTACAATGTAAAGTGTGGATATGTTGTCATTATCCGCCGCCTGCCGGATCAACTCGCGCATAGCCTGCTTTACGGTCACATTGGACGGAATCTCCACATAGTTGGTGGACATCCGGCTTCCGATCTGCTCTTCATCAAAAGAGTCGATGAGATCGATCTTATGCCGTATCTCCTCATCGAGCAGCTCCGTCAGCGTCTCGCGTTCTTTTTTGTCCATCTGGCGCAGCAGATCGGCAATTTCATCCGCGTCCATCTCCGAGACGACTGCTGCCTTTTTCTTCATATCCATCTCTTCCAGATACGACGGAATCTCCTCCTCATCGATGTAGGAGAGAACCTCTGAGATCTCCTCCGCATTTAAAATGCGGTATAAGCGCTGCCGCTCGGTCGGATTCATGTCTTCGAGCGCCGCCGCAATATCATTCTCATGATAATCCAGAAGTCTGTCACGCATCACCTTCGGGGATGACATTCCGCGTACAATCGCCTCGATCTCTTTTTGATATTTCATCTGAACTTCCGTCACATCTTCCAGTTTCTTTTTCTCTGTCATCTGCTCTTTCATGCAAGCCACCATTTCCTTTCCGATGTTGTCACATTCTGCCGGGACAAAATGTGCACGCAAACAACGAACGCCACGTTATTTATGGCATTCTGATACAGACAGCGCACGGCTGTCTCCTTGTTTTCGGCATGATTTGATTATGTTGTCTGGAAATATTGTCTGTGAATACAGAGCATAAGAAAAAAAGATATCCTCGATAATCGTTCTTCGATCAAAAAATGGCAGGCAGACTGCCGCTCATTCTTTCCCCACAGACAATATGATTACTTCGTCCGCAACTGTCGTCAGTCATGCTGCCACCTCCATTCTTATTTTAATCCGTTGCTATCCTAACATATTTGTCTCAGTTTTGCAACGCACTTTTTCTGCCAGCCAGGTTCGCACCAGCGGAAGCCAGCTCTGGCACTGCTCCTGCACACCATAGCCATCCACATTCATGGATAACTCCGTACAGGTCGATAACCCGTGTCCGCCTGCTGGATACATGTGAAATTCCACCGGCACATTCACCTTGCGCATCGCTGCGATAAGCAGCAGGGAATTCTCAACCGGCACACAGTCATCGGTGAACGTGTGCCATAAAAATACCGGCGGCATGTGCTCTGTCACCTGCTTCTCCAGTGAGACTTTTTCCATCATCTCCTCCGTCTTCTGTCCCTTTAACAGAGCTTCAAACGATCCCCTGTGTGCATACTCGCCAGACGTGATAACCGGATAGCAGAGAATCAGTCCCGCCGGACGCAGGATCTCATTTGCCACGCCGGCTCTCTCGGAAAGCCAGGATTCGTGCCAGAATACGCCCAGACTTGCCGCGAGATGACCTCCCGCGGAGCATCCCTCTACATAAATCTGCTCTTTCTTAACACCCCATTCCGCAGCGTGTGCATGGATCAGCTTCATCGCCTCCGCCAACTCTAAAAGCGCTGTCGGGAACACCGCCGGCGCACAGGAATAACGCAGCACGGCAACATGGTATCCCATTGCGAGAAACTGTACTGCCATCGGCTCCGCCTCCCGGTCCGAGGTCCATTCGTATCCGCCTCCCGGACACAGTAATATGAGCGGCCGCTCCTTAATCCGAAGCTCCCTGCTCTTTTCCTGAATGTAGATACAAAGTCTTGCACCCGGCTGGGATCCCTCCACCTGTATTGTGATTGTTTCTGTCAGCATCTGTCTATTCTCCCCGTCTTTTCTTAATATACAATCTGGTTCCGCCCGTTCTCTTTCCCATGATAAAGCTTCTGATCCGCAGCACGGATGATCGTTTCCATATCCTTCTCTCCGCTATACTCCTCCAGTCCAAATGTCATGGTGACATGAATCCAATCGCTCTGATAAGGAATGCCCATGCCGCGGATTCTCTTCAATATATCGTGAAGTACCTCATTCGCCTGATCGCCGTTTTTATTCTGAAATACAAACAGGAATTCCTCTCCGCCCCAGCGGCAGACTTTTCCTTCCTTTTCCATCGCCTCCAGAAAAACTTTTGCCAGTTCTTTCAACACCATATCCCCGGCATCATGCCCGTAGGTATCGTTTGTCTTTTTGAAAAAATCGATGTCGCCGATTGCAACTGACACATATCCAATCTCTCCGGACGCATATTTTCCGGCGATTTTCTCCAGATACGACCGCATGCTCCAGCGGTTGTACAGGCCGGTAAGCGGATCGATGGACGCCATGTGTTCCAGCTTCTCATTATATTTTACAAGCTTGTATTCCATCTCCTGCGAATCTCTGGTAAACACGATCATGATTGCCGTCAATTCCGCAAAAATAGCAAGCGTATTGATAATCTGAAAAAGAACACCGGTATCCACAGAAATATTTGTCACCGGATCATACCTGTTCGTATAGGCATACAGAAAAATACGGTACGCACATGCCAGTGCCGCAGCGCCGATCTTCATTCCCATCGTTCCCGCGCTCACGGTAAAATTGAGAACCAGAAGCACAAACACAAAATGTTGTACACCGCAGTCCCAGCCATACTCCCAGATAAAAATCAGAATCCATAGCGCCATCAGCGCCTGCGAAAATATCGATGCAAACTTCGTATGATTCAGATAGGTCGTGTAAAAAGATACGAGATAACATCCTATACACACCAGGCAGATCACCGCTGAACGGATATCCTTAATCGCGCAGAATACAGCAAACAGGCTTAAAAAGTACAGACACAGCATCAATGCGCTGATCCGTAGCGTAACCGCCGTCTTCTTCGTCTCGTTCTCGCTCTGCACGTCTTTTAATACAAAGTCCTTTATCTTTTGCACCATAGTACAGTCCCCTCCCCCAGAAAACCGTCCTTTCTCCATAGTTCTATCATATACATTTGAAGTCTTTTTTTCAAGGTTTTCCTTATATCTTAAGTACCATATATTGTATTCCAAAAAACATTGCATCCCCTGGCGCAACGTCATTTCTTTTTCTGATCTTGATGTAAAATAAGATAACATGTAAAAAGGCGTACGATTTCTCGTACGCCATTACTGACCCAAAGGCGACTGACGGATTTGAACCGACGATCAGGGAGTTGCAGTCCCACGCCTTACCACTTGGCTAAGTCGCCCTATCTCTCTTATATGCCTATTATATGCAGCTTCCCGTCATTTATGACAGATCACTTCTGCCGGGAAGCATCACATCAGACACACAGAGATTTTAACAAAACCATTGTCTCCCGTCAAGTCATATTTTTAAAATAAACAGCATCTGCCGCCTACGGCGTTCCAAAAACAAATGTCACATACATCGTTGCCTGATCGTAAGTTCCGTCTTCCTTCGGATCAAGCACTGTCTTCGTCAGCATATATTCCCCGTCCGTCAGCGTGCTGTACAGCCACTCCCATTTGACATCCGTGACCACGCTGCTGTGCGCCGGAATGGAATAGACCCCCTCGTTAAACCTGTAATTGGGAACCAGCGTCGACACGTCCACCCAGTCGCTCCCGATATATTTCTGCAGATGAAAATCGGTTCCGTACAGAATCTCCTCATCCGTATAATTTGAGATCGTAACCGATGCCTTTCCGCCTTCCACACGGTTGATGTACATTGCGTAAGGTACTTCCCGTTCTGCCTCCTCCGTATCCTCGATCGGTACAACCTCCGTTTTATTTCCACCGCAGGCTGTCAGCATTCCCATGCAGATCATCGCGATACAGCCTGTTATCCATAATTTTCTCATGAATCTTCCTCCGATAACGTCTTCCTTTTTATTATAACCGATAAGTGCATGGTTTGTCTCGAAAGATTTTCTTATTTATTTTACTTGACAACTTTACTTGTCATACATATAATTATTTTGACAAGTAAAGTTGTCAATGCATGGCTCTTTGTGTCGCAGATGTCACAAGCAGCCTCAACCGTCGATGGAACGGAAGCTCTGGCTCCCGGTTTCTTCAACACACAACGTCTGCGGAATTGGAGGATTATATGAACGAAGAAATGACGCCGGATTATATGACCGGCACACCCAATACTGTCTGTGCAGATGCCAGACGACAATTTTCCCGCATCGGTCTGATGTTTCTGATTGGAACCGTGCTCATCTATGGAGTTCAGTTCGGCGCAAGCGGAATCGCAAACGCGATCAATCCGGATCTGCTTTCCAGCACGAGCTACGCGCTTTTGATTGTTATGATTCCTATGTATGTGATCGCCATGCCGGTCATGGCACTTCTGATCAAGAGGATTCCGGCTGTGACCCTTCCCAAAAAACACATGACCTTCGGTCAGTGGCTGATCGCTTTTCTCATGTGCTATGGTGCCATGTATGTGAGCAATTATACCGGTCTTGTCCTGACACAGTTGATCAGTATCCTGAAGGGAAGCCCGGTAACAAACACCATGCTTGAAGTCGCCACAAGCTCCAATCTCTGGGTGAATCTGTTTATCATGGTACTCTGCGCCCCGGTTGCCGAAGAGCTGATCTTCCGGAAGCTTCTCATTGACCGCCTTGTACAGTACGGCGAGGGCGTAGCTGTGCTTTTCTCCGGCCTGATGTTCGGACTGTTTCACGGAAATCTGAACCAGTTCGTCTATGCTTTCGTTCTCGGCCTGTGCTTCGGCTTTATCTATGTCAAAACCGGCAATATCCGCTACACGATCGGGTTACACATGCTGGTGAACTTCCTCGGCTCTGTACTCGGTGTGGCGATCTTGAAATGGCTGGGAGATGATTTTCTCTCCGTCGCTTCCGATCCTGCAGGCATGATGTCCTACATGACAGGAAACTTTGGAAAACTGATCGTTTACTTTATTTACATTTTCCTTTTGCTCGGCGTGGCGATTGCCGGTATTATTCTCTTTATCGTCAATCTGAAGAAAATCCGGTTCCAGCCGGGAATGAACACGATTCCGAAGGGAAAACGCTTTTCCACAACCGTATTAAACGTTGGAATGGCCCTCTACATGATCGTCTGGATCGTGATAATCATTGTACAGCTCTTGCAATAATGAAAAAAGCTGCCGCAGGTATCCCGTTTTATCGGTTCTATTCCTGTGACAGCTTTTATTATGCAATATTTACTGCTCTTTCCCGCAGCTTCTCTAATTTTCCACGGTCTGCCCATCCTGTGCATTTAAGATGCTCATAAATTCTTCCCCTGTGATGGTCTCCTTGTCATAGAGATATTTCGCAAGTTCATCCAGCTTTGCGCGGTTGTCCTTAAGGATCTTCGCCGCCTTCTCATGCTGCTTCCTTACCAGTTCCACTACTTTTCTGTCGATCTGTGCCTGCGTGTCTGCTGAGCATGCCAGGGATGCATCGCCGCCAAGGTACTGATTGGTCACTGTCTCAAGCGCCACCATATCGAATTCTTCACTCATACCATAACGGGTAATCATCGCCCTTGCCAGCTTGGTCGCCTGCTCAATATCGTTAGAAGCACCTGTTGTAACACAATCAAATACCACTTCCTCCGCGGCACGACCGCCTGTCAGCGTTGCGATCTTGTTCTCAATCTCTTCCTTATTCATGAGATAATGTGTACCTTCCTCTACCTGCATCGTATAACCCAACGCACCGGAAGTTCTCGGAATAATCGTGATCTTCTGTACCGGAGCGGAATTGGTCTGCTTTGCCGCTACAAGGGCATGACCGATCTCGTGATAAGCCACCGTCCATTTTTCCTTGTCTGTCAGAATCGCATTCTTCTTCTGATAACCGGCAATGACAACTTCGATGCTCTCTTCCAGATCCGCCTGTGTCGCATAGGCTCTGCCATCACGCACCGCGCGCAGCGCAGCCTCATTTACAATATTCGCCAGCTCCGCTCCGGATGCCCCGGACGCCATTCTGGCAATCTTGTTGAAATCCACATTATCCGATACTTTGATCTTCTTTGCATGTACCTTAAGAATTGCCTCTCTGCCGCTTAGATCCGGCAGTTCTACCGGTACACGCCGGTCAAAACGTCCCGGACGCGTCAGTGCCGGGTCCAGAGACTCCGGTCGGTTCGTTGCCGCCAGGATAATCACTCCTGTGTTGCCCTCAAAACCATCCATTTCCGTGAGAAGCTGATTGAGTGTCTGCTCACGCTCATCATTTCCGCCCATATTTCCGTCACGCTTTTTGCCGATGGCGTCAATCTCATCAATAAATACGATACATGGTGCTTTCTCTTTCGCCTGGCGGAACAGGTCACGCACCTTTGAAGCGCCCATGCCGACAAACATTTCCACAAATTCAGATCCCGACATCGAGAAAAACGGTACGTTCGCCTCTCCGGCGACAGCCTTCGCCAGCATCGTCTTACCGGTTCCCGGAGGGCCGACAAGCAGAATACCTTTTGGCATGGATGCACCAATCTCCCGGTACTTGTCCGGATTATGCAGATAATCCACTATCTCCGTCAGATTCTCCTTCGCTTCATCCTCGCCTGCCACGTCTGTGAACTTGATTCCCTCCGAAGACTTTACGTATACTTTGGCATTCGACTTGCCCATACCGAACATCATCGCGTTCCCGCCGCCGCCGGCTTTGTCCATCAGACGCTTGTACATAACCTGGCCGATTATCATGAAAATGGCGATCGGCACAATCCAGCCCAGCAATGCGCTTAAAAACGGAGACATCTGCTCTACAATCTGACTTGCAAACTCCGCTCCGGAATCATGAAGCCGCTGTACCAGATCCGGATCATTCATCGGACCCGTCTTGTAAATATTTCCATCCTTGTCCGTAAAGACGATCTCACTCTCATCGATCTCGACTTTTGCAATCTTTTTATCTTCCGTCATGGTCATAAACGTTCCATAGTCCACTTCCCTGACCTGACGCTCTGCCATCCACGGAATCGCCATAAAATTCAGCATCATCAACAGCAGAAAAACCATAACATAATAGAAGATCAGAGGTTTTTTCGGTGTTTTTACTTCATTCATACTGACTCCCCTTTCCTGTTTATTCTCTTATATATTGTGATAATTTTAACACGGTTTCTAAACAGTGTCATATTATATTTTTATAAACAAATCTAAAAAATTTGCGATCCGTTTTCCACACAATCCAGATGCAGAGTGATTTTTAAACAAAAAAAGATCCCGAAAAAATCTTCGAGATCTTTACAGAGGCGACTGACGGATTTGAACCGACGATCAGGGAGTTGCAGTCCCACGCCTTACCACTTGGCTAAGTCGCCATATTTAAGCACGGACAGAATAATGATGCCCGCTTTACAAAATTACTGATAAAAAAACTCCCCGAGTAGGACTCGAACCTACGACAGCGCGGTTAACAGCCGCGTGCTCTACCGACTGAGCTATCGAGGAATACTAACTGAAAGATACAAAATGACACAAAATGACGTAGCTAGTACGTCATTTACTATATAACAAAATTGTTATAATTGCAATACTTTTTTAAATTGTACCTTCAAAACTTCATACAGAAATCATCCAACAAACTTTTTGGTCAAGCCCTCGATCGATTAGTAACAGTCAGCTCCACACGTTACCGTGCTTCC
>QWCH01001755.1_pt1 | contig 30828 bp, 23 predicted proteins | sample 1972671 | NCBI WGS metagenome assembly QWCH01 (sample SAMN09866713, study PRJNA288562) | Human gut metagenome isolate term3_stool, whole genome shotgun sequencing... | isolation source: gut | host: Homo sapiens | place: USA: California
TATGTCTAAAGTAACAGTTGTTGGCGCCGGTAATGTAGGTGCTACTTGCGCAAATGTTCTTGCCTTCAATGAAGTGGCAGACGAAGTTGTAATGCTTGACGTTAAGGAAGGTGTTTCCGAAGGTAAAGCAATGGATATGATGCAGACTGCACAGCTGCTTGGTTTCGATACCACAGTTACAGGTTGCACAAACGACTACGAAAAAACAGCTAACTCTGACGTTGTTGTCATCACTTCAGGTATTCCCCGTAAACCGGGTATGACTCGCGAAGAACTGATCGGCGTTAACGCTGGTATCGTTAAGAGCGTAGCGCAGAACATCCTGAAATATTCTCCGAACGCAATCTTGGTAGTAATCTCCAACCCGATGGATACAATGACTTACCTGTCATTGAAATCTTTAGGTCTGCCGAAAAACCGTATCATCGGTATGGGCGGTGCATTGGATAGCTCCCGTTTCAAATATTTCCTGTCTCAGGCTTTAGGTTGCAATGCTAACGAAGTTGAAGGCATGGTAATCGGTGGCCACGGTGACACGACTATGATTCCGTTGGCTCGTCTGGCTACTTACAAAGGTATCCCTGTAAGCAAACTGTTGAGCGCTGAAAAACTGCAGGAAGTTGTTGCTTCTACTATGGTTGGCGGTGCTACACTGACAAAACTGTTAGGTACTTCCGCATGGTATGCACCGGGCGCAGCAGGAGCATTCGTTGTTGAGTCCATCATCCACAACCAGAAGAAGATGGTTCCTTGCTCTGTTTATCTGGAAGGCGAATACGGAGAATCTGATCTTTGCATCGGCGTTCCTGTTATCCTGGGTAAGAACGGTATCGAAAAGATCGTTGAACTGGAACTGACAGCAGAAGAAAAAGAACTCTTCGCAAAGAGCGCAGCAGCTGTTCACAAAACAAACGAAGCTTTGAAAGAAGTGGGTGCTCTTTAAATCAGATTAGATTTAATTCTTTATAAAAAAGAGGATAACCCTTCACTGGATTATCCTCTTTTTATTTCATGCCCATGCAATTCAATTTTCATGGGCATGCGATCCAAATTCCATGGGCATGGGATTTATTTCAATTCGCGAATCTTGATGTTACGGAACCAGATAGGATAGCCATGATCCTGCAGACCAATATAGCCTTCATGAGCGATACCTTCCTGGAAGCCTTTGAAATCTTTGAATTTACTATTGGCAACCATATCGTCCCATTCTTTTGTCCACAAAGTGTACTCTACGACTTTCTTCCCGTTTTGAGTATGAGTGACTTTTCCGTCTTTCACACGGATCACAATCGTATTCCATTCGCCGGTCGGTTTTACTGTCTTAGGATCAGCTGGCAAGATATCATACAGAGAGCCGGCCAAATGATTCGCTAACTTGTTATCGTCTGCATCCACATTATCCAACACCTGCACTTCGGGAGCTGCGTAATAGATCGGCTGTCCCGGAACTTCGCGTACATAATAGAAAATACCGGAATTACCCTTCGGGCTCGTCTTCCAGTCTACAGAAAGTTCGAAATTCTTATACTTCTTCTCTTTATACAGGATATCGCCATTGTTGCCATGTCCCGGTTTCTTTCCCGGAGCGGTAAAGACTTTCATTGCCTCATCTTCGATCACCCAATTGGAGGGCATTCCGGTGTTGTTGCATTGTCTCCAACCCGTAAAATCCTTCCCGTTAAACAACAAGGTCCAGCCCTGTTTCTTTTCTTTTTCCGTCAACGTATTATTTGCTTTCTGGGCAAAACAGGGAACTGCGGTCGCAATGGCCAAAAGAACTAAAAATGATTTCAATAAATTTTTCATGATACATTCTATTTGATTAGACTTTGAGAATATTAAAACTACACAAAGATATAAATTATTTCAGATATTTTCCTGCCGGAACCGGAACATTTCCTCTCGGATGTGTCACCCTTTCATAATTCCGGGACTTGGCCGGATCACCACCCTTGTATCGGGGAAAATCCGGATAAGGATACACAGGCCGCTGCATCTCGACCGTACCGTCTTTATACCGCGTGGCGATCATTCGTTCGGGAGCTTCATTCCTTTCTACCCAATTCATGAGTAAAGTCAGGACATCTTGCTCACGGTCAGGATTAGGTGGCGTCGGGAACGATTGTCCGAAATCATTCACTCCGGGGCCTCCGCCGCAGTGGTTCATGCCGGGAATAATAAAGTAACGGAAGAAATCTTGCGTCTCTTCCAAACTGCCGACCTTTTCGACCACCCGTTCATAGTAATTGACGGCATCCTGGAAAGGGACGATCGGATCACATGTGCCGGTGTACATAATGATTTTGCCGTTCCTCTTTTTCAGCGGCAGCAGATCAGGGTTATTGGCATTCAATATCGGGGCCAGCATGGAATCGACTTTCGCCATGTCGCGGTCAAAATCGAATTTACGGTAATCGAACTCCTTCCCGAAAGCCCAGATAAAAGGATAAAGCAATCCCTCCACGGCTGATTTTCCCTGAAAATATTCCAGCCCGGAAGGTTTGTCTTCGCTGCCCGGAGGAAAAGGGCAATAGATTCTCTCACCGGTAACCGGGTTTACAGGGCCATTGAGTATCTTTCCCACTATCTCTACCTGCTTTGCGGATAAGAAAGAGCTGAACTCGTTGACATCCGCAACGGCCATTCTCGGGTCGGTCAGAAAGTTATCAGTCGACGCGCCGCCGTCCTTGCCTGCATTCCTGCGTATAACGGTTTCCGTTATTTTTTGTAGCTGCTCCTTGGTGAACATAAGCGACGGATCTTCGTTACACAAAGCATGGCACCACAAAAACATCGCATGGAGGTGCGTCCGGTTGTTGGCAGGCGCTCCGGCCAGTATTCCGTCATAGTCCTCCGGATAACGCTGCGCCTCGGACAACGCCTGTTGCCCTCCGGTGGAACATCCTTGAAAATAAGAATAGAGAGGTTCCTTTCCATAATATTCCCGGATGAATTTCTTCGCGACCATCGTCATCTCGTGTGTTGCCCGATATCCGAAGTCCTTCCATTTTTCAGGAGAGTCGTAAAGCAGATGGGCGGCAGGCGAAGTTCCCATATCGGTATTGGCGACGGCAAACCCTCTCCTTAAACCGCTTACCAGGGCGCCATAACTGATGCTGCCCGCTCCCCCACCGTTGCCGGTTCCTAAGAAGCGTCCGTTCCAATTCTTGGCAGGCAGCCAGACTTCTATCCTGATATTGGATTCGGGGACAGGATGCGAAACGACAGCAATACGCCGGAACGCAGGCAGTCCGGTTATTTCTTTTTGGGAATAGGGTTCCTTAAATGTACCGCCGGTAATATCTTCCATAGAAGTAATGACTTGCGCCGAACCGGGGACGATACACAGGACAACAAGAATGAGCACTAAAAACAATCGGTCTGAATAAGTATTTCCCAACATAATACGTAGTTTTTCCTTTTCACACAAAGATAAAGAAAAAAACCTTATATTTGTACATAATAAATTGATATGAAAGAAATTATAATTACGTGTTGTCTCGCTCTGACCTCTTTGTGCTGTTACTCACAAACACAAACAGGCGGGATACGTCCCGGTGAAATATGGCCGGACGACAAGGGCGTCCATGTGAATGCCCACGGTGGAGGCATGCTTTATGCCGACGGTACTTATTATTGGTTCGGCGAGTTTAAGAGTGATACGACCAGTGTTGCCCTCGATGGCGTGACCTGCTATTCTTCCCGCGACCTGGTTCACTGGAAGAACGAAGGTATTGCAATGCCGGTCATGCCGGTCGGTTCTTACAGCGACATCGAAAGTGGCTGCATCCTGGAACGACCGAAAGTTGTTTACAATAAAAAGACAAATAAATATGTCATGTGGTTCCATCTGGAACTGAAAGGGAAAGGATATGCTGCCGCCCGTATCGGTGTCGCCGTAAGCGATAAGGTGACAGGTCCTTACCGTTTCGTCCATTCCTATCGTCCTTGTGCCGGATTCTGGCCGGAGAATATGCCGGAAGAATATCGTTCCCTGCAAGTAAAGGCTGATGATTTTAAGGAATGGTGGACGCCCGAATGGCGTAAAGCCGTGGAAGAAGGCCTGTTCGTCCGCCGGGATATGGAAGGCGGCCAGATGTCGCGTGACATGACCATTTATGTCGATGACGACGGAAAAGCCTACCATATCTATTCGTCGGAAGAAAACCTGACGCTGCAGATCGCCGAGCTGACCGACGATTACCAGAGCCATACCGGACGATACATCCGCATTTTTCCGGGCGGGCATAACGAGGCTCCTGCCATCTTCAAGAAAGACGGAACTTATTTCATGATCACCTCCGGTTGTACGGGTTGGGCTCCGAATGAAGCCCGCATGTTCTCCGCCCCTTCCATCTGGGGACCATGGAAACAGCATCCGAACCCATGCCAGGGAGAAGATGCAGCCCTTACCTTCCATTCGCAAAGCACGTTTATCTTCCCGATAGCCGGTAAAAAAGACGCCTTTGTCTTTATGGCCGATCGCTGGACACCGAAGCATCCCTCCGATGCCCGTTATATCTGGCTTCCTATCCTGTTCGAAAACGGATTGCCTGTATTGAGGTGGATGGACACATGGACACCGGAATAAACCTGTTCCCAGGTTTATTCGTTTTTGGCAAATTAATGAATCAATAACGGATAAATACCGGTCCTCTATTGCATGTTACGGCTGTATTCTTTCCATGTCACAACTGTCTTCCTTCTATGTTACGGTTGGATTTCTTTTGTTTCACGGCTGTAACATGAATAGCGGGTAGGAATGGAGGGGGCACACATTCCGCATCGTTCATTCTATCTGCCGGGTGATTCATTCCTTTACGGCACTATAACCCCATGAAGTACTGCAATACCATTCCGCAGGTGATCTTGGCAAATCAGAACCCTCCCGCTTGCTTATTAAGAAGTTTTGAATCAAAAAAGCAGACCTCGTAGTAGCAGTTCACGAACCGCCTCTACGAGGTCTGTTTACTTTATATTTGTCAAGAAGCGAACTTGTTCACTCCCTTGAATATAAAACATATTTATTTGATAATACCCAACTTAGACTCACCGATAAAATCAATGATATGCTGGATCTCTTCGCTCATCGGAACCTGGTCCTTGATCATTAGCAAGGCATCGAAGATACTCGTATTGCCCTGGTAAATGATACGGTAGGCATGGCTGATATGCTTGATTACCTTTTCACTTACACCTTCGTGCAAGAGGATCACGGAGTTGACACCGTAATAGGTCGTCGGTTCCTGTGCGGCCACGATATAAGGAGGCACATCCTTACGGAAGCGGCAACCGGTCTGCGTCATCGACCATTTCCCGACGCGACATCCCTGGCTTACCAGGACATTCCCGCCGAAAATAACATAATCTTCGATCATGCAGTTACCGGAAATCTTGCTGCCATAACCGAATACGCTATGGTTTCCGATATGTGTGTCGTGGGAGACATGAACACCTTCGTGCAGGAAGTTACCGTTGCCGATAACCGTCTTGCCTTCGGCAGTCGTGGCGCGGTTGATCACCACGTTTTCACGGATCACATTGTCATCGCCTATCTCAACGATCGTATCACCTCCTTTATATTGGAAATCCTGCGGTTCGGCAGCGATCACGGCACCGTTAAAGACACGGTTCCGTTTTCCCATACGCGTACCGCTCATGATACTGGCATGCGGCATAATTTCGCAGTCATCGCCTATTACCACGTTCTTATCGATATATGCAAACGGATGAACGGTTACGTTCGCTCCTAATTTTGCACTTGCATCTACATAAGCTAACGGACTAATCATAATAATTCGAATTTAAAAGTTGTTATTCTCTTCCGCCACCGACAGCACTATACAAGTTGATGACAGCTTGCATACGCTGGACATTGTCGGAAACTTCAGTCAATTGTGCACTCAAAAGGCTCTGTTGAGCAGACAGGATCTCCAGATAAGTGGACTGTCCGGACTGGAACAAAGCATTTGTGTAGGTAACGGCCTTTTCCAGTTGTTCGATCTGAGACTTGTCCTGGATCAGCTTTCTGTTAGTCGCATCATAGAGATGAAGAGCGTCGCTTACTTCCTTTCCGGCTTCGAGGATTGCCTGCTGGTAATTCATCTGGGCGATCTTCTCTTCGGCTTTCGACACTTTCAGGTTGGCAATCAACTTACCGTTGTTGAAGATAGGCTGTGCCAGGGAAGCCAATGCCTGGAACATGAACTGTCCCGGATTAGCCACCGATACGCCGGAACCATTCGTCCAGCCGGCAGTAGCCGTAATGTTCACACCCGGATAAAAAGCGGCACGGGCCCGGTTGGTCGTATAATAAGCACTGGCAAGCGTCATTTCGGCTATCTTCACATCCGGACGGTTTTCCAGCAATTGCAGAGGAACGCCGGCCATCAGTTCTTCCGGTATCAGCTGTTCATCCAGCGTACCGCGGTCGATCTGCTGGGGAGCTTTTGCCAGTAATACGGACAAGGAGTTCTCCACTTCACGCACCTGGCGTTGCAACTCGATCAACGAACCGGATACCTGATGATACACGGCACGCATCTGGGCAACGGCAGCTTCCGTCGTCATACCTGCCGTCTTCATGGCTTCCATGACGCGGACATTTTCCTTATAGATACCGACAGTCTCGGTTGTGATCTCCACCTGACGATCGAGCATCAACAGAGTAAAGTAGGTATTGGCAATGCCGCCGATAAGTTGCGAACGTACGGCCTGCTGTGCATATTGGCTCTGCAAATAAGTAGCTTTCTGGTCGCGGCTTGCGTTCAACAATTTTCCGAACAAATCAACCTCCCAGCTTGCGGCAGCCGGCAGCGTGTAAGCCTTTACATAACCGGTGCTTTCCATCTTAGTGATGGTTCCCTGCGGAGCCAGGTTAAGTGATGGAAGGAAAGATAAACGGGCCGAAGTCAACAGCGCCTTTGCTTCCTCCACCCGGAGAATGGCGGCTTGCATATCTACGTTGTTTGCCAATCCTTCTTCAATCAATGCCTGCAGTTTCGGATCACGGAAAATGTCCTGCCAAGGCAGGTTTCCCATATTGGTCGTATCTGCCGCCAACGTGTCTACGGCCGATACCGGATCCCGGTAAACACCGGAAGTTTCAATCGTGTCCGGACGGTCGTATGCTTTATAGATGTGGCAACTGCTCAAAAGAGCGGTTGCACACACCATATATATAATCTGATTCTTCATTGTCATCTCTTATTTTGTTTTTGCGTACTGTTCTATTTCCGTATTCAGGTCGCTGTTGTCCAAGTCTTCCCATTCAATCGGTTTGAATTTCTCCTGCAAGTACTGGAATACCACGAACAGGGTCGGCACAATAAATATCTGGCAAATCATACCGATAAACATACCACCGATAGCAGCAGTACCCAACGTACGGTTACCATGAGCACCTACACCGAATGCGAACATCATAGGCAACAAACCGACAACCATAGCCAATGATGTCATCAAGATAGGACGCAAACGGGCAGCGGCACCCAAAACGGCAGCCCACGTAATGCTCATACCCATACGGCGGCGTTCGAGGGCGAACTCAACGATCAGGATCGCGTTCTTCGCCAACAGACCCACCAACATGATCAAGGCAATCTGCATATAGATATTATTGGACATCGTACCTAAGATCATCTTAAGAGCCGGGATATTACCCAAAGCGGCCCATCCCTGCACGAACAGGAAGCTACCCATCAAACCGAACGGAATGGAGAGCAATACGGACAACGGCAGGATGTAACTTTCATACTGGGCACTCAGCAGCAAGTAAACGAATACGAAACAGAGCAGGAAGATCAAACCTGTCGTACTACCGCTGGTTTCAGCCTCTTCACGCGCCATACCTCCCAATTCGTAACCGAAACCGGCAGGCAGGTTGGTCGCAGCCACCTCTGCAATCGCTTTCAACGCCTGGCCGCTGGTAAAACCGTCGGCCGGAGCAACCATCACCTTCATAGATGTGTACATATTAAAACGGCTGATAATATCCGGGCCATATACCTTTGTCATACTAATGAACTGGGAAATCGGAGCCATCTTATCTCCATTCTTTACTTTGATATTCTTCAGCGATTCCATATTCGTTCTCAAAGTAGGATCGGCCTGTACCATTACACGGTACATCTTTCCGAAACGGTTGAAGTTAGATGCATACAAACCTCCGTAATATCCCTGGAGCGTCATCAGGATATCGCTCGGGCTGATGCCCACCTTCTTACAGGCTGCCGCATCGATATCGATCATGTATTGCGGGAAGTTGGGGTTGAAAGTCGTCTGCGCAGACTTAATCTCCGGACGGGCGATCAATGCTGCCATATAATCTTTTGACACATCAAAGAATTTCTCCAGGCTACCACCTGTCTTATCCTGCATGTTCAACTCGATATCACTGGATGCCGAATAACCCGGGATCATAGGCGGAGTAAAGAACAACACCTGTCCATCCTTTATAATCTTCTGCGCACGCATGAACAAACTACCGTAAACAACATCCGAACTTTGCATGATCGAACGTTCATCCCAGTCTTTCAATTTAATGATAAACGAACCGTAAGAAGGTCCCTGACCACCGATGAAGCTGAAACCAGTAATTGCCGTACGTGATTTTACTGCCGGATCAGAAGCGATCAGGCTATCGACGCGCTGCATAATTTCCTGCGTACGTTCCATTGATGTTCCCGGCGGCAATGTCACAGCTCCCATGATCGTACCGGTATCTTCATTCGGCACCATACCTGTCGGCGTAACTTCCATGAAGAAGATCAACAGGGCAATAGAACCGATAACCGTCCCGAACGCTAACCATTTCTTCTGGATAAAGAACAAGACACGTTTCTTATATCCCTTCAGCAACGAGTCATAAGCTGCATTGAACGATTTATGGAAACGCGTGACAAACGTCGTCTTCTTATTCTCATGCTCTTCTTCGTGGGGCTTCAGGAACATCGCACACAGCGCCGGACTCAAAGTCAAGGCGTTCAAGGCTGACAAACCGATTGCGATCGCCATCGTCAGACCGAACTGGCGATAGAACGTACCGGCTGTTCCGCCCATGAAACTTACGGGGATAAACACGGACATCATGACCAATGTTATGGAAACGATAGCACCGCCCAACTCGCTCATCGCGTCGATAGAAGCTTGCTTAGCCGACTTATATCCCTGGTCCAGTTTGGCATGGACCCCCTCGACGACCACAATCGCATCATCGACCACAATCGCAATGGCAAGCACCATAGCACAAAGGGTCAGCAAGTTGATACTGAATCCGATCATTGACAGCAGGAAGAATGTACCGATCAGGGCTACAGGAATAGCAATAGCCGGAATCAACGTGGAGCGTAAATCCTGCAAGAAAATATACACCACGATAAACACCAGGATAAAGGCCTCCAACAAAGTCTTGATTACTTCATGGATAGAAGCATACAAGAAGTCGTTGGCATTCATGGACACTTCGACTTTCATTCCCGGCGGCATTGTCTTCTCGGATTCCACCAGCAGATCCTGGATGTTATTGATAGTCTCGGTCGCATTCGTACCGGCCATCTGGTAGACGATACAAGCTACGGCATTATGACCGTTTACTTTATTGGAGAAGTTATAAGTCAAACGTCCCAACTCGATATCCGCGATATCTTTCAGGCGGAGCACTTCGCCGTCGGGAAGGGCTTTTACCACCATATTCTCAAACTCTTCGGCAGTCTGCAAACGTCCTTTGTAACGGATCGTGTACTGGAACGTCTGGTTTCCCTGTTCACCGAAAGATCCCGGAGCCGCCTCGACGTTCTGTTCAGCCAAAACAGTCGAAACATCCGTCGGAACCAAATGATACTCGGCCATCACATCCGGCTTCAACCAGATACGCATGGAATAGTCGGTACCCAACACGTTTGCATCACCGACACCGGGTACACGCTGTACTTCCGGGATCAGGTTGATCTTGGCGTAGTTTTCAAGGAACTTCTGGTCGTAACGGTCTTCCGCGTCATACACGGCAAATACGATCAACATGGAGTTCTGGCGCTTCTGCGTCGTCACTCCGATCTTGGTTACTTCGGCCGGCAGCAAACCTTGCGCCATAGAGACACGGTTCTGGACATTGACAGCCGCCATATCCGGATTCGTTCCCTGTTTAAAGTAAATGGAAATATCGGCTGAACCGTTGTTTGATGCATTTGAAGTCATATACATCATGTTCTCCACACCGTTGATCTGGTCCTCCAGAGGCGCGATCACACTATTCAATACGGTCTGCGCATTGGCACCCGTATAAGTGGCCCTCACCGACACGGTTGGAGGTGCAATGTCCGGATATTGGGTAATAGGCAAGGTCAACAAGCCTAAGATACCCAGGATTACAATTACGATGGAGATCACCGTAGAGAGCACCGGGCGATTTATAAATCTATCTAATTTCATATTTTCTGTTTTTAACGAACAAATGGGAGTAATTAATTAAATGCGGTCTTCAGATTACCGTCATGCTGGTCTTTCAAAGCCTGATCGTACTTGGCTTTCTGCTGTTCCGGAGTAATCGGCTCGATAGCCTGGCCGTCTTTCAGCTTCTGTACGCCCTCAATCACGATCTTGTCACCGGACTTCAAGCCATTCGTAACCAGATAGCTCTTCCCATCATCCAGATTTGAAACCCGGATTTCCGTATTCTTCACTGTGTTGTCAGACTGCAGGACGAAAACGAACTTCTTGTCCTGGATTTCTACCGTAGCAGCCTGAGGGATCATAATGATATTATCCATCGTGTACGGGAAAACGATATTACCCGTTCCACCGCTTCTCAGAATATTCTTGTCATTCGGGAAAATGGCGCGCATGCTGACAGAACCGGTAGACTGGTCGATCACACCGCTTACGGCATCGATCTTTCCTTCTGCATGGTAGAGTGATCCGTCGGACAACTGCAATTGCACGGCTGGCATTTTTTCCAGCTGTTCTTTCAGTGTACCACCGGCTTTCGTCAATCCTAACAGTTCTTTTTCCGTCATGGAGAAGTAAACATAAACATCCCCGATTTCAGACACAGTCGTCAATGGCTGTGCAACGGAAGGACTTACCAGACTTCCGATACGATACGGGAAAGTACCGACAACGCCGTTCGACGGGCTTGTCACTGTACAGAAAGACAGGTTCTGGCTCGCACTGACCAAAGAGGCTTCCGCCTGGGCCAGACTTGCCTTAGCCGACATCAACTGATTGATGGCTGTCTGATATTCAAAATCACTGATAATCTTCTGATCGAACAATGCCTTTTTGTTCTTTTCGGTCAACGTCAAAGTACTCACATTCGCTTTGGCCATTTCGACGGCGGCTTTCGCCTGCCCTACCGCAGCGGCATACTGCGTCGGATCGATCTGGAATAAAGCCTGCCCCTTGCGGACAGTCGCTCCTTCATCCACACACAACTTCACAATAAAACCCGAAACCTGGGGACGGACTTCAATATCCTGCGTACCTCTGATTGTTGCCGGATAGGATGTTGACTGGTCACTGGTTGTTGAACTGACTGTCAGAACAGCATATTCATTATCCCCTAATTTCATACCGCCCTGGCTGTTTCCACAAGCGGTTAATAAAGACACCCCCACTGCAAATAAAGCGATTTGCCTCAATTGGGTAATAGTAGTTCTCAACATTTGTTTATCCATATTCATTATTATATATATTCAATACCTATTCTCTTTCACGTTTAGTTTCACGTTTTCTACCGGGCGAAACTTTAGTTTCATGCCCGTGAAACTTTTGTTCCATGCTCGTGAAACTTTTGTTTCATGCCGATGGAACTTTTATTCCATGCCGTTGGAATGATCATTTTCTGCCTTTAGAACTCTTCTTTATTATACACAAAATTGGAATTTTATCGTCCAATAGTTACTATCAGCGGGCTACACTTGCTAAAAAAACGTACAAATGTAGAATCTTTTTATTGTACTTTTCCCGTTTATACATTCTTTTATACTAAAAAATTGCTTATTTTATATTTCTGTATCAGAGACATATCAAGACTTTGACCGATCGAAAATATATTCGTTCGAATTGCTACATAATTTTAACGGGTAATTTGTTTATTCAATAATTTATCCTAATTTTACGCCATATATAACCTAAATAATCAATTCACATGGAACCAAAGTTTATGATCTCAGAAGTGTTCAGCACTTCATGGAAGTACACTAAATCACAGATTTGGGTACTGGCAGGGCTGTTTATCGGATATTTTATCCTATCATCAATCATCAGTTTGTTCGGCATGCCGGCGCAAGGTTCGATGGTCGGCAAGATTGTCGTTAATCTGATCAGCGCTATCATCGGTTGTATTTTCATGTTAGGGTATTTCAAAAACATGTTCCAGACAATTGACGGTGAAGAACCACAATTCTCTGCTTACGGGCAGCAATCCCGCAAGATCGTCACTTATTTTGTCGCCAGCCTTATTATGGGTATTGCGGTAAGTATCGGTACAATATTACTGATCGTCCCGGGCATCTATCTGGCTCTCCGCCTGCAATTTTATTCGGCTTATATAGTTGAAGAAGATTGCGGCATTATAGAATCCCTTCAAAAAAGCTGGAAGCTCACCGAAGGACAGGTTATGCCTTTGTTTTTGCTGGCATTGGCGATGATCGGTATTGCAATAGTGGGCTGTATCCTGTTTTTTGTCGGTCTTTTCGTTGCCGCACCACTGATATACATGATGCAGTGCTATACATTCAGAAAATTAAATTCTATTTCGACAACAACAGAACAACAATAATCATCATAAAACAGACAGGCAGCCCGCAAAAAGAAAACTTCTGCGGGCTGTAACTTTTCCAGCTTATGGGTAAGACATACAGAATAAAAGACATAGCAGAAATGTCCGGCGTATCTACCGGAACCGTTGACCGCATATTACACAATCGGGGTAAGGTGTCGGAAGAGGCACAGAAAAAGGTCGAAAAAGTATTAAAAGAGATAGACTATCATCCTAACCTGATAGCACGTTCCCTTGCACTGAAAAAGAACTATCATTTCATCACGCTGATCCCCTCTTTTGCAAAAGGCGAATATTGGGATAAACTGTGCGAAGGCATAGACAAGGCGGAACAAGAGATGTTCAGCTATAATGTTGAAGTCGAGCGTATGTGTTTTAACCAGTATGACAAAGGCAGCTTCGACGAGCTTATCCCCCGGATCGAGAAGGCGGACTGCCAAGGTGTCGTGATTGCAACACAGTTCCGCGAAAGCGTGGTCAAGCTGACCTCCCGGCTGGACCAATTACAGATTCCATATGTTTTGATTGACGCATTCATCGAAAACACGAATTGCGTGGCTTACTACGGGACCAACTCGTATGACTCCGGATACATCGCCGGACGCCTGCTGTACGAACAGATCAATCCGACAGAGAATATCGCCATCTTCCGCTTTATCCGCAAAGGAGAAATGCAAGTAACGCAGGTCATGAAACGGGAAGAAGGTTTCCGGAATTATCTCACTGAAAAGGACTACGACGGACGGATTTATTCCGTACAACTGCATGCCGACGAGCCGGAAAAGAACACTCAGGTCCTGGATGCCTTCCTCAAGGAACATCCGGAAGTCAGTGCCGGTATCATATTCAACTCGCGCGCTCATTTATTAGGCAAATATTTCCAGGCAAAAGGAGAAAAGTTCAGGCTGATCGGTTATGATGTGATCGATTCGAACATCACCTGCCTGAACAACGGCAATATCACCCATCTGATCGCCCAACGACCGGAAGTACAAGGATTCAATTGCATACGGGCTCTGTTCCGCCATCTGGTCCTGAAAGAGAAAGTCGAGCAGATCAATTACATGCCGATCGACATTCTGATAAAAGAGAATATCAAATACTACAACAATTATATTTGAAAACATAAAAAGGTATTTTTTCCTTGTTTTCTTTTTGTTTGATAAATAAATACTATACTTTTGTGCCCGATGTGTGCGCGAGCACAATACAACAGAAACAATGGAATTATCACAACATAAACAATAAAAACATGGCTAATTTATTTTGCGTTAAAGACAAAGTCGTTATCATTACCGGCGGAGCCGGAATCCTTGGTCGGGGTATTGCAGGCCACTTGGCTGAAGAAGGTGCTAAAATCGTGATTCTCGACCGTGCAGCAGAAACAGGAGAACAGATTGTTGCCGAAATCAAGGCAAAAGGAGGAGAAGCGAGCTTCTACCTGACTGACGTGTTGAACAAAGAAGTCCTGGAACAGAACAAAAAAGACATCTTAGCTAAATACGGCCGTATCGATGCATTGCTGAATGCAGCCGGCGGAAATATGGCAGGTGCGACTATCGGACCGGACAGCACTATTTTCGGCCTGAACATAGATGCATTCCGCAAAGTGGTTGATCTGAACCTGTTCGGAACAGTTCTTCCGACAATGGTATTTGCCGATGTAATGGCACAACAGAAAGAAGGTGCGATCGTGAATTTCTCTTCCGAATCTGCTTTGCGTCCGTTGACACGCGTGGTCGGCTACGGTGCTGCCAAAGCGGCTATCTCCAACCTGACTAAATATCTGGCTGGCGAACTGGCAATCAAATTCGGTGAAGGTTTGCGCGTAAATGCGATCGCTCCGGGATTCTTCCTGACTGAGCAGAACCGTACTTTGATGACTAATCCGGACGGTTCTTATACTCCGCGTGCCGAATCAGTCATTGCACATACTCCGTTCAGACGTCTGGGTTCACCGGAAGAATTGTTCGGAACAATCCAGTATCTGATCAGCGACGCTTCTAAATTTGTAACCGGAACAATTGCGATTGTAGACGGTGGGTTTGATGCATTCTCTATTTAATCCTAATTAATAACAAGACATTATGTATTTATGCGAACAAACTTGGCGCTGGTACGGACCAAACGATCCAGTTAGCCTTTCCGATATCCGCCAGGCCGGCGCAACCGGAATTGTAAATGCCTTGCACCATATCCCGAACGGAGAAGTATGGACAGTAGAGGAAATCCAGAAACGTAAAGATATGATCGAAGCTGCCGGCTTGCGCTGGAGCGTAGTGGAAAGCGTTCCTGTACACGAACATATCAAGACACAGAGTGGAGACTTCCAGAAATATATCGATAATTATAAAGAAAGTATCCGCAATCTGGCTGCTTGCGACATTCGTGTGATCACGTATAACTTCATGCCGGTTCTGGACTGGACGCGTACCAACTTGGCTTACACCATGCCGGACGGTTCCAAAGCGTTGCGCTTCGAACGTGCCGCTTTCATGGCTTTCGACCTTTATCTCCTGAAACGCCCTGCAGCCGAACAGGAATATACGGACGAAGAAAAAGCAATCGCAAAAGCCCGTCTCGATGAAATGACGGAAGACGACAAGGCGTTGCTGGTCCGGAATATGATCGCAGGTCTGCCCGGCTCGGAAGAGAGCTTCACACTGGACCAGTTCCGTGCAGAACTGGACCGCTACAAAGATATCGATGCGGAAAGACTTCGTGCCAACCTGATCTACTTCTTGAAAGAGATTACTCCGGTTGCCGACGAAGTTGGCGTACGTATGGTTATTCATCCGGATGATCCTCCTTATCCTATTCTCGGTTTACCACGTATCCTGAGCACGGAAGAAGATTTCTGCAAACTGATCGAAGCGATTCCGAATAAGAGCAATGGTTTGTGCCTTTGCACCGGTTCGTTCGGTGTGCGTGGCGATAATGATCTGGCCGGTATGATGAAACGCTTCGGCGACCGTATCGACTTTGTCCACATACGCAGTACAAAACGCGACGAAGCCGGAAACTTCTACGAAGCAAACTTGCTGGAAGGCGACGTAAATGTTTATGAAGTTATGAAAGCCCTTCTCGAAATCGAGCAGGAGCGCGGTTGCTCGATCGCCATGCGTCCGGATCACGGCCACCAGATGATCGACGACTTGCATAAAAAAACAAACCCGGGTTATTCCTGCATCGGCCGTCTGCGCAGCTTGGCTGAATTACGTGGTTTGGAACTGGGTATTGCCCGTTCTTTATTCAAATGATAAGTGAGTAATCACAAATAGTTTGGCATTCAAAGGCTTCCGAAGCAATTTCGGAAGCCTTTTTTCACTCAATCCCTCTCAAATTCCGCTACAATAATAAATATAAAGAAATCGGAATGATATGTAAACAAATAAAAAGGAGATATTTTCTTTAGCCGTTTTTCCCTATTTTTGTAGCGCTAACAATTTCACAAGATGTTTAAAACACACTATAGTCTACTGTTAATCATCATATTATTTGTATTAAGTGCCTGCCACTCTTTGTGGACGGCTCAAACGCAACCTGTCCCGCAACAAGAATCAATTCTGGTCCTGCCGGTAACAGAAGTGCCTCTTCCTGCCACAGATTTCGCTTTTTTGTTCCCGGAAGAACCGGAACTGAACCCGCAAACATCTCCACGCAAAAATATAACAGAGAACTTTTCAGCCAGAGAGAAAAGCGATATCGCCGTAGCGGATCCGAAGCTGATGGCTGACGAAACATCCATGCTGATCGACCTCAGCCTCATACAAAAAGAGGATTATGCATTTCCCTTACCCGGAGCCAAAGTAATCTCTCCTTATGCCGGGCGCAGAAGACATCATTCGGGTGTGGACTTGAAAACTTGTGCAAACGACACAATCGTATCCGCTTTTGAAGGGATCGTCCGTCTGGCAAAACCTTACTACGCATACGGGAATGTAGTCGTAGTGCGCCATTATAACGGGTTGGAAACCGTCTACAGCCATAATTCCAAAAACCTCGTTAAACCGGGCGACCACGTAAAAGCAGGCCAGCCGATCGCACTGACAGGGCGCACCGGACGGGCAACAACCGAACATCTCCATTTTGAAGTACGGGTGAACGGGCAGCATTTTAATCCGAATATGGTATTCAATCTGGAAGAAAGAAAGCTAAACGACCAGTGTCTGGTATTTACGAAAAAAGGGAACGGCATTGCTGTTAAATCCGTAAACTTGATGCCTAACCAGTTAGCCGGAGATTACAGCAGCTATTCGGTTGTCCCAAAAGGACAGGTAAAAAGCAAAAAGGAAGCTTTATAGTTCCTGCTCAATGCCCTTGTATCGCTTCCATCAACAGATTGATATTAACCGTGAACAAGCGGACCGATATCGCCAGTAGAATAATGCCGAAAAACTTCCGGATAATATAAATTCCGCCTTTCCCGAAAAAACGTTCGATACGGGTCGTCATACGGACAACAAAATACACCCATACCATATTCAGTATTAACGCGATCACGATGTTGACATTGGCATATTCCGCCCTTAAAGACAACAACGTAGTAAATGAACCGGCGCCGGCCAGCAGAGGAAAGACCAGCGGCACAAGCGTCGCCTCCTTTATCGGACCCTGGTTTTTAAAGATTTCTATGTCCAGGATCATTTCCAGCGAGAGCAGGAAAATCACAAACGATCCCGCCACTGCAAACGACTCGATATCCACATGGAAAAGCCGCAGCAAAACATCACCCGCATAAAAGAACCCGATCATCAACAAAAAAGAGATAACCGTAGCCTTCATGGCGTTCACATCCTTACCTTTTTCTTTCAGATTGATAATAATTGGTATAGAACCAATTATATCAATCACAGCAAACAATACAATGAATGCACTGATCATCTGCTGAAAATCAAAATGTTCAAACATAAGATACCCTGTTTAGTTGCTCTAAAGATACAAAATCTTTCTATCCTTCCGGCGAATACACAATAAAAATAGCCCTCACGAATAACGTTTTTTCACCCAAAATACAATTTGCTTCACAAAAAAATAGCGACATTTGCATACACTTAATTGCGGGAAGCAATTAGATCTGATTAAATTATTGTCGTGAGATATGAATATAAAAATCATTTTAAAAAAGTATTTGGTATTTATCATCGGATTATATTTTTTAGCAGCCGGAATTGTATTAATCATACACTCTACATTAGGGACAACTCCCATTTCAAGTGTAAACTATGTATTAAGCCTCAACAGCCCGCTTTCTTTAGGGACTTGCACTTTCATTGTCAATGTATTACTTATATTAGGTCAATTCTGGCTTATACGTGGAATCCAAAGCCGCCAGGACAGGATTTCAATTCTTCTACAAATTCCGTTTTCATTCCTCTTTTCTGCCTTTATCGATTTTAATATGGCAATAACAGAAGGTTTACAGCCTTCCAATTACATCATGTCGATCGGGTTATTATTGATCGGATGCGTTGTCCAGTCTATCGGTGTCGTGTTAGAGATTAAGCCTCAAGTAGCGATGATGAGTGCCGAAGGATTTGTCAATTATGCCTCACGCCGTTATAACAAAGAATTCGGCAAGTTCAAAGTCGTATTTGACTTTACCCTGGTAACGATTGCAATTCTACTATCGCTGATCTTCACACGACGGATTGAAGGAGTCAGGGAAGGCTCGCTGATAGCCGCTTGTATCACCGGCTACATAGTCAGTTTCCTGAATAACAAAATCATGACGCGAAAAATGCTTTCAAGGGTTACATCCATACTGAAATAGCTAATAAATAGCTTAATAGTGATACATAACAAATGGTTTTCATTCCGGAATAGTATTTTTTACTACATTTGTATTCAATAAGAAAAGAAGATCCGTTTTTGAGTGAGTAATATAAGCGAACACGACGAAAATAAAAAAGCAAACGACGAAGAGGGGCAGTTCCTGCTATTTTCATTCCTGAAAGGAGACAACAATGCTTTTTCATTGATATATAATAAATATGTCGACGAACTGTTCGCCTATGGCATAGGGTTAGGATTCGAACGGGAAACGCTCAAAGACGCGATACAAGATACTTTTTTCAAGTTCTATATAAACAAGAAGCAACTGGAAGGAATCACACATTTGAAATACTATTTATTCCGAATGCTCAAAAACCGCCTGTTCGACATCTATAAATCCCTCAATAAAGAAAATATCGTTGAAGCTCCGGACTTACCGTTTTTAATCGAACCTTCTGTTTTAGATGAGTTGATCGCCAATGAAGACAAGCTGGCTCTTGAAACAGAAATAAAGACTTTACTGGAAATCCTGACAGATAGACAGAGAGAAGCTGTCTATTTACGCTTCATACAAGAAATGGAGTACGAAGATGTGGCAGACCTGTTGGATATGACCGCCCCTGCTGTAAGAAAACTTATATCCAGAGCAATAAAACGCATGCGTGACGAAAATATTTAGAAAAAAATGGGAACAAAAAAAATTCCGGATCGTCTATATTATGAAAATTAATCGAATATGCTATCGAATCAGTGGTTACAGAATAAGTCTTTTATACAATGGAGATTGTTTCCGACTCAGGAAGACAATCTTTATTGGGAGCAATTTATTAAGGTAAACCCACATCTGACAGATGAGATAGAAGAAGCGATAAGCATCTTAAAATCAATAAAATTGAACACTCAAAAACTTTCTCCGGAAGAGAAACGGAACTTATTTGATTTAATACAGAAAGATATAGAAAACAGGAATAAACGACGTCGATTCCGGATATATCTGACAGTATCAGCAGTAGCCTGTGCCGCCCTGCTTCTGGTTCTGTTGCAACCATTCTTTTCTGGCAAGAATGAAGTTCCACTCGAAAACCTGCTTGTTGTAGCAGACAGCAGCACTGTCAATCAAAAAGATATACAATTAGTGTTGGCCAATAACAGAACTATCACATTCGAAGAAGATGCAGATATTAAATATGACAAGAAAGGAGAAATCACCGCAAACGCAGGAGTTGAACAAATAAAAGTTTCAAAAACAGAAGAAGAAGAAACTGCATTAAACACCTTGATTGTTCCCAAAGGGAAACGATCGAGCCTGACGTTAGCCGACGGTTCCAAAGTTTGGGTTAATTCCGGCTCCACACTTAAATTCCCGACAACATTCAAAATCGATAGAAGAGAAATCTGGGTCGACGGTGAAATATATATTGAAGTTGAGAAAAATAAGGCCAAGCCTTTTTATGTCAACACCTCCCACATGACTATAAATGTCGTGGGAACTCAATTCAATGTCACAGCCTATGATGAAGATACTGATTATTCAGTCGTATTGGTGGAAGGATGTGTGGATGTCAGCATTAATAAAGAAAAAGCTCGCTTAAAGCCCAGCCAGATGTTATCCGTATCGATGGATAAAATATCCGTCCAACAGATAGATGTCAATAATTATATCAGTTGGAAAGAGGGTTACCTTCAGTTTGCAAGCGAGCCGTTATCCAATATATTAAAACGTTTGTCCCGCTATTATGATACACCCATCGATTATGATGAAAACATTGCACAACTGAAATGCAACGGGAAATTAGTTTTATTCGATAACCTGGAAGATGTCATGAAAACCATATATAACACGATTCCGATTAAATATTCGCAGAAAGCAGATCGGATATTGGTACAAAAGAAATAGGAATAATCACATTTGCTAACAATAAGTCTAATTTAAATTGAAATGCCTATGAAACATCCATTATGAAAAAAAGTATGCCGGACAATATTGCAGTATTACCCGGCATAAGATTCCAAAGTTCTTATTGCGTACTAAACTTTTAAAATCACTACAAATATATGAAAATAAATCATTATCTTGATAGATCGTGGTTTAACGGTCTACGTTATACCTTGCATATTATGAAAATCATAATTATTTTATTGGTCTTTAGCATTGGAAACTCTTTTTCTATGACCTATTCTCAAAATACGTTACTTTCGCTTGACATCAACAAGCAGTCTATAAAAGAAGTAATCGGAGTTATTGAGAAAAAGTCAGAGTATGTTTTCTTTTTTTCTGATAATGTCCGTCACGACTTGGAAAAGAAAGTTGACATAAAAGTCAATTCTAAAACTTTAGATGTTATTCTAAATAACCTTTTTACCGATACAGACTTGGTCTATACCATTAATGACCGCCAGGTATCGATCGCAAAAGTAAAAAAGGGAAATCTGTCTTTTCCGGTATTACAACAACAGACAAGAACTATCACCGGTACGATTGTCGACAATATGAAAGAGCCTTTAATCGGAGTGAATATTGTTGTGAAAGGAACAACAATAGGAACAGTAACCGACATGAACGGTAAATTTTCTCTCTCCGTTACTGAAGCAAACCCGGTTCTTGTCGTATCCTATATCGGCTATCAATCCCAGGAAATAAAAGTGGGTAACCAATCAAACCTGAACATTGCATTGGAAGCAGAAACAATGGGATTGGAAGAAATTGTCGTAGTAGGATACGGAACCGTTAAGAAGAAAGATCTCACCGGTTCGGTCTCCTCTGTCAACTCGGAAACAATTTCCAAATCGCCCGTTACAAGTGCAACTCAGGCCATCCAAGGACGTCTTCCCGGCGTATTCGTATCCAATTCAACAACGAAACCCGGTGAAAGCGCTTCTGTTGTCATCAGAGGTAAACGCTCTATCAGCGGTAGCAGCGATCCTCTTTATATCGTGGACGGTATTCCTGTCGTGGGAGGTCTCAATGAAATCAGTCCTTCGGACATTGAAACGATAGATATTCTTAAAGATGCTTCTGCAACCGCGATCTATGGTGCAAGAGGTTCAAACGGTGTTATCCTGATAACTACTAAAAAAGGGAAAGCCGGAAAAACCCAGGTCGACTATAACGGATACATAGGTTTCCAGACCGTGCTGAACCAGTTGGAATATATGGATGGTGCAGCTTATGCGGAAACCGTTCGCGAATCCTACCGTTCCACAGGTAAATATCTCTCGGCAACACCAAGTTGGGAAGAAGACCAGAAGATCGGGTCTTTCGCCAACGATCCTTACACGTTGGAGTCTTTACGAATGGCCTACGATGAAAACGGCAATTACGATCCTTCAAAAGTCCGCTCAGGCAGTAAGTGGTGGGATGCCGTACAACGTACCGGTATGGTTACCGATCATCAGCTGAGCGTACGTGGAGGTACAGACAAAACCAGCTTCACATTCAGCGGTTCATACTATGATTACAAGGGGCTTGTTAAAGATGAAGACTTTTCACGCTATTCAATCCGTTTGAATCTCGAACACTCGGTTAATAAATACATCAAGTTCGGGGCATTTACAGGATATACCCACTCCACACAGGAAAGAGGTTCAACCCTGTTCAACTCTTGGCGTGTCATGCCTATGGGACGTTTTTATGACGACGACGGCAATCTGTTAGAAAAAGTCTCAGGGACGGATGACCAATGGCGTAACCCATTGCTCCGGTTAGCTGAAGGAGCAGTCTCGAATCCTTTAAAGATAAACCGATTTATCGGTAGCTATTATGCCGACATCACATTACCGCTGAAAGGACTCCGCTTCCGTACGAATTTAGGTATAGACTATGAGACCAGACAGGATTATAATTTCCAATCGGCTGAAGCACGGGGTAATACCATGAATTATGCCAGAAACGGTACGGAAAACAGATCTATGTTTACCTGGGAGAACTTGTTGTTCTATGACAGAACTTTTGAAGATCATACGATCGGCGTTACCTTGCTCCAATCAATCAATGAATACCTCCGGGAATACAACAAAATACCTGTCCAGGGGATTCCTGCTGACGAATTGTTATACAATGACGTTGGTTCCGCCTCCAATCCCGAAAAAACGGAAAGCGGTAAGACACAGTGGAAGTTGGCCTCCTTCATGGCCCGATTGAATTACAGTTTTAAAGGGAAATATCTGGCAACCGTTTCAGCCCGATATGACGGGTCTTCACGCCTGGCTGAAGGACATCAATGGGTAGCTTTTCCGGCTGCAGCATTGGCTTGGCGTATTAATGAAGAGTCATTCATGCAAAATGCGACATTCCTCAGTAACCTGAAATTGCGCATGGGCTACGGTGTTGTTGCCAGCTCGGAAGTAGATCCTTATGAAACAAAAGGGACATTGACACAAAAGCCTTATAATTACGGCAGCGAATCGATCTTTGGCTATGCTCCTGATAAAATGCCTAATACGACATTGACCTGGGAGACTACAGGCCAATGGAATGCCGGTTTTGATTTCGGATTCTTCGGAAACAGGCTTAACGGAACAATTGATCTGTATTTACAAAACACAAAAGACTTGCTGTTAGACAGACAATTGCCCATTGTTTCCGGTTTTAACCAGATAAAATCGAATGTAGGAAAGACACGTAACAAGGGAGTTGAGCTTACGTTGAACTCACTGAATGTCAACAACAAGAATTTCACATGGTCGACAGACTTCATGATGTATGCCAATAAAGAAGAGATCGTAGAGTTATATAACGGTAAAGAAGATGATCCTGGTAGCGCCTGGTTCATCGGTGAAGCAATCAACGTATTCTATGATTATAAGAAAGTCGGTATCTGGCAAGATACTCCGGAAGATCGTGCCGAAATGGAAAAGTTCAATAAAAACGGAAGTAACTTTTCTCCGGGAACAATCCGACTGTGGGATAATGGCGATTACAAAATCACTTCTGACGACCGTGTTATCCAAGGACAGCAAAGACCTAAATTCATATTGAGTTTAAATAACACATTCAGATATAAAGATTTTGATTTCAGCTTCTTCTTCGAAGGTAACTTCGGTGCTATGGTTAAAAACAACATCAGTTATCTGAACCAGGCTCACAGAAACGGCAATGTGAAAGTCGATTACTGGACTCCGACAAATCCGACAAACGCATTTCCCCGTCCGATCGAAGGTGTCGATTATCTCCCGTATTATGAAACGTTACATTACGAAAAAAGCGATTTTATTAAACTTCGTAACGTAACCTTGGGATACACCATTCCAAGTCAGATTACAAAGAAATGGGATATCTCACGTTGCCGTATCTATGTTCAGGCACAAAATTCATGGATGTGGACAAACTTTAGCGGAGTTGATCCGGAAAATACGTTGAATCAAAGTGTTGACGGAACATATGCCGGTTATACACGTCCAACCCCCTCAACCTGGTTGGTAGGTCTTAATATAAGTTTTTAATCAAAAAAATAAGAAACAATGAAAGAATCTAATAATATAAAGAAGATCGTTCTTCTTAGTCTGGCAAGCGCATGCTTCGGACTGACAAGTTGTGATGATTATCTGAAGGAGAAAGACCTTCCCCGTTTAACTCCTGATTATTATGGGACTGTTGCAGGTGTTGAATCTGCGGCTACAGCGACTTACAGCTTTATGCGCTGGGGAGCGGGAAACGAAAGATATAATGTACTGACAGAATACGGCACTGATCTATTCACACAAGGAGAAGATCCAGGAAAGCAAGCTGACGCCTTCAACAAATACGGAAGCCAGTTGAACCCGGATGCCAGTGTTTTATATGAATTCTGGGAAAACCATTATAAAGCGATTAATACTGCGAACTTAGTAATCCAGCAAGTAGAAGGCTCTACCTCGATGACGGAAAACCAAAAGCAAGTGGCTCTCGCCGAAATGTCTTTCCTTCGTGCATTTTTCTATTTCGAACTGGTACAACAATTCGGAAATATACCTTTGGTATTGGATGTATCTTTCGATGTGAGAACTGATTTCCCGCGTGCTTCAGTCGCCGACATTTATAATCAGATCATCAAAGACTTGGAGTATTCGGTAGAATATTCTCCCGAGAAACCGGCCAAGACAGGAAAAGCCGCCAAATATGCCGCCGCCCACCTGTTAGCCAAAGTGTATCTTACACGCGGAAGTGCAGTCAGCGACCAACGCGGACAGCAACCTACAGATATGGAAAATGCTTTGAAATATGCCAAAATGGTCATTGAAAGCGGGCAATATGAATTACTGTCTGATTTCGCCAGCTTGTGGGACATCAATAATCAAGGCAACAAAGAAGTGATCTTTTCAGTCCAGTTCACTACCGATCCTGTTTACCGGGGAGACGGTAATACCTTCCATTTATATTGGGGTTCCTGGTATGAAGACCAACCGGGTATGACGAGAGACCTTGAAAACGGGCGCCCATACAGAAGGCATCTTCAATCACAAAGAACAATGTTGCAATTGTTTGACCGTAAAAACGACTCCCGTTTCTACAAGAGCTTTAAATGGGTCTATTATGCCAACCGCGAAGGCGCAGGACTGGAAGTGGGAGATACTGCTATCTATTATAGTATCAACCCGACTACAGAAACGTATCGTTACAAATATTTCGCCTGGGATAGAGAAGATGTTACTAAAAACAACCGCTACTATCCTCCCCTGCTGAAATATTTCGATCCTTTACGCTTATCCGTAAATGACGGACAAGGGGGACGCGAATGGGTAAAAATGCGTTTGGCAGAAACCTATCTGATTGCAGCGGAAGCAGCCGGGCGCAATGGCGATTTCCAAACGGCAGCCGACTATATCAATATTGTCCGCAAACGTGCAGCATGGCAAGATGGTGAAACCAAAATGCCTCAATACTGGCGTGAAGAAGGCGGACAAATGGGAGATACCAATAATACTTTTGCAAGTATTCAAGTAACGGCAGCAGATCTCCAAAGTAACTTCATCGACTTCATATTAGATGAACGCGGACGTGAACTGTTAGGTGAAACCTGCCGTTGGACTGATTTAGTACGATGCGAAAAACTGGAAGAGTACGTTAAAAAATGGAACACTGAAGGAGCCGTAACCTTCAAATCACACCATAAACTTCGCCCGATTCCTCAAAAGCACATAGACCGCTTGAATCCAAGAGGTACGGATGCTGAAGAACAAAATCCGGGTTACTATTAATTAAACATGTCTATTCGAAGCTGCCCTGATTCGATGGGCAGCTTCCCATTTATCAAAATAATATGAAAACAAAGTTTTTTATTCCGATAATATGTCTATTATTTGTTGTCCAGTACTCGATGAGTTCCGAATCCGATCTCGACAACTTTCCGGCAGGTTATACCCCTAAAGAAATAGGAACATTAATAAGCAAGCGTTTTATCCCCGGCAAGCACATGTTTCATAAAAAGAATGGAAGGGATGGTATTCATTATGCAGAAGTCTGTACCTGTTACGGAGCCTTAAAATATGCAGTTGCAACCAAAGACAACGAACTGTTCAAACAACTTCAAAACAGGTTTGAACCATTATTTACAACTGAAGCAGACCATCGGCCCTATATGAATCATGTCGATTTGAATATGTTTGGCTGTCTGCCACTTGAATTTTATCAAATCACAAAAGACAAACGCTACCTTGACATGGGTATTCCGTATGCCGATACGCAATGGCAAGTGCCCGACAACGCTACAACAGAGGAAAAAGAGTGGGCTAAAAAAGGCTTCTCCTGGCAGACCCGCCTATGGATCGACGATATGTTTATGATCACAATTATCCAATCACAGGCCTACAAAAGTACAGGAAAAAGGGAATATATAGACCGGGCAGCCCGTGAAATGGTTATGTATCTGGACGAGCTCCAACGCCCTAACGGTCTGTTCTACCATGCGCCAGACGTACCCTTCTATTGGGGACGTGGAAACGGCTGGATGGCAGCCGGCATGACAGAGTTGCTCCGTTACCTGCCAGAAGACAATCCGGACCGTCCCCGTATATTGGAAGGATATCTCTTAATGATGAAAAGCCTGAAAGAATATCAAATGCCAGACGGTATGTGGAGTCAACTGGTAGACGATCAGGCTTGCTGGCCGGAAACATCAGGCACAGCAATGTTCACATACGCCATGATCACTGGTGTTAAATTGGGATGGCTGGATAAAAAAGAATATTTGCCGGTAGCACGCAAAGCCTGGATGGCATTAGTCCCTTATATAAATAAAGAAGGAGATGTGACAGAAGTATGCGTCGGGACCAACAAAAAGAATGACAAACAATATTATTATGACCGCCCAAGAATAACAGGTGATTATCATGGCCAGGCTCCTGTTCTTTGGTGTTGCTTTGCATTTATGGAATAATTTATCATTCGAAATAAAGAGGGGTTGTCTGCGAAGGACAACCTTTTCTTTTACGATCTTACACCTTAGAGCTATGCAACTTTTTATAAAGTTCTATGCGGACATCCCTCTCTGCTTGCGACAGGTTAGCAGGGAGTTCGATTGTCGTACGCGGGCTAATAGCGACAAGCACCACTTCCCCTACTCTTTTCTTATGTTCTTTCAGAGCATTCTTTGTTAACTGACTGGATAAATTTGCATCCGACCTCATGGTCTCACCTTTTTTCATATCTTAAATTTTATTTTTCGTTTTCCGATTCATTTTCAAGACTAATATTTATAGCATTCATACCTCTCAGGCCCCGTTCGAGGTCAAAGGTAACAATATCATTTTCAGAAATATCGGCAAGAGAATTATTGCTCACATGGAAAAAGTATTTCTCATTACCATCAAGGTCTTTAATAAAACCATAACCTTTCGATTCATTATAATAATCTATGCGTCCTCTCAGAACGGAAGGGGTCTCTATTTCTTCTTTTTTAGGGACTGATATAAGAATTTCTTCCTGCTTTATCTCTTCTTTGTTAGGATTGAATTCCGGGGGAGTAGATGTTATGACTCCATTTTCATCAACATAAGCGATCATATCATCAAAGCTACTGGCTTTCCCAAGCAACTTTCTATCTTCTTTCTTCTTTTGCTTTTCTGCTCTTCGGGCTTGTTTCTTTTTTTCGTTTTCTCGTTTATTAAATGTTACGGATTTTGCCATGTAATATATATTTATTTTATTAATTATCAATCTATCATATAAAGACTTGAGTAGAATGCAAAATAATTTCTAACACAGGAAAATACAGGATTTGAGAGTCCTGATATTGCATTAAGGGGCAGGTGCTAACTAAACTGTAAGGAAAGAATATGTCAAAAACCTATTATAATTTTTGACATATCCTCATATAAAAGAATACTAATATCTTCTATTGTTATAACCTCCTCTATCACGGTATCCACCACCGTTTGAAGGTCTTTCCGTCCGGGGACGTGCAACGCTTACTGAAATAACTTTCTGTTCCAATTCCGTTCCGTTAAGCGTATCGATTGCTTTTTGGCCTTCTGCATCGTTCGGCATTTCTACAAAGCCGAATCCTCTGGATCGCCCTGTTTCTCTGTCCATAATAACTTTTGCAGAAGTAATTTCTCCATACTCCGCAAACAGATCATTTAAGTCAGCATCATTAATGCTATAGTTCAAGCCTGTAATGTAAATGTTCATTTGAAATTTTATTTTTATTAATTACTAATAGGGTATGAGGAGGAAAATTAATGGAGAGACCTACTTTTTGAAAAGAAGAACTATACGATAATAATACGTAACTCAAACTCTGATACAAAGATAATACTATAAATCGGATAAGCAAGTTTTATTGTTCCATTTTAAAAGAAAAAGCGCTTTGCATATCTATTTAACAAGCTTCAAAAAAGAACTCATTACTGTCGTCCGACATCATAATAAAGCAGGAAAGGTATGATATAAAAAAGCCCCGGAAGTATTCACTTCCAAGGCTTTCGCGGTGCGTACGGGACTCGAACCCGTGACCCCATGCGTGACAGGCATGTATTCTAACCAACTGAACTAACGCACCAAAATGTTTATTTTGAGCGGTCCGGACGGGACTCGAACCCGCGACCCCATGCGTGACAGGCATGTATTCTAACCAGCTGAACTACCGAACCATTATTTCTTTTTCACCGCCATTCCTCTGAATTGCGATGCAAAAGTAGGTGGTTTATTTGAATTATGCAAGAGTTGCCGGCATATATTTTTCATCATTTTTCAATCATCACTGATAATAAACCTTTTATCTCCGCACTTTTTCATTCAAACCGTATGCTTTTAGCCGGCTCGATACGGGTTATCAGGAAGGAAGGCCCTAACAGCATCAACATGGAGGCGGCCAGCGTACCGACATTCAGCAGGACAAGAGACAATACCGTCAAGTCGATAGGTACTGCATCCAGATAATAGATGGACGGATCCAGTTTCACAACATGGAAAAAGGATTGGATTAGGCAAAGCGCAATTCCAATCACATTCCCCCAAATCATCCCCTTGCCGATCAGGAAAAAGGAGATATAAAGAAATATCTTGCGAATGCTGGTATTGCATTCTCCCAATGCTTTCAGGATACCGATCATATTGGTACGTTCGAGGATAATGATCAAAAGCCCGGAAATCATCGTAAACCCGGCAACAGCAAGGATCAGAACAAGAATCACGACTACGTTAATGTCCTGCACATCCAGCCAGTCAAATATCATCGGATTCATTTCCTTGACGGAGCGGGTATAATAACTATTGCCGTTCCGGTCCTGTTTCTCTGCGATATCGAAATACAAATCTTCTGCAATCTGATCGAGATGGTCATAATTATCCACCTGAAGCTCCAGACCGCTAACCTCGTCTGCATCCCAATCGTTCAGGCGGCGGGTTTGGCGAATATCAGCCATCACAAATATCTTGTCATAATCGACAAAACCTGTCTCGTAAGTACCTGTGATATGAAATTTGCGGGGACGGATATTTTCACCCACGAAATAAGTCAGGAACGAATCGCCGACTTTCAATCCGAGCATATTAGCCAGATAACGGGAAATCAACACATCGGTAGAGGTCTTATCCTTATCAAAAACAGGAATCTCTCCCTCTTTCAGATTATTACGAAAGAAGGTCCAGTCGTAGTTCTCATCCACCCCTTTCAATACAATTCCCTGGAAATCGGTATCTGTTTTCAGAATGCCCGGTTTCGTAGCAAAGGCCTCCACATGCGTGATGCCGGGAAAGGATTTAAGATGATTGAGCAACGTATCGCTTACCGCAACAGGCGTCGATTCGTAGGATGTGTTATTATCGAAATTCGTGATCTGGATATGGGATCCGAAACCGATCACTTTGTTCCGGATCTCCTTCTTAAAACCAATGACTATAGCAACAGAAAGAATCATAACAGCTAACCCCAAAGCTATGCCGACCATAGCGATACGAACGACTGGAGGCGTAGCTTTCCGCTCCCCCTCCTTGCTGAAATAGATTCTTTTTGCTATAAATAGTTCTAAATTCATTACATAACTCTACCCGGATAAGCCTCCAGCGCCTTCTGAAGCACCACAAGCGCTTTTGCCAGGTCTTCTTTTTTCAGGACGTATGCGATACGGACTTCATTCTTTCCCAAGCCCGGCGTCGTGTAAAAACCGGAAGCCGGAGCCATCATGACAGTCTGACCTTCATATTCGAACTCACTCAGACACCAGGCACAGAATTTATCAGCATCATCCACCGGTAACTTAGCAACGGTGTAGAATGCCCCCATCGGTATCGGCGAATAGCAGCCAGGAATACGGTTCAGGCCGTCTATCAAGAATTTACGGCGTTCCACATATTCGTTATACACATCCAGCATATATTCCTCCGGTGTGTCAAGCGAAGCCTCGGCAATGATCTGGCCGATCAAAGGAGGGCTCAGACGGGCCTGGCACCATTTCATAACATTTTCCTTCACCATCTGGTTCTTCGTGATCAGTGCTCCGATACGGATACCGCACTCACTGTAACGTTTCGATACGGAATCGACCAGCACGACATTATTCTCGATCCCTTTCAGGTGGAAGGCGGAAATGTAGGGCGCACCCGTATAGCAGAACTCACGATAAACCTCATCGGAGAACAGGAACAGGTCATATTTCTTTACGATATCGCGAATCTGGTCCATCTCCTTCTGCGTGTACAAATAACCGGTCGGGTTATTCGGGTTACAGATCAGGATCGCTTTCGTGCGCGGTGTGATCAGCTCTTCAAACTTCTCCACGGAAGGAAGGGCAAACCCTTCGTCAATCGTAGACGGTACCGTCTTGATCACGGCACCGCTCGAAATGGCAAACGC